>JGI20154J14316_10001128_pt1 | contig 23832 bp, 19 predicted proteins | sample COG_04_FD_14316 | JGI IMG/M metagenome (IMG submission 14316)
CAGTGGTATCATTAAATATTACTGCTAAAAACTCGGGTGCCTCTGCGATAGCCAACCGTGTCCCGCTGGCTACGATCAAACAAGCTAAAGAAAAAGCAACTGTTTTGACTATAACTGTTCAAGAGGGAGCAACCAAAGGATCCAAAAATTCAATTCAAAAAAATCAAGAGAGTTCTGAAGAAAAGAAGTCCGAAGAACCTGCCAAAGAAAAAACAGACTCCCGTAGTTCTGCCATCCAGCAATCCTCTCTTAATTTAAGGAGCGTTTCTGGTACCGAAGTTAGTGCAGCCAGGTTCGAATATGAACGAAAAATTGAAGAGTTACTTTCAAAAAATGATGCCACCACAGAATCCGACCAGACAGAGGGGAACCCATCTGGTAATGATCCTGGTACTCCCCCGACCAATGGCCCAGGCACTTCTCCTCCCGGAGGAGACCCTGGTTCCCCTCCCACCGATGGTTCAGGATCTGATGTTGGTCTTCCACCAGAAAAAGTAGATGCAATCAAAGCCGAGGTTGAAAGCGTAAGCTATAGTTTTGATCCGAATACGAATGAGCTGATCTTCAAGTATCTAGACTTAAATGGCAATGAACTGGAATCCGCATCGCTGCCAATTACCAATTCTGCACATGCTGCTATCACGCAAATGTTTAATCCCTGGGAAAATAATACAAAAAAGGATGTAAACATACTAGGAGTTCAAGTCTTCATGGAAGAACTTGCACTAAACCCCAATAAATATAATAACAATATCAATGATGCCCTTCATAGCGCAATTAATTTGGCAAGAGTTTTTCTTACCGATTTGACTATTCAAGGTTCTCCAAAGGCAGAAAATGTATGGAATGCACAAGAACTAATCGGCGAATTTTCATCCAATCCATATGCTTTCGAATTTGGACAGTTATTGATCCGTTACAATGCATTTGGTGAGTCTAATGACCCTACTATTACAAATATAGGCAATCAAATTCTAGAAATCCTAGGTGGAAGAAATAATCTTTCTGATTCTACCTACCTCAATGACCTGTTAAGCACATCCATCCAACCGGGGGGAGAATATAATGGAAAAACTCTTAATGGAGGTTTGCTTGGCACTCGTACTGCACAGATTGGTGAGGATGAACAAAACTTACTGAATGTTAATGTTAAGAATATCAATGGTGCAGTAGGGGCAAACATTTCCATANCCCCCCCCATTGGAGCAGACAAAGCTGTCATTGATGTATCACCTTACTTAACCAAGGCTACTTCATCCGGTGATAAAAAGGTCTTTGCGATCGCTGCAGTAAAAGACCTTCACATCGCTGGCGATGTTGATTTTGTAAATTCAAACCACTCTGAAGATCACGCTCTTTCGATAGGTGCAGCTGATGATATCACCATCAAAGAAGGCTCAAGAATATACAACGAAGGTTCCAATTTGGGCATAGGAGCATATGACAGGTTGGAATTAGTGAATATTGATATAGACACGGGCGGAAATTTAGCGATTGGTTCATTGGATGAGTTGCAGATTAAGAGCACGAATCCCAATGAAGAAAGTAAATTAAGCAGTACCTTCTCAGTTGGCAGATACAGTGACTCCGATAATTTATATCTTTATGCCGATCAATTAATTGATATCGATGGACTTCGTTTTTCGGGGAACATGCGCGAGATTTACATGGAAGCGATCACAATTGACTTGAAGAATGTGAACTTCCCAAGTCAGTCCGAGGTTATGCTCAGAAGTGAGCTTGGACAGCCTACATTTGGTCCAAGCAACCGAGTAATTGGTGCAGTTAATTTCATTGAAAATGTCAGGCATGGTTCAAGACCAATCGATAGCATGCAAGATTTCAATCCTACCTCCAGCGGATATGATTCTAGTATTATGAGCGGAAATTCCCCGGCGATTAAGATTAGGAAATTCCCTAACTAAAATACTTCACAAAAAAGTCTAATGAATATGGCCCGTAACTTTAATTTTCTTCTACTATCCTTGATAATCTCAGGATTTTTTCAAGCGAATCGTGCCACTGCACAAGGAGACATTCGACCTGGCACCATAGATGACATTCGAAATAGGCAATATATTCGAAATTCACGAACATTAGGAACTGCTCCCTCAGTGGGGATAGGCCAAAGTGATCTCGGTATTCAAAGACCAGTCGAATCCAAAAATACTGGATTTGGGTATCACCTTGGTTTTGAAACTAAACTTTATTATACAAATAATCCGGCATCGGTTGATAGCGGAACATTGAAGGAATCAAGCGGAGTCTGGGAAAATACCCTTCGAAACCATTTTTTACTCGGTGCATTTGACTTAGGAGGTGCAACTTTTTCTCCAATGATTAGTTTAAATTATACAAAATTCACCCACTTTGGAGATGAGCTTTTTGATAATTTTGATTTTGATTCTTTAGGGATTAATTTTGCCGGTGTATTTCAATTTGGGCAAGGATGGACTATTCGTCCGAGCCTAGGTCTTTCCTTCGACCTTAACCCGAAGGAAGGTCTGAAAAGGCAATATCACCAAATCTCCCCCTCACTTGCACTGGGGAGGCAATTTAAGATAGGAAAGGCTCAGTCATTTATCGAGTGGTCACTTGCAAAAAACTTCACAGATTCCGCTTATGTCTCCATTGGAGTACCTGATGATAAACTAGACAGGTTTGAAACTGCATTGATTTGGGGAGTCAACATCCCCTTTCACAACTTCGAATTCAGCCCATATATTCGCTTTGGATATACCAATTATTCTAATCAAGATCGGGACGATTTTCTTACCAACTTAGGATTGGAACTGAAGTACTCATTTTCAAATTGGTTTTACCTAAAAGCATTTGCCAACTTTAGTTCTCGCCAATCAGACGACGACACTTACGACTTCAACCGATTTGACTCCGGTATGGGTGCTGCGTTGAATGCTAAATTCTAAACTTCTAAACTCTGAAACTTTCAATCTGAAAGTTCTATTTTCTTTAGCTCATCTAGTATTTATTTTTGGTACCTACAAGTACAACTTTGCTGGTAGTATACATCAAAGAACAGTTCAACCAATAGTTCGCTTCGTCGGGGGAAAATGCTTTCTTCAACCAAAAAACATGAAGCGAGCAAGTACCTTGCCTCTGAAATCTGGGCTTATTATGAATGAAGCTTTTCCCTATGCTTTAGTCACTGGACAAGATTCATACTTGGAAGTTTTAGATTACCCTGAATCAAAAAATATATTGAGGCTTGGACAATCGAGTGCGATCGAAAATCGTCAACCATATCACCTTTTTTATTTTCAAGGTTCTTCCTTAATTTCCAACCGGGATTACGCGAAATGGAGGCTCGAAACCAAGTCGACATTGATCCATTTATACGCACAGGGGACTTGGATGGTAGAAACTACTGAACAACTTGGGTTTAAAATTGTTTTATTGGAAGGAACTCTTCAGATCATTAATGAAAATAAACCTACAACACTGAACGCGGGAGAGCTTGTCTTAGTAAGCGAAGAAAACGGTCAAATTAGCCAATCAATTAAAATCGACCTTCCATTAATGTTAAATACATGTCGCTTAATTAATAGTTTCGAAACAAAACTGCCTTCCCTGTCACGATTAATAAGTGCAGCTCAAGTTCAATCAATTAGATTAAAGAAAAGATATGAGGCAGTTGTGGGAGGAGTGAAAAATAAAAAACTTCAAATTTGGGCAATCAAGAAAGAGTAAACTGATTTTCATAGAAATATTGATCTAGAATGTTGAAGTGCAGTTATGCTTTGCAAGTATCTGCTATGTGTGATCTTGCCTATATCATTTATATTCAGTAAAAGTATATTCGTTTGAACTCAAAAAATGATTATAAGTATAGAGCGTTTATAACCTACGCTCATAAAGATGAAAATAAGGCACGATGGTTACGCAAGAAATTAGAAGATTTTAGGGTTCCCAGGCATTTAATTGGACAAAATAGCTCATTTGGTAAGATACCGAGTAGGCTTTACCCGATTTTCAGGGATCGTGATGAACTAGCCGGTGCAGCCCAGCTTGGACCGTTAATCGAGCAAGCACTGAGCGACTCATCCCATCTTATCATTTTATGTTCTCCCCACGCAGTTCAATCACGATGGGTAAATGAAGAGATTCGAATGTTCAAAGCGATGGGGAAAGAAAATCGCGTTCTCTGCCTAATCCTTTCAGGAGAGCCTATGTCCGAAGATGCAAAGGGTGAAAGTAAAAATGAGTGTATTCCCCTCGCTGCGAGAAGACTAGTAAATGCAGAGGGTGAAATTACCGATCAAAAACATGAACCAGCCGCCGCCGATTTACGAGAAACAGCAGACGGCGAGAAAAATTCTTTGCTTAAATTAGTCGCTGGTTTGATTGGGGTGGGACTTGATGATCTCAAACAGAGGGATTTACTGGCTAGGCAAAAAAGGCTCGCACGAATTGCCTTTGTTTCCGCCATTCTAGCAATCTCTGCAATTTCACTTGCTGTATATGCGATGTTTCAACAACAACAGGCTAAAATAGCCCGGGCAAATGCTGAAATTGAAAAACAATTAGCAATGGTAGAGTTGGCAAAAACGCAGACTATCACTGCTTTTGTTCAAAATCTTTTCATATCCCTTGACCCCCAAAACACCGCGGGAATGGATACACAATTACTAAAAACAATGCTGGACCAAGGATCAAGAAGGGCCAACGAACTCGCAGAAAAACCGGAAATAGAAGCTAAAATCAGACTATGCCTGGGGCAGACATACCGATCTATTCGATCGTATGAAAAAGCCGAAATTGAACTTGAACGGGTATTAACTCTTTATCATCGTCCGGATCAGTTAAATCTGACTATTCGGCTACATGCAATGAACGAAATTGCCATGGTGCATGAAGCCCTTGGAAATTATGTCGAGGCAGAGCCAATGCTTGAAGAACTCCTTCAAAGGAGAACTCAATCATTGGGAGCGAACCATAATGATGTCATTGATGCCCAAATCGACCTGGCCATTGTCTATCGTAGAATTGGTAAATTAGAACAGGCAGAAAATCGCTGTACCCAATCATTATCCCTCTTAAATGATCAGAATCGTACGCAAGACGATCCAATGTTGCTTCGTTGTATGACCGAACTTTCCAGGATTTACCTGGCGAGTGACAAGATTCAACAGGCGGAAAGCCTCGCTCGAAATACCTACGAACGCTCGAGACTACGCTTTGGAGCCAACAACCCCAAGAGTTTACGAAGAGGACAAGTTTTAGTGGAATGCTTAGGAAAACTAGGCAGATTAGATGATGCTCAGGACCTCTCGACTCAAATTGTATCAAAATTACAGTTGGCACTAGGGCAAAGCCACCCTGATACGTTGGGAGCAATGGATTCTCTGGCCAATATTGCAGCGGCTCGAAATGATTTCAATCTAGCACTCGAACAGTACCTTCAAATACTAAAGCTTAAAGAAGAGGAACTCGGTTCGATGCATCCGGAAACTCTCAACACCCTCAATGCAACAGCCGAAATTTATCGAAAGCTTGATATGCTCGAAGAGGCAAAGAAGGCACAATACACCGTCTATCAACGCTTGCAGGAAAAATACGGCCACGAACACCCCGAGACTCTAAGATCCATGAATGAATTAGCTGACTTACATCTAGAGTTAGGAGAAGAAGACAGTGCCTTTTCAATCAGCGAAAGAGCCCTTGCCATTGAGAGGGCAATTATGGGTGAGAAGGATCCAATGACTCTCAATACATTATTTAGAATTGGTAAATTACACTACCTCGCCCAGCGTACTGATGAGGCAATGGTTATCTTAGGCGAAACTCTTTCAAAACAAGAGAAGCTTCTAGGCTTTGATAATGCAGAAGTTACTTTAACCCGTGACCTCCTGAACCAAATTCTGGGGGAAAGAGCAACTGCGATCAAGGTTACAGAAGATGTTTACCCCACCACTGAGGATCCAGAAGTCCAGTCCCCCTTACCTGATTTCCTTCGTCCGAAAGATCAAAACATTGCTCCTCCCCTGCCCCCTATTCTAGAAAAAAATTCAACTCTAGTGGAAGACACAATTGAAGATAAACCAAAGACCGTTGAGAAAGAAGGAGGGTTTTTCAAAAGCCTAAAAAGGACCTTACAAATCGGACCCGATACAAGAGACGAGACTGCTGAGTAAATAGCATGGCATTAGGGGGGGTAATTTTTGATTGGGATGGAGTAGTAATTAATTCAGCATCTTTGCATGAGAAAAGCTGGGAGATGCTCGCCAATGAACTCGGTCTCGGCCTACCGAAAGACCACTTTGTTCTTGGATTTGGAAAGAGAAATGAAATTATAATCCCCCAGATCCTAAAATGGACACAAAATAAAGATGAAATTTCGTTATGGGGAAAAAGGAAAGAAGAATTATACCGAGATTTGGGAAAAGCTGAGGGAATTCCAATCTTGGAGGGAGTTCGTACACTTCTTCAATCATTGGCAAGAGAGGAAATTCCCTGTGTAATTGGAACTTCGACTGAGAAGAACAATCTTTCTCTTGCCTTCGAACAGTTAAAGATTGGTCATTTTTTTTCCGGTTCAGTCTGTTCGGAAGATGTAACTCGTGGAAAACCGGATCCTGAGGTATTTCTGAAAGCGGCTCAAATTATCAATCAAGCTCCAGAAAACTGCGTGGTATTGGAAGACAGTACACACGGCATAGAAGCAGCAATTTCTGGCGGAATGAAAGCACTTGGGCTCTCCACGACGAGAACGGAAACGGAACTGTTCGCAAGCGGTGCTCACAAGGTGGTTACCGACCCCACCATGGTAAACATCTCCTTGCTCAATAGCTTATTTATAAATTAAATGAACCTATGAAAAAGCTCGCACTTCACTGGAAAATTCTGATCGCCCTACTCCTTGCATTTTCAATTGGCTTATGGGCAAATTTCACCACTGAATCTACAATAGAAAAACCGGCGTGGTTTGAGAATCTTCACTACTTTACCAATTTNGTGGGAAGTCTATTTCTAAACGCTCTTAAAATGGTTGTTATTCCGCTTGTCATGACTTCGATAATCTGTGGAGTTGCCAAGATTGGAGAAGATAAAGACTTTGGACGGTTAGGGCTCAAAACACTTTTCTTTTACTCCCTGACCGGACTCCTCGCTGTGGTCGTGGGATTACTTTGCGTCAATTTAATCGAACCCGGACAGGTGGATCCAGAAATTCGTGAAAAAATGCTTTCCGGACAAAGTGCCCTTGAAGCTCAAAAGGTGGAACGGGCATTTGAGCATGCCGATGGAGGCATGAAAGGCATTCTTGAAATTTTTCAAAGAATGATTCCCCAAAATCTTTTTAAAGCAGCAGTGGAGGGTCAACTTCTCGGTCTGATATTCTTTAGTTTACTCTTTGGCTTTTTTATTGCCCGGCTTCCCGGAAAATACAAACAAAGCCAGACCATATTTTGGGAAGGTCTCAATTCAACCATTCTTGGAATTACGAATTTTGTAATCTCTTTTGCACCCTACGGTGTGTTTGGCTTAGTAACCCCTACCTTGATGATGGTTGGGATTGAAACCATTTCCGTGATGGGGACATTTGCTTTAACGGTTCTTCTTGGACTGGCAATTCATAGCTTCCTGGTTCTGCCTATTTTACTTCGAATTCTTGGAAAGATTAATTTCTTCCAACACTTTCAAGCGCTATCTCCTGCCTTACTAACTGCCTTTTCAACCGCCTCCTCATCAGCAACTCTTCCCGTTACCCTCGATTGTATAACCAAACGAGCAGGGGTTTCCAAAAAAATTGCTAGCTTCACACTTCCTCTCGGGGCAACTATGAATATGGATGGAACTGCACTCTTTGAGTGCGTGGTGGTGGTCTTCCTCGCCCAGTTATTTGGTGTGGAAATGACATGGGTTACTCAATCCACAGTTGTAATCATGGCATTACTCACCTCAATAGGAGTTGCCGGGATTCCCTCAGCCAGTCTCGTTGCAATCATAGTAATTTTACACGCGGTGGGTTTTCCGGATGCTACCATTTCGATCGGAGTGGGTATCGTTTTTGTCGTCGACCGGCTTCTCGATATGACTCGTACTGCAGTCAATGTACTAGGTGATAGTTGTGCCGCTGCCATTATTGGCAAATCCGAAGGCGAGACTGGATACTACCCGAGTAATCCGGGCTGAATTCCTGTACTGAATAAGGGGGTAATATGGATTTTCGATTACAATCGGATTATCAACCAATGGGTGATCAACCGCAGGCCATAAAAGGACTCGTGGAATCAATATCAAAGGGCAACATGGACCAAACCCTCTTGGGTGTTACTGGATCAGGAAAAACTTTCTCCATGGCCAATGTGATCCAGGATTTACAACGGCCGGCATTAATTATTTCTCCTAATAAAACTTTAGCTGCTCAATTATATTCAGAATTCAAAGCTTTCTTTCCCAATAATGCCGTAGAATACTTCGTAAGTTACTATGATTACTATCAACCCGAAGCCTATGTCCCCTCGACCGATACATTTATCGAAAAGGACTCCTCTATTAATGAAGAAATTGAACGCTTACGACTGGCAGCGACCAGTTCATTAATTAGCCGTCGCGATGTCATCGTTATTGCCAGTGTTTCGTGTATTTATGGATTAGGTTCACCCGATGATTTTGAGGCATTATCTATTGAAATAACCAAAGGGCAAGACCTGGGTAGAGATAACTTACTCGAAGGATTGGTCGAAGCATTGTACAATCGCAATGACATGGAATTAAAAGCCGGTCGGTTTCGAGTTCGTGGAGATGTAGTCGATTTATTTCCTGCCTATGCAAACAATCCAATTCGCGTGGAATTTTGGGGGGATGAAGTAGAGGACATTCGTGAAATTGATCCAATTTCAGGAGAAACAATTCGTAAATATGATTCATATCGAGTGTACCCGGCGACACAATATGTTACGACTAAGGACAAGTTGGAGGTTGGGTGTAAGGCAATTGAAAAAGAACTCGAAGAACAAGTTAAACATTTTGAAGGAAGCAATCTTTTACTGGAGGCCCAACGTATCCGTATGCGTACTGAATATGATTTAGAGATGCTTCGAGAAATTGGCTTTTGCAATGGAATTGAAAATTATTCAAGGCACTTATCGGGAAGAAAGCCAGGGGAGCGCCCATGGTGTCTGATCGACTTTTTCCCCGAAGACTTTCTTCTCTTTATTGATGAAAGTCATGCATCAATTCCTCAAATTGGGGGAATGTTTAAAGGGGACCTTTCAAGAAAGCAGAAACTTGTGGACTTTGGATTTCGCCTCCCGTCTGCCTTGGACAATCGTCCACTTAAACCCGAAGAGTTTGAAAGTGTAACCGGCCAATCTATCTATGTCTCGGCCACTCCTGCTGCAGTTGAACTCGAAAAGTCGTCAGTGGTTATGGAACAGCTTATTCGCCCCACTGGTCTACTTGATCCCGAAATGGAAATACGTCCGATAAAAGGACAAGTGGAAGACTGTATCGGGGAAATCAAAAAAGTGGTCAAACAGGGCTATCGAATTTTGGTGACCACCTTAACCAAAAGAATGACTGAGGACTTAGCCGAATTCCTAAGAGATCACGAAATAAAAGTCGAATACCTACACTCCGATATTGATGCGATTGAACGGGTAGAAATTCTCAGAAGTCTTCGAGCTGGAACTTTCGACGTGCTGGTAGGAGTCAATCTATTACGGGAAGGTTTAGATTTACCGGAAGTGGCATTGGTCATTGTGCTGGATGCAGATAAAGAGGGCTTTCTTCGTAGCGAGACCAGCTTGATCCAAACTGCCGGAAGGGCTGCAAGGCATGAAAAAGGAAGAGTGATCTTTTACGCAGATGTAATGACCAAGTCGATCACCAGGACACTTCAAGTTTGCCAATATCGAAGAGACAAGCAAATGGCATATAATGAAGAACATGGTATTACTCCCCAGAGCGTGATTCGACCTCTACAAGAAAGTTTACGTTCCAAGAAAGAAGAGAGTGAAGATTTATTAGCGGTTTCCGAAAATGTTTCAAAGGAAGATATTCGCAAACTCCTTAAGGAACTAGAGAAAGACATGCTCGCAGCAGTAAAGAAATTGGAGTTTGAAAAAGCCGCTCTGCTGCGCGATCAAATCTCTTTTCTCAAGGAAGGTGGGAAAAACCTTAAAACTGCCCAGACCGGGGGTTACTCAGGGGGAAAGAAGTACGGAAGAAAGAAAAAGTATGGAAAAAAGAAATTCTAAACTGTTCGCGTTTATATTCTTTTTTTTAGCTGCTAGCCTCCTTCGGGGGGAACTTGAATCAAAAAAGAAATTATTATTTTTCTTTGATAAAATTGAAGTAAATGGAAATGTTGATGTTTTTTTGGTAAAGGGCAAACGTTTGAGGGAAGCGTCTGTTTATGCAGATACAGAGATTATTCAATCGATTAAAACTGAGGTTTCCAGGAAGACACTATTTATCGATGCAAATAACACCTATAATATCGCTCGTCGGTTACCATTTATAAGACTCAATGCAGAAAGAACTTATCCAGTTGAAATCGTAGTTTCGGTTGAAGAGATTCGTGAAATTCGTCTCCTCGGACAAAGTAATCTGACAGCAGAAAATCTGAGAGCCAAAAAAATCTCCTTATTTATGGCAAGTTCCGGAAAACTTCATATTGATAACCTAGCTGCCGAAGTATTAAATGTAATCCACGAGGGATCTGGTAACATTTTACTCAAAGGAAATATAAGTGAAGAGATGGAAGTAAAAGTCTCTGAAAATGGATCGTTCATTGCCGATGAATTGGAAGTAGAACGAGCAACCCTGATACACCAAGGAAATGGAATCGTTCACCTGAAACCTAATAAATGGATGGATGCAAGAATTTTGGGGAATGGAAATATTTTTTTACACTCCAAACCTGAGAGATTGATTATTAATAAACAAGGGCTCGGTACGATTAAGGACATCTTACCCGATTCAGCCCCCCTCTACGATCTCAACAACTCCAAGTAGGAAAGAGATTAAATTGTAATTACTTCGCCTTCAATGGCAGGACGAACTCCATCCCTAAGAGAAGAAACTTCCTTCGCGATTTGATCCATTTTTTCATCATTGTGGGAAGGATCGTGGTGAAAGAGTAATGTCTGTTTTACATTAGCAGCTTCGGATACCTTTAGTGCTTCCTGCCAAGTTGAATGCCCCCAACCTTTAAAATTTTGATACTCCTCATTGGTGTAAGCAGAGTCGTACACCATAATATCGGCATTTTTAGCAAGGGTAACCACATTTTCATCAATCCGATCTTCAAAGTGTTCAGTATCGGTACAAATTGCGATGACCTTGTCGGCAAATTCAATTCGATAGCCACAGGCTCCGTTGGGGTGATTTAATTGACCGGTTTTAATTGTAATACCGCCCTCTAAAGAAAATTCGTGCCCGCAATCGTAGTCGTTAAATGAACATGCTTTTTCAATGAGAGCGCTGGGGACAGGAAAGACTGGGTCCTTCATAAGCATTGTCCCTATAATGCCGTGTAAATCATATTTATCTCCTGCAAGGTGACCCGCGTGGAGGCGAACATTGCTGTTGGGATTATACAGAGGAGCAAAAAATGGTAATCCCTGGATGTGATCCATGTGGGTATGAGTAAAAAATAAATCAGCATCGAGCAGATTTTGTTCTTCGATCATAATTTTCTTACCCAATAAACGAATACCAGTGCCAGCATCAATAATCACTCGTTTATCACCACAGAAAATTTCAAAGCAAGTAGTATTACCTCCGTATTTGATCGTATCAGGACCAGGACATGGAATACTTCCGCGCGTCCCCCAAAATTTTATGCTTAATGATGTTGGGCTGTTCATAAAAGAAATTTATAATAATTTAGATGAAAAAAACTACACTTGGCAACAACGAATCTTTCCTACCCTACTAGTAAACTCTATTCTCGATCAATCCAATTCCCATTTTCATCTTGGAATGAATTTGTTAAAACTCCTTCTCCCCAGTCGTAAAATCCTTCTATTGCCAATCCCTGGAGAAACTTTCCAGTATAACTTGTACCATCCCCAAAATCGAGGGTACCAACACCCTGTTTCTCTCCATTTGACCAAGATCCACTGTATACAACTCCGGATTGATCGGTCTGAACTCCTTGCCCACTGGGCACTCCGGATAAAAATCCACCCGAGTAAACCGAACCGTCATTTTCAGTTAAAATACCGTATCCAGAAAATTCCCCCTCTTTAAATGCCCCGGTATAAATACTTCCATCTGCAGTTCTCAACATGCCCTTTCCCCAATATATGTTTTTTTGAAACCTTCCCGTATAATGATCTCCATTAATCGAGAGTAAACTACCATAAGAAAAAACTCCCTCCCCTGCAAAACTTCCGGAGTATTCAGCACCATCCTCTAACCTCATCGTGCCCTCTTCTAAATAATCTTTATTCCATTTCCCCGACATTATTACTCCATTTGAACTTTGGTATTCACCATAATTAAGATTATCATTCTTCCAATCCCCGACCAATCGAGAAGAATCTTCCAATATTAATGTACCAAAACCATACCTTTTCCCACTTCTCCAATTCCCGACATATCGATCTAATTTAGATTCAGATTTATACCTCATTGTACCATGTCCATGTGCAAAACCATCTGTATGTTGCCCTTCAAAGATATCTCCGTTTACCAGATTATGGGTACCAAAACCATTTGGCTTACCCTTCACTAATTCTCCCTCATATATTGAACCATCTTTAAATACATGTCTTCCACGCATTGCTTCTTTATTAAGAGTAATTGATTCCCGTGAAGATGAAACTTCAATTTCATCTTCTTGTTGGGTACAACCGAAAAAAAGCCAATTAAGGAGAAAACTGAGACTGAACAGGGAGAGTTTTAACTGAGTACAATACATTTTTAATAACTAATACTTTTACTGACCTGAAAAATACTACTTACAATTGATATTGCAACTAAGGCGACTAAAGAAAAAGCGAAGCCGAGAGCACCTCCGGAAACTAATGTCGTCATTGTCTTTATTTTCTTCGTTAATTGTTCACGAAATGAATGGCTACTATCTTCCATGCTGTTACCCAGATTTCCAGTTCGCTCACCCACTTCAAGAATATCGAGCTGCATTAATGGCATAAGTTTAAATTTACGCAGAGCTTCGGGAAGAGATTTCCCTTCATTTACCAAGGCCCGAGCCGAGCGAAAACGGGCTCTTATATATCGATTGCGAATTGTTTTCTCACACAAACGCAAGTTTTCAGTTAAGCCAATCCCACTCCAAATCAAAGTGGAAAGCAAACTTGCCAACTGGAACATTTCAGACAGATATATAATATTCCCAAAGAGTGGGAGTTTGAGCATGGTTTGGTCAAAAGTCATCCCCCCTTTTTCTGTCTTACTCCATTGAATTATAGTTCCCGAGGCAATTAATAAACCAATCAGAACGAATGGCCCCACTGCGAGTACCCAGTTTGAACCATTGATCAAAACTCGTGCCATAAGGTTTAACTCACCGCCAAGGGATGCAAGCATTTCTTCGATTTGAGGCAGTAAGAAAAAGAGAAAGAATAAAACGACCCCAAATGCAACCAAACCCACAAATACTGGGTACGCCATGCTGCCAAGAACCTTCGATTTTATTTCTCTTTTCTCCTCCAAGTGAGAAATAATTTTTTTTAATATGGGAGAAACATTTCCAGTCGCCTCTCCTGCCTCAATTACGAAACTGGAGGATTCGCTAAAATATTCAGGTAAGTTTCTCATTGCTCGAGACAATGTTTTCCCTTCCGCTAATTCCTTCCATAAAACACCTGCAATCTCCTTTTGCCCAGGGTCTGATAGTCGCTGATTGAGCAGTTTAACTGCATCAGCAACCGGCATTCCGCTGCTATGTAATTCTAATAATCTTTTGAGAAATTCTAAACCAATCTTCTCCCCTTTTCCACGAACTCCTTTTTTCGTTTCATTGAAAGCCTTCTTTTTAGAACTAGATATTTTTTTCGTCTTCTTTTTATCTTTTTCTAACCCTCCCCCAGAAACTGACTTAATTTGAAGAGGGGTTAATCCTTTCTGCCTAATTTTTTGGCGTGCTTGCTTTGCATCATTCGCTGCAATCTCACCAGGCAGGGTCTTCCCCTTTGAATCGATTGCAACATATTTGAATTTGGCCATTAAGAGATAAGTTCCCGAGATTGGAGTAGTTTAAACACTAAGCATCAGCAGACGAAAATGATTCCGTGGGAGTTTCTTCCACAAAACCATCTGCGTACCGAATTACCTCCTCAATACTGGTTAATCCGCGCTTAATTTGATTCCAACCGCTTCCCTGTAATGTACTCATTCCTTCTGCCAATGCGACCTCTCTAATGTCAGGCGCAGAGGCACTTTTAATTACCAAACTGTGAATTGGATCGCTCATTCTCATCAATTCAAATATCCCCACACGCCCACGATAACCCAAATTTTGGCAATGTGGACAACCCACAGCCTGCATGATTTTGTCTTTATTTTTGATTTCAGACTCTTCCGCCTCAAGCAAGGCAAGGGATGCAATCACTTCTCTTTCCGACTTAGTTGTTGGCTTGGCACATTCTTGACAAAGCCTCCGAACTAATCTTTGAGCAATTACCATCTCAACAGAAGAAGCAATAAGGAAAGGTTCTATCTCCATATCAATTAATCGAGTAATTGCACCGGGTGCATCGTTCGTATGAAGCGTACTCAGGACCAAATGACCAGTCAAAGAAGCACGGATTGCAATATCAGCAGTCTCGCGATCCCGAATCTCTCCGACCATAATAACATCCGGATCTTGCCTCAAAATCTCTCGTAATGCACTCGCGAATGTAAAACCAATTTCAGAGTTTACTTGTGTCTGATTAATTCCTGCCACTTCATATTCAACTGGGTCTTCCACCGTCATAATTCGGCGTTCTGGTTTATGAATACGTCGAATAAAAGCAGTTAAAGAAGTTGATTTACCAGAACCTGTTGGTCCAGTAACTAAGACAATCCCATGTGGTTTTTCCAATACTCCCACAATATTTCGCTCATCGTCATCCAAAAGTCCTAACTCTCGCATTGATAGTGGCTGCGACTTTTCATTTAACAGTCGTAGACTGATACTTTCTCCATATAAAGTAGGTAAAGTGGATACCCGAATATCCAAATCACTCTGGCCTTGTGAAAAAGTTATACGACCACCCTGAGGTCTTCTTTTTTCGGAAATATTAATCCCGCTCATAATCTTGATTCGGGAAATAATAGCGTCCTGAAAACTTCTCAAGTTATCCGGAACGCGAACTGGCACCAATTGTCCGTCTATCCTGTAGCGTATTTGAAGAGTATCCTTATGTGGTTCAAAATGAATATCAGTTGCTCGATCAACAATAGCTCGTTGGATAACCTCATTTACAAAGCGAATAATTGCGGCATTTTGATCCTCCAAATCATCTTGGGAATCTTCATCGCTCTCATCCTCTAAATCACTTTCATCGAGGCTGTCTGCCCCGATTCCAAAATTTTCTGTAATCGCCCGAGAAATTTTTTCGGGGGAACCAAGACTCCACAATGGCTTTCTTCCAGAAACAGCAAATACCCATCGGCTCATAACCTCAGTCGGTGGCCAAGGAGTTACAAGGCAAAGTTTATCCTTGTTGTTTATCTCCGTGGGTAAGCAACAATAATTATGGATCAACCTCATGGGGAGGAGTTTCGTCGGATTTTCCGGCATTTCAAAATCCTCATGATAATCAAGATCAGTTTTCTTACCAATCTCGATCATTATTTCAGCCACTGGTCTCGAATACTTCGATGCAAGTAAGCGGGCACGATCCTCCTTGGGAGAACTTAGAATATTTAAACGATCGAGATCAGCCAATTCTGGCCACCAATCCATGTCCTCAAAAGTATGGTTAAAATCAAAAGCCATGTCCTGCTGTTCTTCCTCTTCAGCAGTTCCAGCTCCCCCCTCGCGGATACCTTCATCTTTTCCATTCTGATTGACCATCTAACTACTTTTTGGGCGGTGAATTCACACGTGCTGGTATAGTAATCGTACGAGGCCTCGCACCAGGCGAAGGAAGCCGAGGTGCAGTTACTACCCGTTGGGACTTAGAAGGTTTCTTGACCGGNTGTCCACTCGGTACTGGAAGGACGCTCTTATTTGANTTCTTCAATGTTAGAGACATTCCGCCTCTTAATNTCAATTCATCTGTCTCAGGATTAAACCCTTCAATCTCGACCTTCCCCTCATCAAAGCTTTCCCCAATCTTAAGCCACGCCCCCTTGTTAGTGCCTCGATTAAAAAGGCTGAAGTGCCATTCGTCCCGAAATTTAAAAATTCCCCGTAGTTCAATATTTGGATTAATTGATTTAGGAGCTGGTGGAGGGGGGGCAGGCCGAATAATAGGAGGAGGTTTGGGCTGCCTGGAACCGGGTCGCTCAAATGGATTGATTTTCTGTCCATGCGAATTGGAACAGAAAAAACAAATCCCTAAGCAAAGGAAAGTTTTAAATTGAATGAACATCATTTAAAATGAAGGCTTGCTGGACTGCACATCTGGAGAAGATGTATTATTTTGTTGGATTCCATCAATATTGGGCATACCCAAAATTCGACCCGATGGGGAGCGGAATTTGGGTGCGTATTCACTATCAATTCTCTCGTCAATGGATCTGATGTTTTTAAGTGTGTTATCTCGTCCGGGCTTCATTATTGTGGGCTTTAGAAAAATGAGCAATTCGGTGGGTGTATATTTAATCGTTTGTGGTCGGAAAAACTTATCACCAAAATATGGAATATCACTTAACAGGTTATATTTAGATTCTGTTGAATCAACCTGTACCTCTTGCAGTCCACCCAAAACAATGATTTCTTCGTCTCTAATCGTCACAAAAGACTTCGCTTCTCGTATTTTTTTAGCCGGTAAAGACTGACCTTGATAAGTATTACTCTGAGTTTCATCAAACTTTTCTGCCTTCACCTCTACCTCCATAAAAATAGAGCCCTTCGATATAATAGTTCCATTTTCATCAATTAATGGAAGTCCTATTTTTGGCTTCTTAATTTCAAGTGATGTCTTCGCGGTAATTTTCTCCGCATTTCCGGTACTGCTCGTACCATCCGTTGAAGTATTCCCATAATAGGTTGGTATCACAATATTTCGTTCATCCTCGATCAAAATATGGACCTCTGGTGCATTATGAGAAACCATAAGCGAGGGCGTAGAAAAGATCCTTACATCATTACGTTCGGAAGAAAGAGCAAAAATTTGATCCCACCGAACACCAGTTAATTCCCAGTCCGACATTTCGAAAGGAATCGCAGAATTTAGACCTGGTATTCCCATTATTCCCTGAAAATTATTTGATTCAATTGGAACTTGCCTTGTTGCGGTTTCGCCGGACGGTAAAGTAAGCGACTCATTGGCTGTGGCAGTTTCTCCGAATAAACCTTCCCCTCTTGCTCCTCTGGAATATTTAGACCACTCAAGATTGCTAAAGAGAGCATCAATTCCTCGCTGGTTTTGCTCAGTTAGATCGACCATTACAAAAATAGTATCAATGCGGGCAAGGGGGAGTGGTTGGTCAAGCGATTCAATCATCATCCCAATTTCAGTTATGTCCGCCTTGGTTCCATAAACCAGAATTGCATTACTTCTTTCATCTGCAGAAATGGTAATAAAATCACTAAATTCATGAGAACCCTCGGCTTCACCAGAGGAAGAATTTGTTTGATTTGCGCCCGGGGCTGCAGAATTTTGCCCACCTGGGGTTGGAGGCTTTGCACCGGACTTTGAATTGTTGGCAGTAGGCCTTATGTTTTTCCCCCCCTGAACCTTCTGCTTTATGCTTTGTTGCTTTTTGATTACTTCATCAAGAATAGATTGAATATCTTTTGCCTCAGCATGCTGCAGTTTAAAAAGCTTGCTTGTGGTTTTCATCTTAACCGGAGCGTCCAAAGTTGCTAATATGAATTTAATCGTTTCCAGATTTTCCGTCCGGGTCACAACAATAAGCTTTCCTGTCCTTTCGTCCGAATCCACCTGCGTCGTTCCGCCAATAAATGATTTAAAACTACCCTCTATCATAGTTTTTAATTTGGTCTCCAATTCACGAGCTCCTGCGTGGAGTGTATCATGAATAAAAAATTCAGTCCCCAACTCTTCTCTACTAATGGGACGATCAATAGAAACCAACAACTTTTCCATGCGCTGGAGGTTCAGTAAAGAATCAGTCGCCAATATACTGTTTGCCTTTTCAAAAAGAAGTAACGCTCCCACATTTGGCGTAGAGAATGGAATTAATTGCTCACGCACCTCCACCGCTGGAGCATATTCGAGATGAAACATCTTCATGTATATTCTTTGACTCGGCTTGATTGAAGAGGCAGAGCCTTCCAGCCAAATAGGCACATGAACATTCATGCCCGCTGCGGGAACAGCCTTGTACACGCGATCATTTATCCTACTGATTCCAATACCATTCATCGCCAACAAACTATCCAAAACGAGTAATGTTTCTCTTTTTGTCAAAATACTAAAACTATCAAAATTAACTTTCACTTGGGGAAGATTTTGAGGACGTAAAATGTACTTATCTGTGAGCACTTGAATCATATCCAAAATCATATTTGTATCCTGATCTCGTAAACGAAGTCTTTCCAAAGGCTCTTCGAGTCCATCCACCAAGCGCAGTTCAACGGGGTCCGCCAAGACGCCTAAGCCAAGGTCATCAAATTCCTCCGGTGCCCCAACAAGGCCAGTAGATGGCGCTGGGGCAGCAGGAAGATCGTTCACCGGTACCTGGCCGTGGACTTCAAATAAGAAACCAATCAACAGCAAAGCGAACGATCGTGATATCAAAAATTTTAAACTCTTGTTTTTAGACATGATAAATGGGCATTATTTTATTGGCTCACAAACTCCACCGAGCTTACCACAAAAGTTGCGTCGTATGTGGTCGGATCATATGGTCGTGATTTAGGTGGATAGTTTGGTTCAATCTTAACTTCACTGAGAAACATATAAGGGCTCTCCTGCCTGATCAAATCTGCAAATTCGTTCACATTTTCATAACTCGATCGAGCAAATTTAATCCTCACCTTGTGCTGGGAATACCGTTCTCTTTCATCAGTATCCAATTCGCGATAATCTCGTTGTGGAAAAACTTTATCAGCGAGCGTGGATACTCGGTTACTCAGATTATTTTTATCGTAACTCTTGTTTGCCTGTTCCAATTTTTGTGCTTCCAAAGCTTGATCAATTACTGGCTTCAAATTGATAACTGTCTGGTGCCCCGCAATCATTTGTTCGGTTAAGCCCCATTCCTGATAAAGTGACAGACCCGACTCGAAAAACTTAAAAAAACATACTAGGACAACGATCCATAGAGAAAACAACAAAAGAATTTGTTCACGGTCGTTTAATTTAAAAAATAGTTTTTTCAAGACATTCATCCCTTATTTAATAAATTCCCCCCCGAAGAATCTGTGGATAAGTAAGCGGACTTAACCTTTCCTTCCTCTACTATTTTAATTTCTATTTCAAAAGTTGTCTTGCCTCCGCCACTCTTAATTTCCCTCATTTCCTCCCCGGAGCGACTCACTCGGATATTGGCAATGTTGTTTTTCTCCAGACTTTTTATGAAGGTGTTAATGGCTTCAATCGTTTTGCCCTCACCTTCCAACCTAACCTCGTTCCTACTCTCGAAGTGAGCCAAAGAAAACCACAAATTAGGATCCCCCGCAATACCGCCTCTGTGAACGGCAACTCTTATTAAAGCACCAAACGGATCAATTCCACCCAGTTTATTTTGACGAAGTTTTTCGAGAAGCTTTTGTGATTCGATGACCAATGGAACTTCCTCCGCGTACTTTTGACTGAGTAATTTTCTTTCCTCCAACTTGACGCCCATAATCTTAATTCCAGCAAAAACGAGTAGCATNGCCGCCATGCCCACACTCCAAACAAGAATCCCCTTCCATCTCGCTCTAGCCTGATTTCTTCTCTTTTGCTCGACATCGATAAATTCACGCTGCCGAAGGTCGCTCGTCCAAAGTTCATCGGCCGAAAGTAATACATCCTGATCCAAGGAAAGATCTGAATCTTTCCCCACCAACCAATTATGCTCAAATTTAAAAAAACCATCCTTTGTTCTTTCGACCTCACCTGCAACCAATATATCTTTACTGATCTCGTATCTCTCCAAATCGAAAAGAGATAAAAGCTTTCCTCGCGCATCCTCGATCGACTCGTCCCCTTCTTCCGGATCCAAAGCAACAGAATACAGCAAGTCAGGCACACTACATTCTTCCTGAAAAGATGCCGCAGTTAAAGTTTCCTCAAAAAGCAAAAATACAATTGTTGGTTCAGGGTATTCATTTCCGAGCAGAGAGATAAAAGAAGGAAAAACGCGTCGAAATAATTCGAGATTCTGCCAACCTATTTGGCGCAGTTTTGCAAGAGGGGTTCCGAATATAAATATTTTCCTCTGCTCCTCATCTGCCTGATAACCCCACGCTAGTTGATCGACAGGATAAGGAGACAGCCCTCCCTCGCTCAAGACAAATTCTGCAAAATCCTGATATTTTTCGGCCTTGAGCGAAGTGGGGAAAGAAATTGTATCACAAAAAAAGTGTTCACCAGGGATTCGAAGGGTGAATTCTCGAAGTTCTCCAACAGGAAATTCGGATGATTTTTCAGGGGTTTCCGCCATAGAAATGGTTCTTTTTTTATAATGCTAAATCCATATTCAGTCGATCAAATTCTCGTTTTCTCGAATAGAAAGAATTCGAAATGGATATTGCATTTTAGTATTTTGCGGACTTCTTGGCTTGGGGGCAACCTTTGCTCCCCTACCCTGCGATTTGGGCTGAGCAGCATTCCCGCTTGCAAGAATAGCATGCAACTGAAAATTTGCCTTCCCTTTTGTAACTGTTACCAATACGCGAAAAACACTTGCTGTGGTGCTCGTGCTAATTGAACGATTGCTCCTCAACTGGGCAAGTTTTGGATCGTTCATACTCTTGAAATAAGGATCTCCTGAAGAACTACTTGGCCCCGCAATTACCTCATCGTATAGGCTATCATCATCTCCACACAAAAATTTAACCAAATAAGGAGAGGCGGTGTTTATATTGACCGGACCGTTGTGGAAAAATGAAAAACTTTCGCGAAAATTTTTCAGGTGAATCGTTTCACTTCCTTCGGCTGTATAAAAGAGACCGGATTCATCAGGATCATCTGGATCATACGCAAAGCCTTTTACCATACGAAATTCCTCGAAATTTTGAATCTTTTTACCGGGAGTAAAGTAAGGGAATTCAAGATCTTCATAGTAATCATCCTCTGCCCCCTCATCTCTTTCCTCCTCATCCGCATCCTGCCAGTCCATCAAACTATCGTAGAAAGGCTGCCCATCATCTTCATTCACCAAGGAATCACCCTCCGCACGCATAACCGAAAAGAGAGAGACTAAATCTTTTTCCGCGATTGTTGATATTGGAACCTTTCCCGATTCATCCACCAATGAGATCGACCATTTAACCGTAGGATCGAGAGGAGAAATCTCCGAATAACTAAGGGGATTCCCCCACCCTTGAGAGGGAGAATATAATGTTCTCTCCACCAGCATAAATTCGTTGAGTACCCCGACAGATACATCCAGCGCAGAATAGGCGTGCATTCTTAAATCATCTCGTCGGTGAAATTGGCTCACATGACGGAGTTCCTGGACAGTTTCCTGCATTAGTCGCATGCACAACACCGAAAGTAGTACAATTAATGCAAGAATAAAAACCAGAATCGAGCCTTTTCGCCCCGTAATCATTATAAAGGCTCCTCCTCAATTCCATTGGGAGAAATTCTTTTAATCGGGAGCGTAATAGTTCTTTCCAGGTCTTCCTGTTCCCACTTAAACACAAGCTTCATGAATGCAGGAATCCTAAATTTTGCCGATTGTACATTTTCTTCCAAATCTTCCACAATTTCCCACTCCTTAATATCGTCCGCATCCGCATCTTCATCCCCATAGTAGCAATAAAAAATTTCTGCACAAAAGGGACTTATTACGGTTTTAAAAAGATCATCTTCATCTTCAAGCTCCATTCTTCCCTCCTTATTTTTTTCTAGTTCTTGAAGTTCAGAAAACCATAAAAAACTTAACCCCTCTCCCTCTGTAAACTGAAAATAACAATGTACACGGCTCGCAGAACCAGTCGGCCAGACTAAAAGTGGGGGTGCTTCCCTTAAGTAAAAATGAATCAATGGGTCATCGGATTCAGAAAATCCAACGGGTCGTTGCAAATCAATGACATCATCTCCAGAGCGATTTAAGGTGGCTAAAGTAGCTTCCTCTAATACGGCGGTAAGAAAATGGGCCACTCCGTTTACATGGGCATCAAACGCATCGCGAGTTGCGGGTCTCTCCGCCCAGGCTCTCGAAATGGTAATTAACAGAGAGGTGGCCGCCATTAAAACCAAGCCTCCAATTGTCAAGGCCAACAAGACTTCGATCATGGAAAAGCCTCGCTTTCTGCTCATTGCCTTCTCCTTTCTTCCTGGATCTCTCTAATTTTATCCCTTTTATCTTCTAATAATCGTTCTCGCTCTGTTGAGAAATCCCCATTTTTGCTCCATGACGGGCGAAAAACATACATTTGAGAAATCCTTTCTCCTGACTCAACCCCCAGGTCTTCATTCCCTTCATATTCAAGAGATAATGTAACCTGATAGACGTCTAAAACATTAGTCATCTCTACCTCCGTCTCCCATCTAATCTCTCCCATGGATAACGCCTGTATATCACCGCCGTCTTTTATCTTCTCATAGTCTGACTCCTTAAAAATTTCCCCACGCACCCAGAGAAGATCCTGCTCCATTTCTCGAGTGTCTTTCATCACCCGAATTGTTCGGGATGCAATAAATGCACCGTCCACTAAAAAAACCGCAGACAAACCAAAAAGTGCTAAAGCAATTAATACTTCAATCAGCATAAACCCATTTCCATGAGTATTGGGATGGAAAGAATATTTCATTCCTTGCTTTTCAACACATACCCCGAAAAAGGATCAAACTCTAACTTTTTCGTTTCATCCCTAAAATCAATCTCGGCAGTAAATGGTACACATGAACCCGAATGAAAAAAGACCCGATTGAGTACTAGGTCGCGTTCATCGTATTGAGAAGTTCCTCCCTCTTCTCCCGCTAATGGGCCAACGGCATGAAATATGACCTGCGGCATAAGCGATTCCTCTTTTCTTATTTTATCATCTAATTTCTTATATACTCGATGCTCAGCTAAAACTTGCCCCGATGAGTCGGTTACGATGAAAGTTGCATTCTCTTCAAAATAACTCAAGTAAGCCGCTCGCTTACTCTCACTCGCATTATACACCGCGTCGAGCACTGCCTTTTTTAATACTCGCTCAGGGGGTTCAAAGTTACTCCCCTGAATAAAAGCTCCGGCATTCCCCGCTACAATGCCCACTAAAACTGCCACCAAAGCAAGAACAAGCAGTACCTCTATTAGGCTAAAGGCTCGCTTTCGGTACGCCTTGGGTACCGGTTTCAAATTACTTCCCGGTATCCCAGTTCCCTAAAACAGTACCGTCTGGTGCAGTAGTAGAAATATCAAAACTTCCCGGATTGTGAGTCCCGGGGTATTGATAAATGTAATCTTTCCCCCAAGGGTCCTGTAAATCTGAAGATCGTTTTACAAATGGAGGCGTGCCCGCCGGAGGTGTCTTTAAATCGGCGAGACTCTTCGGATACTCCCCGACTAGTGCAAAATAGCTAGTCACATAGGCCTCACCAGTACTGTTAACCCAAGTCTGGGCTGCCT
>JGI20154J14316_10001132_pt1 | contig 23807 bp, 21 predicted proteins | sample COG_04_FD_14316 | JGI IMG/M metagenome (IMG submission 14316)
CATCGTTTGTTGATGAGTTTTATCGTTTGCGAGCGCGCCCACCAGCCCAGAGTGAGTAGCTCATAGATGCGCCCATATTGAGGAATACATTTATTTTTGGTGTGCCGTCTCGTCCTGCCAATGGCCAGCTACCCCGCCAATATAAGCGGCGACCATAGGGTTGAATCTATGTATAAGGTTTGCGTTTATATTCCGGAATCATCGCTAGAGCTAGTTAAACAAGCTATGTTTGCAGCAGGAGCAGGCGAGTTTGGCCATTACGATAGTTGTGCTTGGCAGGTGGCAGGAGACGGCCAGTTTAGGCCGTTGGGGCAAAGTAACCCCGTGTTAGGCGAGCAGGATGTGTTGGCGCATGTGCCTGAATATAAAGTCGAAATGGTTTGTGGCGACGCGGTTATTACCGAGGTCATTGCTGCGTTAGTCAAAGCCCATCCTTACGAAGAGCCCGCTTATCAATACTGGTTGGTTAATCCACCACTGACTTAACCTATCGCTGGCTTAGCGCCTCCGTGTTACGCGTAAAAGGGATGATTTTCGCCGATGTTTTATGGGCGCCGCAAGTGGTGGCGTCAGGGGTGCTAGGCAATGAAGTTTCCGATAATGCCATGCACGTAGATTGCATCGTACGTAAATCTTTAAGTAATAATTGCATCCGTTTAAGCGACTCATTCATCATATGAGAGATACTCTCGCACGCCTGGAGGTTGTCTTTTGCGAGGCTTCGCTTCGCATCAATCTGAAACATCAAGCCGCTCAATCGTCGCTGAGCGCGTTGCGGCGCGCCGTCAATAACCTGTTGGCATAGAGTTTGGCGCAGATGCTCAAGTCCGGCAGGGTCGTGCTTAGACATTCTGCGTAAGGTGTCAAAATCAGGTAGCTGGACTTTGCCCTCCATGCTTTTCAGCGGGGTTTTATTATTTATTTGGCCTTGTTCATTGAAGTTGTCGCTTGGCATGAGTTTTCTTCCTGCTTCATCAAGGTTGATCAACAACGTGTGTTCGCAATATCAAAAAGCTTGCCGGCCATCGAGTATCGAGAGGGCTGTTGTGCAGTGACCGGAGGTAAAAACATCTTTTTTCTTGCGCATCGTTAGGGCGATGTGTCGTCGTTGCTGATTTATTCCGACCCATTATTTGTGTTAGGAGTCTGGTGAACGCATAAACGGCTAGCATGTTAGCAAATATGCTCGGGTTGTGCATTAACTAACCATTATTTTCGGCTTGGGCGTTGGTCAGTTTTTTTATATTTAAATCATAGGCTTATGTATTTTTAATGTGTCTTTTCTTGCCGATAGCTTGCCTTCCTATTATGGCTATGGGTGCGCAGAGCCTGTATTTTATGGGGTATTACTTGGGGTATGGCGTCGAATTAATCGCTCCTATCTGCTGTGCCCTTACTGCTTCGACACCAAAAATTGCTGTATTATTCGGTCGCGCTTGAGTGCGCGGCGCTTTTTAAATCACTCACCAACTAAAAGAATTTAACTTATGTTGTATGCACTCGATGGCACTGCGCCAAAACTTATTGGTGAAGGCCATTTTATCGCCCCTAATGCGAGTGTTATTGGCGATGTAACTTTGCAAACTCATGCCAGCGTTTGGTTTGGTGTGGTTATTCGTGGTGATGCTGAGCGCATTGAGATCGGCCCGCGTAGCAATATACAAGACGGTTCTGTTTTGCATGCGGACGCTGGACTCCCGCTGCAGATTGGCGCGGCAGTGACTGTAGGCCACAAGGTGATGCTGCATGGTTGCAGTATTGGCGATGGTAGTTTGATTGGCATCAACGCGGTTGTGCTCAATGGCGCTAAAGTGGGTAAAAACTGCCTAATAGGTGCAGGCGCTCTAGTGACTGAAAATACCGAAATACCCGACGGTTCGGTCGTTATGGGCTGCCCAGGTAAGGTGGTTAAGCATTTGTCCGAAGAATACCAGCAGGCCTTGGCGCTCGGGGCCGAACATTATGTTGAAAATGCGCAGCGCTATTTGCTCGGTTTAGAACCGCTAGAGCAATGAACTTGATACAACGCTTTAAAAAAGGGTTGGTCGTTTTTTTCGATTGCAGGTGAACCACGATGTCAGATGATTCTAACCTTGCCATAAATAAAGGCGCGACTCGGCAGGGGGCTATGCGGCCAATCAAATCACCTTGCATAGGTGTTTGTGCGTTGAACATAGAAAATGTTTGTGAGGGTTGCTACCGCACGGCCGATGAAATTACGGCGTGGGTTAGGCTGACGCATGAGCAGCAAGTTGAGGTTGTGACATTGAGCTGGCATCGAGCTCGCGCCAGCGGAAAAATGCTGTAGCGCGTTTCATTAGGGCTCTTTTTTTTAGGTACCGAGCGTGCGCTTATTGCTTGCTACGTTGGTGTCGATATTGGCGGGAAATGCCTTCACCATGCTAATGCGATTGTCACTTAGGTTGAGCACTTCAAAATGGTAGTCGGCCACCGATAAGCTTACGCCACTAGCATCTGGGAATGACTCTAGCTCTTCTAGCAGAAGCCCGTTGAGTGTTTTCGGGCCTTCGGTGGGCAGTGTCCAGCCGAGTTGTCGATTAATGTCGCGCACGGTTGCCGAACCGTTAATAACAAAAGTACCGTCCCCTGCGTCGGTGACATCGGCGAATTGCTCGGCAAAATTGGTGGTGTAGTTACCTACAATTTCTTCGAGAATATCATCAATAGTAATTAAGCCAAGTACCACGCCATACTCGTCGACCACCAAACCTATGCGACGCTTTTCATGCTGAAAATTAAACAGCTGCGTATGTAGGGGCGTACCTTCAGGCACGAAGTAAGGCTCTGAAGTGGCCTCAATCATTGCCCGTTTATCAATGTGTGGAGTATTGCCTTGGGAGTCATCGGCACGTTGAGTGATAAAGCGAGATGTGTTGCGTAAATGTAGCAGGCCGACCATGTCGTCAAGTTCATCACGATAGAGTAGTACGCGCGTGTATTCGCTGGCGCGTAATTGCTCATAGATAGTTTGCTGACTAGCATTGATGTCGATTGCATAAATTTCATTACGCGGAATCATAATGTCATCTACCTCAACATTCTCTAGATCAAGAATGTTCATGAGCATGGTGCGGCGCTTGGCTTGAAAAATACTGCCGGATTCTTGCACCAACAGTTTTAATTCGTCAAACGATAGCGGCTTTTCTAGCTGTGCATGAGGGTTGCCGCCTAGCCACTTTATAATTCCGTTAGAAATGTGGTTGGTGATCCACACGAGCGGAAAAAATAGAACGCCCAATGGCTGTAATACATAAGATGCAGGGAAGGCTATTTTTTCAGGATGCAGCGCTGCATATGTTTTAGGTGTAACTTCAGCGAACACCAGAATAATAATAGTTAATGCACCAGTAGCAATAAAATAACCGGCATCGCCATAGAGTCGGACGCATATGGCAGTGGCCAGCGACGCAGCTGCAATGTTGACTAAATTATTGCCGATTAGGATTAAGCCAATTAAACGATCGGTGCGACTCAGCAGGCGTGAGGCCTTGCGAGCGCCGCGATGCCCAATAGCCTTGAGGTGTTTTAAACGATAGCGATTGAGCGCCATCATGCTGGTTTCTGAGCTGGAGAAAAATGCTGAACACAGTATCAGGAGAGCAAGAACTGTGAACAGCCAGCTTAACGGTATGTCATCCAAGGAGAGGTCGGACCTTTAGTGTGTAAATTTGAAACAAGATATTGAGCCACGCCAAGCGATTTGGCAAGCACAAATTAGTCGTCAAAGTATGTTGGGTTAGAGTCGCTGCAATACAATATCAAGCATGAATTTAGAGCCAAAATAAGCGAGCACTAGTGCGGCAAACGCTCCAACAGTCCAGCGGGCGGCCGTGCGACCGCGCCAGCCATGCAGGCGCCGACCTAACAATAGCGCCGATAACAAGCCCCACGATATAAGTGTGAATACGGTCTTATGTACGAGATGCTGTTCAAATACGTTGTCGATAGATAAGCCCCCAGAAATAATCGCCAGGCTCATGATCGCCCACGAAAGGGTAATCAGGTGAAAGAGGTGGCTTTCTAAAGACTGGAGCGGAGGTAGCGCTTGGAGCCAAATGCCCGATGCGCCAGAACGCAGGCTTTTATCGGCGGCAAATAACACCAAGGCATACAGCGCGGCTAAGCATAAGATGCTGTAGGCCACGATCGAGCTGATGATGTGTAAGAGTAGGCCTGCTGAGCCCGCATTGATGGGCGAGTGGTGCCCGAAGAGCGCGGCGAATATTACGCATAGGCCTGCAAATAAATAGACTGGAATCAGCAGCGTCAGCCATCGCTGTGAAGCCTGCGAAGCAATGGTCGCAGCAACCACAATAAGAGCCGTTAGCGATACGGCATCAAAAAAACTGCTGCTGAGCCCGCCCGAGTCCAGCCCTGTGATGAAAAGCGCACAAAAATGCAGCAGCATGGCCCCGCAGCCGATGGCAATGGGTGCGTTGCTCGGTGGCGCTTGTTTGGCGAGGCTGTTGATCAGCCAAAGCGTGGCGAGGCTATAGGTTGCGGCCGAAGCTAGGGCGAGAACAATTATGGCAGAGGTAAATTGTGGCATGTGATCGAGTGTCTTGAATCCTTTGGCCGCTTTTCGGCGCTTATTGCGACCGACGAGCGGTTGTTGGCCGGTCAGCTGCAGAGTGTGTCACAAGCGCCGGTGCGGGTGAAGTCCTCTTTGGTACATAAATCGGCTTTGTGCAGGTCTGTTGGCTTTTAATATAAACGTCAGGCGTTAAATACCGGCATAGTTTAACCAAAGTTACCGTTTAAATACTGGAGTGAGGCAAAACGCCTGCGATATACTAGAGCCATTATTTAAACACGGTACTTCTTTATGTTTGAAAACCTCAGTGATCGTCTTTCCCAAACCTTGCGACAAGTGGGCGGTAAGGCGCATCTAAGTGAAGACAATATTAAGGCGGCGTTGCGCGACGTGCGTATGGCATTGCTCGAGGCAGATGTTGCTCTGCCGGTAGTTAAGGAGTTTACCGACGCGGTTAGGCAGCGCGCTATGGGGCAAGAGGTCTCGGCAGCGTTGTCTCCGGGTCAAGCTTTTCTTAAAGTGGTTCAGGCTGAGCTTCAGGCAGCTTTAGGCGATCAGAATTCTGCGCTGAATTTAGCTGTTAAGCCACCTGCCATTATTTTGATGGCAGGTTTGCAAGGTGCAGGTAAGACGACCACCGTGGCTAAGTTAGCCAAGTACCTTAAAGAACGTGAAAAAAAATCAGTGCTTGTTGTCAGTGCCGATATCTATCGCCCCGCGGCAATTAAACAGCTTGAAACACTGGCTGCTGAAGTGGGTGTGAGTTTTCAGCCTAGCGATATCAGTCAAAAGCCATTGGCTATTGTTCAGGCCGCTCTAAAAACCGCTGCTGCAAGCATGCATGATGTCTTAATTGTGGATACTGCCGGGCGCCTGGCCATCGATGACGCAATGATGGGGGAAATTGGCGACTTGCACAAAGCGTTAGACCCTGCAGAGACTTTGTTTGTGGTCGATGCTATGACTGGGCAAGACGCGGCTAACACAGCCAAAGCGTTTGGCGAGGTCTTGCCCTTAACCGGCGTAGTGTTAACTAAAATTGATGCCGATACTCGTGGTGGTGCGGCGCTCTCGGTGCGGCAGGTAACGGGTAAGCCCATTAAGTTTATGGGTGTTGGAGAAAAAGTTGCTGCATTAGAGCCCTTCCATCCTGATCGTATTGCGTCGCGAATTTTAGGAATGGGCGACATGATGTCGCTGATTGAAGAGGCCGAGCAAAACATTGATAAGCGTAAGGCCGAGCGGCTTGCGCGCAAAATGAAGCGTGGCAAGAGCTTTGACTTAGAAGATTTTCGCGATCAGTTACAGCAGATGAAAAATATGGGTGGTTTGGGGAGCATGCTGGAAAAAATGCCGGGCATGTCCGGTATGGCTGAAATGGCCGAGCAGCAAGTTGCGCAAAAGCAATTTGGGCAAATGGAGGCAATTATCAATTCAATGACTCCCCAAGAGCGTAAACACCCCGATTCGCTTAACGGCTCGCGAAAACGACGTATCACTGCGGGTTCGGGCACGCAGTTGCAAGACCTCAATCGCCTTATGAAGCAGCATAAGCAAATGCAAAAAATGATGAAAAAAATGAAAAAAGGCGGCATGGCCAATATGATGCGCGGCCTCGGCGGCATGTCCGGGCAGGGTGGCCCTGCGGGTATGGGTGGTCTTCCCCCAGGATTTAAGTAGCCGTCTCGAGCCGTTTCACCGGTATTGCGGCGCCATTTTGTTGCGGCAAGGTTAAGGCCGTAAGAGGCGGTGGTAGAGAGCCACGAAAATGATGGTGGTCATGTCGATTGAGCTCAAAAATCACCGTAAGGCCCAGTTCTGGTCGAAATACCTCAAATCTTCCGTATTTTGCTAGGTATTAAAGTGCTTGCGTTGTTTTCATTCGTTCTGCAATAACGTACAATGCGCGCCTTTTTTCGGGTCTGGTAAAGGGTTTAGAAGCTATCTTTACTAGCCAACCCCTTGGCTAAGGTTTAGGTCTTAATGGCTAAATACTCAAGCTGGGGGCGGAATTCATTGAAAGTTAACTTTGGCAAGGTGTTTACATGGTCACAATTCGTTTATCTAGAGGCGGTTCTAAGAAGCGGCCGTTCTATCGTGTCGTTGTTGCCGATAGCCGCATGCGCAGAGATGGCCGCTTTATCGAACAAATCGGTTTTTTTAACCCTATTGCCCGCGGTCAAGAAGAAGGCTTACGCATTCAGCTAGATCGTGTTGAGCATTGGACCGGCCTAGGTGCGCAAGTATCGGAGCGCGTGCAAGCGTTGGTTAAGCAAGCGGATAAAGCAGCGGTAGCAGGTGGTGCAGCTGCCTGATTCGAGTCCGGTTGTGCGTGAGCAGGCCGACAATAGCTCCGATTGGATAACAGTCGGGCGAATCAAGACAGTTCATGGCGTGCACGGTTGGCTCAAGGTTGAGTCGTTTACCCAGCCGCCTGAAAATATTTTGACTTATAGTGGCTGGCATTTACTGGCCGAAGAGCGGTCGGCCAGCGCGATAAGCAGTAGCGTTGGTCTACCGGTTAGCTTTGATGATGTGAAGATTCGCGATAAAGATATTTTGGTTCATTTAAAGGGACTAAGTGATCGCGACGAGGCTCAACAATTAAGCAGGCACTTTATTCAAGTGCCGCGCAGCGATATACCGCCGCCGCCCGAAGGTGATTATTATTGGCACCAGCTTGAGGGGTTGCAGGTTTATCAGGCAGCCAGAGACGGCCAAGATGCCTACTTGCTGGGTTGTGTTGATCACATGTTAGAGACGGGTGCTAATGATGTATTGGTGGTGAGAGCCACTGATACCGAGTTGAGTGCTGAAAATACGGAGTCTCGCGAGATTCGTGAGATATTGATTCCGTATCGTCCGGATGAAGTGGTCAAGACGGTGGATATTGCCTCTGGTCAGATCATTGTTGACTGGTATTACGATTAAGGCTGAAGCAGCGATGCGCGTGTCGGTAGTAACACTTTTCCCCGAGATGTTTACAGCCTTAACCGACAGTGGCATTACACGCCGGGCAGTTGAGAGGCATTTGCTGAGTTTGGCACTGGTTAACCCCCGCGATTACGCAGGGAATAAGCACGGCAGTGTTGATGATAAACCTTATGGGGGTGGTCCTGGCATGGTGATGTCAGTGGCGCCATTGCGCAGTGCTTTGCAAGTGGCTCGTTTAGCGGTAGAGGGCTCAGGCAAGGCACAAGAGAAAAAGCCAAAGGTGGTTTATTTGACGCCCCAAGGCCAGCCGCTAAAGCAGCCGTTGGTTGAAAGTTTGGCCAAAGAAGAGTCTTTAGTACTGCTTTGTGGGCGTTACGAAGGAATCGATGAGAGAGTCGTTGAGTCTGATGTCGACTTAGAAGTATCGTTAGGCGATTATGTTATTAGTGGTGGTGAGCTTGCAGCGATGGTGTTGCTTGATGCCATTATCCGGTTGCAACCGGGCGCGCTGGGTGATGAAAACTCAGCAGGGCAAGATTCTTTTTCTGGGCGTGGCTGGCTTGACTATCCGCATTTTACTCGACCAGAGACGATAGACGGGCAAGATGTCCCCGCGGTATTGTTGAGTGGAGACCATGCAGCGATAGCTAGTTGGCGACTTGAGCAAGCACTAAAAAAAACTTTATTGAAGCGGCCTGATTTGCTTGAGCCGCAAGTGTTAAAAAATAGTGGCGTTGAGCTCAGCAAGCAGGAAATTGAGATAGTTGCGAGATTGCAAGCCGATTTAAATGACTGAATTATGGTGCGCAGCTTAAAAAATTAGTGATAAGTCGGCAGACAGAACGTGCATAAGTAAAAGAGTAAGACCCGTGATTTAGAGATGTGCGCCACGTGTGGTGTGCTGTATTTTCAACCGTAAAGTTATTCGCAGTGTTTTAACACCACCTAGTGTTGAGGGCTGTAACAATTAGGATTTAACCGGAGCTAGGCAATGAGCAGCAATAAAATTATCCAGCAAATCGAAAGTGAGCAGATGGAATCAAAAACGATTCCTGATTTTTCACCTGGCGATACTGTAGTTGTGCAAGTGCGCGTAAAAGATGGCGAGCGTGAGCGTTTGCAAGCTTTTGAAGGCGTTGTGATTGCTAAGCGTAATCGTGCGATTAATTCGGCGTTTACTGTGCGAAAAATCTCGCATGGCGTGGGCGTAGAGCGAACTTTTCAAACGTTTAGCTCGTTGATAGCTGAGATCACAGTGAAGCGCCGCGGCGATGTGCGTCGAGCTAAGCTTTATTATCTTCGCGAGCTATCAGGTCGCGCAGCGCGTATCAAAGAAAAGTTGGGCTAGTACATTTTTTGCGCGTAGGTCAGCCCTATGGCGCATAAAATTATTCAGCTTGTAGTTCGTGAGCCGGTAATTGCATAGGTTTTGTGGCAAGCTGGTCCGGCCATGGTAAAAAAAGCGACGCTTTGGCGTTCGCTTTTTTTTTGTCTGAAATATTTTGCTATGCTTGCTTGGCTTGAATGGAGCTTTAGCTAAAGTGAGTTGGAGCATTGCCCGAGCATACTGCACGGAATGACGCTGTCAGATGAGCAATACGACGAATAAACAACCGATAGACCCAGGTGCTGAAAAGCGTATTGATAGTTATATCGATACACTTTGGCTTGAGCGAGGTTTGAGTAAAAATACTCTTGAAGCCTATCGGCGCGACCTCAGGGCTTTAGCGGTCTATCTCACAGCGCACAATAGTGGGCTGTTAACTGCCAGCTATGCTGATTTGGTTGATCGTTTGGGCGCTTTGGCACTGGCTCGTGTGAGTCCTCGCTCGCAGGCACGCTTGGTTTCCAGCATCAAAGGTTTTTATCGCTATTGTGTTCGTGAAAATCTTCTAGTGGTCGATCCATCGGCGCAACTTTCACCGCCAACCTTAGGCCGCGTGCTGCCAAAAGTACTCAGCGAGGCACAAGTCGAACAACTATTGGCAGAGCCTGGCACAAGCCCCTTGGAATTGCGCGACAAAGCAATGCTTGAATTAATGTATGCCTCGGGCTTGCGCGTATCAGAGTTAGTCAATTTGAGCATGCCTCAGCTCAATTTACGGCAAGGGGCAGTGCGGGTTATGGGTAAGGGCAGTAAGGAGCGCGTGGTGCCTGTGGGCGAAGAAGCGTTGCACTACTTGCAAATGTATTTGAGCCAGGCTCGGCAGGCTCTGCTGGGCGATAGCGTGGCTACAGCAACACAAAGCAATGTGCTGTTTCCTGGTCGCGCAGGCAAGGCCCTGAGTCGTCAGGCTTTTTGGTACCGCGTTAAATTCTATGCCAATCGAGCCGGCGTACAGAGTGCTATTTCCCCCCACGTTTTGCGCCATGCGTTTGCTACGCATCTACTCAATCATGGCGCCAATTTACGTGTTGTTCAGCTTCTGCTAGGGCACAGTGACTTGTCTACCACGCAGATTTACACGCATGTGGCGAGTCAGCGGCTCCAAGAATTGCATGCCAAACACCATCCTCGTTCGTGATTTTTGCTGAGAACGTCGCGGTAGCCATTTTAAGAACCTACATTCCTGCTGGAACTAAGCACAATAACCATGCTCTTAATTTGGGTGTCTGTGTAGAGTGCGATACACTTCGCATCGGCCAGGTTAGGGTGTTGGGTATTGGTGCTTCTGATCCAGGCTAGTCGCTGTGGTACCTATGTTTTGCTGGCAGCTAAAAACGGCTAAGCTCTGAAGAGGTTTATTCAAAATTGAGCCCTGTTCAAATGCCAATGTAGGCTGATTCTTTGGCGGCTATTTTAGAATTATTATTGAGGTTTTTATGAAACTAACCCGTTGTATACATCTTTCAGTTATCGCCTTAGTCACCACTTATTTGTTTGGAGCCATCGCTGTTCAAGCTGAAGAGGTTAGCGACAAAATCCTCGAGCCGTTGAAGCAGGCGCGGCCTGATTTTCGCTTTGAATCGCTGCAAAAAACGCCTGTAAACGGTATGTACCGTACGACGGTTGTGGGTGGTCCAACGATTTATATTAGCGAAGATGGCAAGCATTTTTTTACCGGTGATGTTTTTGCTGTGGGCGAAAACGGCATTACTAATATAGCGGAGCAAGAGTTAGAAGGCGATCGTAAAGCGGCCATTGAAGCGCTCAAAACTGACGATATGATTGTCTTTAGTCCAAGCGAAACTAAGGCCTATGTTTACGTCTTTACCGACGTTGATTGCTATTACTGTCAAAAACTGCATAAAGAGGTGCCTGCGCTAAAAGACCTAGGCGTTGAGGTGCGCTATTTGGCCTATCCGCGAGCAGGTGTTGGTTCACCGGCCTTTCGCAAAATGGCCTCGGCCTGGTGTGCGGATGATGCTCAGGATGCGTTAACACGCTTGAAGCTGGGTAAAGACATTCCAGATAATGTTTGTGATGGTAATCCGATCACTGATCAATATAAGTTAGGTGGTCGCTTAGGTGTGACGGGGACTCCGGCGTTAATTACGGCCGAGGGTGAATTGATACCGGGTTACTTGCCTGCGGATAAGTTAGCTAAGCGTTTAGGCTTGTAGGGTTTGGCTAAGCTATATTTTTCAGCTTGAGCGTTATGGTCTTGGGCGCACCAAGCTCTAACAAGCGCAGCACAATGCTGCGCTTGTGCGTTGTTGTATTACTTAACGTTTTTGTTGTCTGGCCAAGTGTCAGGGGCGCGAATTGGCAATACTGACTGCGTGATGGTGTTGTTGTTTAATCAAAGTGAGAAGTTTTAGTGCAAAGAATGAATATTGGTATTTGTGGTTTAGGCACTGTCGCCTGTGGCGTGATCAACGTATGGCAGCGTAATCAATCGTTACTCACCAGCCGTGCTGGGCAAAATAGCGTTATTACGCATATTGGTGCGCGGCGAGATAATCCTGCATGTGATACCCATGCTTATACGGTCAGTCGTGATATTTTTGCTGTGGTTAACGATCCATCAGTCGATGTGGTGGTCGAGCTTATTGGTGGTATAGAGCCTGCACGCCAATTGGTGATGGAGGCCATTGCGGCGGGTAAACATGTTGTAACCGCTAACAAAGCGTTAATTGCCGAGCATGGTGATGAGATTCTGGCTGCTGCAGCATTGGCCGATGTTGAAGTTCGTTTCGAGGCGGCTGTGGCCGGCGGGATTCCCGTTATTAAAGCGCTAACAGAAGGATTGAGCGGCAACGCTATTGAATCGATCGTTGGTATTATTAATGGAACTGGCAATTATATTCTCACCGAAATGCGCGAGAAGAATCGATCTTTTGAAGACGCATTAGCCGACGCGCAGCGCCTGGGCTATGCAGAGGCAGATCCTACTTATGACGTTGAAGGCATAGATGCGGCACAAAAACTGACTATTTTGGCAGCGCTAGCCTATGGTACGCCGTTAGACGCGAGCCGCTGTTACACCGAAGGCATTTCAGCGGTGTCAGTTGCAGATATGACTTATGCCAATGAGTTAGGCTATTGCATTAAACATCTTGGAATAGCGCGTGCCACCAAGCAAGGTCTTGAGATGCGTGTGCATCCGGCGCTTATACCTAAAAGCCGCTTGATCGCTAACGTCAATGGCGTTTTAAATGCAGTGGCTATTCATGGCGATGCGGTTGGTCCCACATTGTTTTGTGGTGCTGGTGCTGGAGCAGAGCCGACAGCTTCGGCCGTGATTGCCGATATTGTCGATATTAGTCGTAAAATGGCCTGTGGTTCTAAGGTAAGCTCTGACGTCAGCGCGGCTCCCTCAGAACCGCAAGCAAGTGTACAGGCCGCCTTGCACCGAGTTGTTCCTATCACCGATATCCATTGTGCATATTATTTGCGTATTGCTGCGGCCAATCGTCCAGGCGTGCTGTCGCAAATTACCCAGGTGCTCAGCGATGCAGATATTAGTGTCGAAGGGGTTCGTCAGCATGAGCACACGGTGGGCGCGCATACTCACACTAATGAGCCGGTGCCAATTGTTTTGACCACGAACGTCACGCTAGAGTCGAATTTTCGAGCAGCGGTTGCGCAAATAGAAATGCTCGATACGGTATTACAGCCTGTGTCGATTATACGTATTGAGTCGGTTGATTAGCCCAAAAAATAAACCGTTAGAGAGAAGAGATAAGCTTTGAAATATATCAGCACCCGGGGTCAGGCTCCGGCATTAAACTTTGAAGAAGTAGTGCTAGCGGGATTGGCTAGTGATGGTGGCTTGTATGTTCCTGAAAAGTTGCCCGAATTTTCGCAGGAAGAAATTCAGCAGTGGGCGGGCTTGCGTTACGATGAGCTGGCATTCAAAATTATTTCGCCCTTCGTTGCAGGTGCTATTCCTGATGAAGATTTGCGTAAGATACTAGGCGAAACGTATGCGACGTTTCGCCATCCTGCCATAGCACCATTGGTGCAAATCGATAAAAACGAATGGATATTAGAGTTGTTTCATGGCCCAACACTAGCCTTTAAAGATTTTGCCCTGCAGATGCTTGGGCGCGTGCTCGATTACATTTTAGAGCGACGCAACGAGCGTGTTGTGATCATGGGCGCCACTTCTGGCGACACCGGCTCAGCTGCTATAGAAGGTTGCCGGCATTGTAAGTTTGTTGATATTTTCATTTTGCACCCGCATCAGCGCGTATCTGATGTTCAGCGTCGCCAAATGACAACAGTGTTAGAAGATAATGTTTGGAATATTGCCATAGAAGGCAATTTTGATGATTGTCAAAATATTGTTAAGGCTAGTTTTCGCGATCAATCTTTCTTGCCCGATGGGCGCAAGCTAGTGGCGGTGAACTCGATCAACTGGGCTAGAATTATGGCGCAGATTGTCTATTACTTTTATTCGGCACTGGCAATTGGTGGGCCGCAAAAGCCCATTACTTATTCGGTGCCCACGGGTAACTTCGGTGATATTTTTGCCGGTTATCTTGCAGTTAAAATGGGCTTACCGGTTGAGCAATTAATTATTGCCACCAATAAAAATGATGTGCTGCATCGTATTATGTCTAGCGGTATTTATGATCGAACCAATTTACATCACACGCTCTCGCCGAGTATGGATATTAGTATCTCCAGTAATTTTGAGCGCCTTATGTTTGATATGTATCAGCGCGATGGGAGCAAAATTGCTGCATTAATGGCGCAGTTTGAAGACCAGCCAATCACAATAAGCAGTGAGGCGATGGAGTCTGCCCGCAGCCTGTTTAGTAGTGCAGCAGTTGATGATGCGACTACCTGCGAGGTCATTGCCAATACCTTTGCGCGCACGGGCTATCTACTCGATCCGCACTCAGCCACTGGCGTCGGCGCTAGTGTGCAATGTCGCACCAGCGCTGAACAAACTATTGTGACTTTGGCCACAGCGCACCCTGCGAAATTTCCCGATGCCATTGCCGAGGCAGATGTGGGTGTATCGCCCTCTGTGCCGCCGCACATGGAACATATTTTTACCAGTGAAGAGCGCTTTACGGTGCTCGATAATAATAAATCTACCGTCAATCAATTCATGGTAGAGCAGCTAGCTGCACAACGCACTTAGCTTGGTCAATGACAGCCTTATAATTAGCGCAGGAGTTCGATTCATTTGGCCGCGGTAATCAAGCGCAGAATATTACCCAACTCAGCGTCCGCAGTGAATGTTGATGAATTACCCAGCGATATGCCTGATTTGCTGCGACGTATTTTTCACGCGCGCGGTTTGCATTCATCGGCCGATGTCGATTTATCGATGTCTGGACTGCTGCCTCCGGCGCAACTAGCGGGCATGGAGGCTGCTACCGAGTTGTTAGTGGGGGCTATCCAGCAGCAAGCCCGTATATTGGTGGTCGGCGATTATGATGCCGACGGCGCTACTAGCAGTGCGTTGGCCCTGCGTGCGATGGCGCGATTTGGCCACAGTGATGTTAGTTTTTTGGTGCCTAATCGCTTTGAATACGGCTACGGACTATCACCCGAAATTGTCGAACTGGCTAAGCATCAAAAGCCCGCGCTTATTGTGACGGTCGATAACGGTATTTCCAGTATCGAGGGTGTGCAAGCCGCGCGCGATTTAGGTATCGATGTGCTCATTACCGATCACCACTTGCCAGGGCGCGAATTGCCGGCGGCTAATGCAATCGTCAATCCTAACCAGCATGGCTGTAAATTCCCCAGCAAAATGCTGGCAGGGGTGGGCGTGATTTTTTATGTGATGCTGGCCTTGCGCGCGCGTCTTGATGAGTTGGGTTGGTTTAGTGACGCTCGGCCAAAACCCAACATGGCAGAATTTCTTGATTTGGTCGCGCTGGGAACCGTGGCCGATGTCGTACCCTTGGATCGCAATAATCGTATTTTGGTAGAGCAGGGCCTGCGCCGAATTCGCCGCGGTCAAGCTTGCGCGGGCATTTTGGCCATTATCGAATGTGCAGGACGAAGTCGTGCCGGTTTGACGGCGTCTGATTTGGGTTTTGCGGTTGGGCCGCGGCTTAATGCTGCGGGCCGACTCGATGATATTTCTATTGGCATTGGCTGTTTACTCACCGATGATGCTAATTTGGCGCGCGAAATGGCCAGCGAACTTGATGGTTTGAATCGAGATCGCCAACAAATTGAAAAGTCGATGCAGGTACTCGCAACCCAGCAGCTCGCGCGCATTCAGCTAGATTTTGATGCACAGCAGGACAAAAATAGTGCCGACAACGATTTCCCTGTAGGTATTTGTTTGCAGGATGATGAGTGGCATCAAGGCGTGGTGGGTATTTTGGCCTCGCGCATTAAAGAGCAATATCATCGGCCCGTAGTGTGCTTTGCATTAGCCAATGATGATCCTGACTGTGGCATGCTCAAGGGGTCGGCGCGTTCGATCCCCGGCTTTCATATTCGCGATGCGCTAGATGCCATTGCCACGGCTAACCCAGGTTTGATTGAAAAATTTGGTGGTCATGCCATGGCGGCAGGGCTGAGCTTGGAGCGTGCTGATTTTAAAGCATTTGCCGCTGAATTTAATCGTCAGGCATGCGAGCATTTAGAAGAGCAGGATTTGCAAGCGGTTGTGCTTACAGATGGCATGCTGCAAGCCAGCGAAATAACACTGCCCAACGCGCATTTACTTCGCTCGGCATTACCGTGGGGTCAAAAGTTACCCGAGCCACTATTTGACGGTGAATTTTTTGTTGTTAACCAGCGTATTGTGGGTGAGCGTCATTTAAAACTGGTGCTCAGTCAGTTGTTGCCCGAAGAGAATGTGGCAGGCAACAATAAAAGTACGGCAGAAAATTTTGATGCTATAGCCTTTAACATTGACCCTGCGGACTGGCCTGATTCCGCGATAAAAAGTATTAAAATAGGCTATCTGCTCGACGTTAATGCTTACCGCGGCCGAGAAACCGTTCAATTTATTGTGCGGCACATAGAAAAGGTTTATTGAAGCAGGTCATTTACAAAAACATATAGGAAACCAGTGTATGAGCGTAACGCCGGGGTTGTATCAGCATTATAAAGGTGGTCGCTATGAGGTGATAGGCGAGGCGACACATACTGAAACCGAGGAGGCTCTTGTATTGTACCGAGCGCTTTACGGTGAGCGAGGCTTATGGGTTAGGCCGCTCGAGATGTTCTGTGAAACGGTTGATGTGGAGGGCGAGCAAGTGCCGCGCTTCGCTTTACTATCGGCAGCCGACTAGTGAGCCATGCTGTGCATACATTTTAAGCAAGGCAGCCAGGGGTTATTGTCTCTTTTCTGCGTTGTCTTCTTTGTAAACAAGTGATTTTTTATGCTTTGCAGCGACTAATCCCACAAGCAATGAGCGAAATAATCACGGTGGTGCAATAGCGATAACGCTTGCAATATTGGCTGTCGTCGAAAAATTATCGATGTAATAATCAGAAACGTGGCCTGCATTGGCTCCACACTGAGCATCCCTGTCAGTGTAATATCACGGGTACCCTTAATGGCGTGAGGTTCAGATAAAATAAAGCTACACCAGTGGTAACTAATTTTTCACTCAATTCTCTTTAGATATTTATATCTCTAGCTTTGCTTCTTAGCCGTTTCATAATTTGCGGCGCTATCGGGGAACATAAACTGTTTGAGCGCAGCTGAGCTCATCGCGGGGTTTGCCGCTAGCGGCACAGCGCAGCTGTAAGTCAGCTTTTCGGCACGATTAGTTGACTTTAGCGATTTAGTGCGAATTATTGCTGATGGTGCGCAATTGCTCTGGTCAAACTGCGGGGCGATGTTGGTGGGTGACGTGAATGGATAGTAATAAGCCAGGTTACATACGGCCGCGGTGAAATTCAGAGGAGTATGAAGCTCTATGCGCAGGGTCACTCGAGGCTTTTTGGGGGGTATCAATGCAAAAATTAGCTTTTGGTGGTTTTTTGATCTTTTTTAGGTTACTCTAGGAATCCCTTGGCCTCTATTGCAGATGATGGTTAGCATTTTTTTCTAGCTGTCTAAAAATAACACATAGAGGTGGTCCAATGAAAAACTTACAGCGTGGCGTTACTGTTTTTGTAAGCGCTTTAATCATATCGGCTTTTTCCCAGCAGGCTTCGGCTTTCGTCGTGTGGGCTGTTGATGCCGGCGCTAGCGCCAACACCAATTCAGCAGGTAATATTTTAACGCTTTCTCCAGGCACGAATATCATTGATCTGTATTTTGATACGGAGGGTGATGTGAGTTGGGGGTGGGATATCTCGCTTGAAGTTACGGGCGACTCTGCGTCATCCATTACTAATGTGGCTGGCGGTGACATCAATAATGGTTTAGGCAATCAAACTGCAAACGGTTGGCAGCAGTTAGGAGGTGATCCGTCAGCTGATTTGAATGGCGGCCCTTTTTTACTATTGTCGCTTACTTTTGAGTCCAGCGAAGGCGATTTATTGTCTTTGTTGCCGACCTCAAAGTATACCAGTGGGGTCACTTTTGAATCCGTTTCCTTGTCCTCCATAAATTTGGCACAAGCCACAACCGTTCCGCTACCGTCTTCAGCATGGTTTTTATTTAGCGCGCTTGGAGCTTTTCGTGTCATACGAAAATTATAAAAATAATTTTTTTCGAAATGCCCGAACTGTAAAATATGTATTACAGATAAACCGTTGCTAATTTGCCCGTTAGGGAGATGATTTTCATAGGCATTGCGAAGGGAATCTAAAAGGATTTAATTGTATGAATGGATTTTTTAAAAAGATCTATGTAATTTGTATAGTCGTTTTTTTAGCCGCCTGTGGTGGTGGACAAGGGAGCTCTGTAACCGATAGCCCAAGCCCACCGAATGAGCAAGATATTGCTCCTTTGGCTTCGCTAAATGTTATGGGTGTTGATGGACCGATGGCCGGCGCTGATGTGGTTGTTTACGATTTGCAATCATATTTAGATGACCCTCAAAATGTTGTCTCTCTACTAGCTCAGCCTACCCAAACAGATCGTTTGACAGCAAGAGCTGACCAGCTAGAGCTGATTGAAAATATTGGTTCTGGCCCATTCATTATCATTATAGCGGCTAATGGTTCTACAATAGACCTGACAACCAGCAAACAGCCATCTATCCAAACAGTTATAACAATTGCACGTGATTTGAAAGCAAATCGTATTTATGCAAGCCCATTGACAACATTAGCTGCTGAAATGGCTATGCATGACCAAATCGACGCCGATAAAGTCATTGAAAATCTTGGTGTTAGTCGTGTTGGCGCGGTCGCTCATTTGGGTTTTGGGATGAGCTTTGATATCGATATTTATAGAGTACCGCCAGTTTTAGACGAAACAACTAACACCATAGAAATCCATCAGCAGGTAACTGAGTACAGAACTGCTACTGAGGTTTTTGCTGCTATTGTAGATAGCCTCGTCTTTAAGGGAGATTATTTAACACACGAACAGGCCTTTGCCGCCATTGTTTCAGACGCTTTGGATGAGGTCATCGAGACTCCTAGTTTATTAGATGCAATTGGTTTAGTTAATGCAAACTATCTAGCTGACAGTGGGAGGGTCTCCACATCTATTGGGGATATATTGACGTCTGAAAATACTGAGATTGATCGTGGTGATCTGTCAGTCTCAGTGGTCTTTGAACCAACGCCAACTTACGATGCAATTTTCTTTGATCCAGTTCAAATGTCTTATTCGGCTTCAGTTGATTTTGACCTAGATGGCATCGCAGATGCCTCCGATAATTGCAGGAATGTTCCCAACGCTGATCAGACTGACTCTGGGGGTGTTAATACAGACATACCTGATGGTATTGGTGACGCTTGTCAGTGCGGCGATGTTAACAACAGTGGCAAGGTTGATAACACGGATGCTATTTTAATAAAAAGATATATTTTAAACTTGCCGCCGGGCGTTGATGATCAGAAATGTAATGTAAGTGTTAGTGCAGAATGTAGCAACACCGATGCAATTCTGATACAGAGGGCTGTCTTAGGATTGCCTCCAGGAATTGCTCAAACGTGTATGGCGGCCTTGCCGGCTTCCGACGACGATCAAGACTATGTCGCTGATACAGTTGATAATTGCCCATTAATAGCTAACCCGAGTCAAAAGGATTTTGATAGTGACCACATTGGCAACGCTTGCGATAGCGACGATGATAACGATGGGGTTTCAGATGAGATTGATTCATTTCCATTAGACCCGAGCCTCGCGGCAGACCCCGATGGAGATGGAGTTGATAGCGGTGGCGCAACTGCAGCGATTCAAGATAACTGCCCTGACGTTAAAAATAGCAGTCAAAATGATGCAGACAACGACGGCCTAGGTGATGCCTGCGATGTTACACCTAATGGTGATACCGATGGTGATGGTATCGATCAACTCGCCGATAACTGCCCATTAATATCAAATAGTCAGCAGTTGGATAGCGACAATGATGGCTTAGGTGATGTGTGTGACATGACACCTTACGGGGTGTTAGATAATGATGGCGACGGCATTGCGCAATTTATTGATAATTGTCCGCTAGTCAGTAACAGCGATCAGCTTGATTCGGATAATGACGGCCAAGGCGATGCATGCGACACCACGCCGAATGGGGATAATGATTTTGATGGTATTGATAATTTAGCAGACAACTGCCCAGCATTAGCAAATCCTCAGCAAATAGATCTTGATGAGGATGGTGTTGGTGATGATTGTGATGGCAATTTACGATACTCCACCATCTCGGGGATCGCAGCAGCAGCAGGCATCATGAAAAATGCAAGAGTGATAGCGTTTGGCGTTAGTCAAAGTGGCGTAATGTTGGCGAGCCCCATCGGTGAGGCGGTAACCAGTGAAATAGATGGCAGCTTTTCATTGGTAGTTCCCAATTATGAGGGGCCACTTGTAGTTCGTGTTCTGGCAGTTGATGGCATCACTTACACGACTTGTGATGTTAGTCGTTGTTCCGACGCTGTAAGTTTTGGTGGTGATTATTATTTACCAGCAGAATTCACACTTTCAGCGACCGTGCCTAATATTATTTATGGCGATGATAAGTTAATAAATATCACTTTATTAACAACGATTTCGAGTGCTTTACTCTCGAACAATCCTGTAGGTATTAACGAAGATTCAGTGTTGGTGACGAATTCAAAAGTTGCTGATTTGTTTGATTTGTCAATTAATATTTTGGAGTCAGGTGCTATTGATCTTGCTGATAACAACCAGTTTTTGCGGGCCTCTATCGCTGAGCAGGAGGCGGCTGTAATTGCAGCAGGGATTTTTTCTGCGCTTAATGATCGCAGTTACGGTTTGAACCTCTCTTTTGAAAATTTTTTAACGTCGATTATAGCGCTTGATGGACAACTGTATAAAACCGCATCGCTCGCTTCATCATCCGATGAGATAACTCTTTTTGACATTTTGTTTAACGGCTTGCTCACACTTAATAGTATGGGGCTAGACTCTTCTGCAGCCTGGCCAATTAATTCTAGAATATTCAATGAGGCTGCTGCTGTTCTACTTGCATCCGCAGGTGAAACCACTTCAGCACGACCTGATCCCAATTTGGGCAGTGATGCATTATTAATTGCGAAAAGTTTTGTAAGTGAACTTCGGAGAATGTACAACAGCCGGACACTGCCCGCACTCGGTGATAATAGCAAGGTTGGCATCGACTTATTTTATGAGCAGATATCGGCCACTAAATCATTCGTCGGCAGCGATTTAAACGACTTATTTGATGTCTTGAGTCAGGTTTTTTCAGCGGTCCGTTACGCGAATGAAAATCGCTATGAGCAAGAAATAATTTATCGCGCAGGCCAAGCGGGCAGGCAAATCTCAGTAAGCCATACTGGTGGTGGATATGATGTCAGTGCAAGTGTTGCTGGTTTTGATGTCGATATGTCGTTTACATTACAAGGCAACTATGCCCGCCAAACTCTTCATGAGGGCCAAGTACTAAACTTTACTAGCGAGCTATTAGATCTTGCAGCAAGCCAGAATGTAACCGGCAATGAATTGGATGGTCGCCTCAAAAGTTGCCTCGATGCCGTTGGATTCATCCCCGTTGCGTCGATCACTGTGGGGATTCCTAATGACAATATGGGCAATCCTAGGGCGCCCTGCTTTATTGTTAAGGTTTATGAGCCTTGGGAATGTGACTTCTGGGAGAGATATCTTAATGACGATGGGCGGCAGTTCTATGCCAGCCGAGAAGCTTGCGAGAACGATATAAGAGATTATTTATATGAAAACGCTATTGATGAAGTGAACGTTGATTTAAATTTTGCTATGCAGGGCACCATTAAAAGCCAGGCGCTAGAGTTAACCATTATTGATGGGAGCGAGTCGGCGTTTAATGGCAGCTTAAGGGATTTGTGTCAGAGGTGCGTGCTTCCCGACCAGTTCGCTGTCTTGGCTGAAGCTGATTCTATGACCTTCGATCTTTTAGTGGCGCTAAAAACTACAGAGAGTGATAAGCCCTTGTCGTTTGATGGGCAGCTAACATCGGGAGCAAGTAATGCCAATGCTTATTTACAGTATGATAATCCGAATCCAACTAACGATCACGTTGAAGTCAATTTTGGCTTGTCGTACGTTGGTTTTTCTGGGCATTTAACGTCCGGGGAAAGTGTCCTCGGTATGAATATTTATGCTCAGGCCAACATGAATGATGAGTCTATTTGGGCTGGTCGTGAAGTAGGAAATGTGCAGATAGAAGCAGCCAAAGTGAGCGCTTTCCGTAGGCAAATAAATCACTCTGATGGAGATTTTTCTTTTGATTTGGATGTGTCTGGTTATTTGTTGGGTGGTTCGCAGAAATTAACAGTTGATGTGAAGGGAGATTTTAGCGACGGTAGCTATGAGAATTTTAATGTTCGTGTTGGGGATATTGATCTAGGCACATATTATTATCAATCGCCGGAAGCCTATAATAAGTTTAACGTCAGCTCCAATTATAGAGCGTTCAGTGTCGATATAAATATAGATCAAGAAGAGGTAAATCGATTTTTATTGAATGGCAGCTTACCTGTTGAGATCATATTCAGCGATGAGGTGAACTGTTGTTTTGGAAGTGAGCTGGGGTATGCCAGTGCTGCGCTCAATTATGAGCGTGTGTCGAGAGACAACAGCTATCGTGATTCGATTTTACTTACCCCCGAAACGCCTGAAAGTTTTATTGATTTCGATATTATTGCGAAATTTACAGGCGATGTTTTTTCGGTTGAGGATCAAATGGCGCTCACTTTAGAGTGGCATCGCGATGCGTTAAACAGTTACAGTTTTTCTGGTGAGGTTGCCTACGATGGTCGACGCTTTAGTTTAACAACTGACTTAGACAACGGTCGAGTGATAATACAGAATCAATCTGGCGCGATCCTTAACCTGCTTTATGGATTAAGTGATGAGGAGTTTTCTGGCAGTTTGAGCGTTGGAGATAAAAAAATGGGCAATATTGATGATGTAGGTGGCCTAGTGATTATAAGGTATCCAACAACGGGCGAGTTTGAGTCGCTACCTTAATGATTAAACGGTCAAAAAAGGCTTTTATATTTTTATGGGTGGTTTTTCTGTCGATTGGCTTGCGAGCAGAGGGCAAGAATCAGGGGGTTTACGCATATTTTGAGGATTTTTCATTTTCAGATATTTCCAGTTTAAAGCAGTTTTTCCAAAAAAGTTCTGCTGGAGATTATAGGCGAGGAGAGTATTTCTTTACTGATGCTGAGAGTGGCGTCGGATACCAGCTTACTGATGCAACGAAAAATTTTCGAGTTGGCGTGTTTGTTCGCTCATTTTATTATTCAGCTTTTTCAAAAGATGCATCAGAGGTTTTTGCTACTGCCGCTAACAGTGCTGACTTAGAATTTGGGCGGCTATATGATATTGACTTTAGTCTTTCGAGATTTGATGCGAGAGGCGTATCGGTTTTCTTTCAAAGAGAGATAATGGGTCGGCTGACGGTATCGGCGGAGTTGAAGGCGTTTAATGCCACCGGTTTGCTGGAGGTCGAGGGATACGGTACGATAATTAATGAAGGCAATATAACAGCGGTAGGGGAGTATGAGTTTTTTTACAATTCGGATCCTATTTTATCGCGTAAAGTAGATCCAATTGATGGCGACGGCTACACTTCCAATTTTTTCATGAAGTATGTAGTCTCGAAAAAGTCGTCTCTTTCTTTAGGCGTTAAAGATGCTTACGGGATGATTTATTGGGAGCGAGCTCCAGTTACCGTCGCGAGTATCGACGCACAATCGACAACGCTAGTCGACAAAAGAAAATTAATAGAAAAAGCGAGTATATCTGGCCGAGAGTTTTATAAAGATTTAGAAAAAAAACTACCTAGTGCCTACCGAGCCCAATTCTCATATCGTTTTAATCCAGTAAAGATGTACATTAGCGGGTATCGAAATGGCTTGTTTGATGAAGTTAAGCTTGGTTTCGTAAGGAAAATTGGCAGAGGTCAATATTATTTAGGTTTTTCACCAAAGTACGGGAATTTTGAGCTGGGGTACAAAAGAAATCAATTTCTAGTCGAATTTTCTACAAGAGATATTGACCTAGAAGCAACGAAATACGTTAAATTTAATCTCTCGTATAACTTTCCGACGCTTATGGATAAGTTTGATTGAGACGCTGGCTTGAATCAATGAAAAATGTCCCCGAGCGGTGAGTTTGTATTATTAGTTGATCTCAAGCGTTTTAGCGCTGGGTGAGCGGGGGGCAGCTTTGGGCTGTTACCACCGTTATGTCGGCCCGGTTGTTTCTCATCAAGCCACTAATGCGAAAATAAAAAAGGCCCACCTTATGGTGAGCCTTTTTTAATTTGGTAGCGGGGGCTGGATTCGAACCAACGACCTTCGGGTTATGAGCCCGACGAGCTACCAGACTGCTCCACCCCGCATCAATACTGT
>JGI20154J14316_10001135_pt1 | contig 23744 bp, 14 predicted proteins | sample COG_04_FD_14316 | JGI IMG/M metagenome (IMG submission 14316)
ATATATATATATTATAAATAAATTGTCATGGATAGAAAGAAACGGAAAAGGAGACAGAATGACGACAATAAATCAGACGTAAAAATTGCGACTATGATTACTCCTCCTAGGACCAGTACAACAGTATCACGACTTCGACAAAATACAACTGATTTGATGATTGGGGTCCGGCTAAGATTGTTTTGGAGTATAGCAAATCTTCTTGGAGATGCGTTCGTAAGAGAATATTTTAGCTTTTTACCATATTCTATACAAGGTGTTATTCGCTTCAGTATTGGAACTTATATCTGGCAGGCTATTATTAACGCTGCGTCGATGGGGTACATTCTATATTCATCTCGTGTCGGATTCAGGTTTAGTGATCTTGCTGTGTTTATTAGATCTACAAGTCAGTTTGTTACGAATATGAATAATGTTGCAGGGCAAACTCTTGCACAACGTTTTATGTCAGAAAGGAAAAATATGGTTAGACTTGCAAGACTCGTTAATAATAATCGTGATCGTATATCCGTTCAGACAGTGATCACTCCTTTTTTGGACTGGTTTAGGACCGGTGAAGAGGACGGGAGTGGTAGAGTTGTTGATGATGATTTATTCGTTGATGATGATGATTTATTCGTTGATGATGATGATTTATTCGACGAAGTGGATTCGACAGAATATTTAGAAGAATTAGATGGTGATCCAGAAATTTTCAGGGACCAAGACTTAATCGATAGTGAGGATGTAATAGACAATGAATCTTCAGGACTTGTTCCATTTACAGGTAGAAGAACAACATCAACGAATGATAATATGCTAGAAGTACTAGCGACATTTCTAGAAGATCCACTAACAATCGAAGAGGTAGGAGAACAGGTTAATACATTAATAAGCAGAGGGGCCATCGCATATCAATACGAAACTACTTCCGATTATAACCCAGCTGTATCTGCTAGGAGGAATGCACTTGCTATACAGTCGAGACTAAATAATCAGTTGGAACTCATCAGACAAGAAATGGATAATGGTGTGCTCGAACAAATAGAATCCGCTGGTATTATTGTTGATCCAAGGGTATCTTTACAATTTGCATCTGAATATTCGATGAATACTTGTTTTAGATTACTTGATCATACAAGGCAATTTATGGATGGTCTCAAAGATGAGGCAGGTATAGAAATGTTTAGTAATTCAGATTACACACGTATGGCGGAGAAATGTCAACTAAATGCTTGGGATGAAGCATCTGATGCGAAAGCTAAATTCTCTAAATACGACGAACGATTATACAAAGCTGCTCATAATTATGGTACGGGAGGTTTTACGAACTTCGATTCTCGTTTTCTCACGAGTAGAGGAAGTTTCGAACCGATGAAATGTGCACCTGAGTATTTCATCTGGAATCTAAATAGTAGAGTTAATGACGAAGATCATGAAGAATACAAAACAGAAGTAAGTTTAGTATGCAACGAGTTTGCAGCAATTACTGCTATTACTATGCTACTCCTTTTCAAGTATACGTATAAAGGTGTACGATGGTTAAAAAGAAAAGCGATGGATAATACTCCATCTCCACTAGATTTTGACGTTTTGGAGGATGACGACGATGACGACGATGATACTGATTCAATACCCGTATGGGATACTGGAAGGAGAGTTAGTCTTTAAAATTTCATAGCACGATGGATGAATTTATAACAATTTTGTTTGTTATAAATTATTACAGAGTTATTATTTAGTACAACCGTTAGCATTGGCTACTTCATCGCTAATCTCTTCTTTGTTAGCTTCCTCCTCATTGCCTTCCTCATAGTCATCTTCGACCACCTCCTTGTCATTGTCATCATTATCGCATGAAGCTTGCGCGGCCATAGCTTCTTCAACGATAGTGGCCAAACCCACGACTTTATATTTATTTGATTGATTCTTGACTTTAATCAATTCAACAATATCCTTATCCTCATTATTAGTTTTCTCAATTGTAGATTTCTTCGCTTTCTTCTCCGCGGCTTTCTTTTCCGCGGCTTTCTTTTCCGCGGCTTTCTTTTCCGCGGCTTTCTTTTCCGCGGCTTTCTTTTCCGCTGCTTCCTTCTTTGCTGCCTCCTTCTCAGCTGCCTTCTTCTTTGCTGCCTCCTTCTTTGCTGCTTTCTTTGCTTTCTTTTCCGCAGCCTTCCTAGATGCGTGTTTTTTCTTTGATCTGTTCGGGAAACATAGACATGAGAATAATACTGGAATACAACTTACGCAATACTTACCCGTTGTATTGATATCAAGCTTATTTTGATTAGCGGCAACGATTACATCAACGCTATCACCTATTAACCCTGTATCAAGGACGATATGACATTCATTCAATATACATTCAGTGATATAAGAAACGATAGATTTCTTGAATTGTCCACCCAGTGATTCTCTTCGACCGATAATTTCTACCATCTCCATCGCTTCAGAGATTATTTTGGGTATATTAATGTGTGTATTGTCGCTGAATACATCACAAGCAGCCTTAATAAAATCTTTGACTTCCTTTTGCTCCAACCTAGTGAGATCATCAATAGGTGTAGTTTTTGTATCTGTTGTATCTGACATTATTCAAATCCAGATGTTTGTGTTTTATATTACACCCATAAAATATTTTTATTGTGTTAAGAAATTGTCACAGTTAAGAAAAAGTTGGATGTCACTCAGCGATATAGATGATGGTTTCGGAGATGATGTTGGTTATGGAGACACGGATTACAGAGATGATGATGATATCATAGATGATTTAGATGTCATAGATGATTTAGACGGCATAGACGATAACGATGTCGGAGATGATAGCGATTCGATAAGACATTCGAGACCTATGCTCGTTCAAGGCCTAAATGAGGCAAAACAATCTAGTTTTGCAGATCAACCTCATAAAGACATATTATCTGTATATGTTTCGGATAGATCGAAAGTAGGTGGAAAACAAAGAGGGCCTGGCGGAGTGTTGAAACATATTAGCAAAGCGCCTAAGAACCATCAGACATACTTCTATATTGTAGCAAAGTTTCTATCTATATACGCAGATTATGATAATTTCGTAAATTTTACCGATCTTGAACATATGGAACATGAATTATGGGACAATGACAGGACCAAAATCAGGTTCGAGGAAATGAACCCTACGCTACTTATTTTAGGACATGCTATACTTAGAAATAGTTATTATGCACGTACAGACAAGCTTATAAAGAGGGAGCTAAAACTAGCATATACTATATATAATAATATCATCATAAAACACAACGAAGAAAATCAGAGGAATAAGTTATCAATTACTGTAAACCAACAGAAAGCGGCTGTATATAGGTACTTCAGTTTCTGGAAAAAATACTACGAGGTGAAAAAAATACAAATAGCATAAAAAATATTGAAAGTTAATCATTTATTTCATGATAATGAAATCATCATGAAATGTTATTAAGTACAGTTTACATACTTACCATATCCGGTAGAAACTCAACAAGGTCGAGTAGGATTCTCCTTCTCTTTTTTACCCACGTATAATTCGCGAAACGTTGGTTCTTATTGGTTTCAGTTGGATGGAAAAAAACATTTTTCCTGGCTTGTAAAATAAGTTCATCATATGGGATCTCTCTTGACGCACAATGTGGATATCTTGCATTATACTTGATCGTACATGCAATATTATAGTCCCTATCTCCAAGGAAATAATACGAATCAAAACATGACCTGGAACATTTATAGATATGATCAATGAACGTCTCAACGGGCATTGTATGATCGCATAATTGGCAGTATACAATGCGCTCCTTACATCTTTTGGTATGTTCATCGATACCACACTGGGGAATATCTAGATCGCAGAAAGTACACCTGATAGGTTTCCCGCCATCAACTTTTCGCGAAAGGAAACTAAAGAACCGATTCCTAATTGATCTATCATTATCAATGTTTTCCTTCACTGGCTGGTGCACAGACACCAATTTATTGTAATCGCAAGTATGTTCGTGGGACATGTTAATCTTTAAAGGGGATATCGTTGTTATATCCTTATCGACTGTTAAAATAGATATTATTTTTTAGTTCACTGGTCTGCATATCCAAACTTCCTTGAACCACCTTGATATACCTCACGGTCAGACGAACCGTACAAATTAGAAAGGAGATGTTTCTCGAATACGTATTTACCTGCTCGAGTCAAAAGAGCAATAGTATAAACGGGTTTCGCTTCATACCATTTATTAGCAATTAACTTTCCACTAGCGAGTACCTGAATATAATACCGTCCAGAGTGATCCTTCGCACTCTTGGTGACAAACGATTCTTGATTCAATAAGCGTAATTTACCTTCAACAACAATTAAAAAGGAAGCCCTCACAACAACACCTTTATGAGGATAATTAAATGTCTCTACGGGTGAAAGAAATCTAAGTTCGTTGTCTTCATCGTAAAATTTAGTATTGTCTTGGTCTCCATTTTCATCATCATTTAATTCAGCTAAGTATTCTAACCTGGTCTCTATCTCTGGTTTGAGTTCTTCCAATACTACATTGGATAATTTCTTTTCTCGTCGGCCTCCATAGTACTCCTCTGTCATTCTTAATACTATATTGTTCAAGGAATCATCATCGTCCGATACATCCGAGAAATCTCGTTTTATTTTATTGAGTTCTTCTGATAGTTCATTGGATATTTTCTTTTCTGGTAGGTCGCTATAGTACTCCTTCATCATTGCTAATCTATTGTTCGAGGAATCATCATCGTCCGATACATCCGAGAAATCTTGTCTTATTTCATTGAGTTCTAATCGCGGTGTCATTTTATCCGTTGACATAGCGGGTTTAGCAACATTTTTAGTTTCTGTGAAAAATTCATCCATTGATTCGGATGCATCGATCGCACTTCCTGTTTCTATAGCAAAATTTCGTGTGGCTGTCGCTAATGCGGGATATTTAACCCCATTGAGTCTTTTGATGTCACTTTCTTGAATAATGATATCTCTGCGCATAAGCAATGAAAAAGGAACTCTTGTATCTTTATTCATGATGGCAAGATCGATGGGTGTTTTATTAGAATTATTTCTTACACTCAGTATATCTTTAGACGCATAACCCGTGTGTTTCCGACGAGCAGTATTAACACGAGCAAATAACGTTTCTGAAAGTTCTCCGAAGATTGGACTGAATTCTATACTTAAGAGTTTATGATACGCAGTATCGCCATCCATGTTTTTATGATCCAAATCTGTACCTCCTTTTGTCAACATTTCAACTAGGTAAGGGAAATCAAAATCGTTAGTAAACTTATCACTTCCAAGTAGAACTGTCATAAGGTTGTCTCCTCTCGTACCTATGATAGTGTCTGCATATAAATGGGGCGAATTAACGTATATTCTCGCCTTTTCTTCAATATCGTCGTACGTCTTTTGATATAAATGGATATCCGCAACAATCGTTGAAATAAGGGCGGACATTAAATCATCTACATTCATTTTATTTTTGCCCGCATAAGAAGTCTTGTTTATATCCATAGGTACAAATTTAACATCATCTCCAGGAAGTTTAAACCTACGAAGATTAATAAGTTTTGATAACATAAATTTCAACCTCTTGCCACGTTCTACAACCTCATCGAAAGTTAGTTCATGGTTATTAATAATACCTCCCTTCTTAATACATGCGTAAGGATATTTTTTAACATACTCATCCTTATTCTTTAATATTTCTCCCATCTTTAGTTTTAATTCGAAGACATCACGCTGAGGTTTAGTATTTTCTGGGAATCTACTTGACATGATAATTAGTTCGTCAATCACACTCTTAATTACTCCCTTATCAATTTCTTCACTGATAACAAAATTTTCGAAGGTATCATAAAATTCTTTAGGTTTATTGTTTGCGAACGGATCTACGCCTGCTTTGAGAAGGTACACAACGAAGTCTCCAAAGCTTTCATTTCCATTACTACCAAGTTGATTATTCAGATACCTATACAGATTCATCCCGTCCAATTTTACATCTGAGGGTGCCGCGCTAATCACAAAATCTAAAACTTTTGGATTTTTATCAGCTATTGCCTTATTCATAGCTAGCTCAACCTCATCTCCAACCTTTTCCTTGTCAAATTCTAGTGGCTTCATCCAAGCACTGCGTCGTTTGTTTTCTTCCACTGTTAGTTTAGGTCCTGGATGATCGAGTTCCGCTGTTGTTTTGTATTCTTTGTGTTTTTGAATGCTAGACGGATCAACATCTTCCTTGTCAAATTCTAGGGGCTTCATCCAAGCACCAAGTCGTTTATTTTCTCCCACTACTGGTTTAGGTCCAAGATCGAATGCCGCTGGTTTTTGAAATACCGCTGGTTTTTGAATGTATACTTCTGATGGGTCGATAAACGGATTAAGTTCTTGTATCATATGTGTTTGTGGAACCAATTGGGGATCAAGATCGAATGCCGCTGGTTTTTGAAATACCGCTGGTTTTTGAATGTATACTTCCGATGGGTCGCTAAACGGATTAAGTTCTTGTATCATACGTGTTTGTGGAACCAATTGGGGATCAAGATCGAATGCCGCTGGTTTTTGAAATACCGCTGGTTTTTGAATGTATACTTCCGATGGGTCGCTCAACGGATTAAGTTCTTGTATCATACGTGTTTGTGGAACCAATTGGGGATGAAATGACCTTTCAGGAGTAGTATTCAGCATGATATCTATATTATTTAATGATGGTATATTGATAGGAAGCAAACCGGCTAATGGTACTGAGGTAGACAGTAATTTCCTTGGATCAATTGGAAATACAGACGTAGCATCGTCCTTAAATTCAGGCTCATTCTTCAATAAAAGTTGACCTCGTCGTTTATTTCCTTTTTTTCTACCTCTCAAGGCATTAATAAGCATGTTCATATATGAATCATCGATTGGCTTATATTCGGCCTTCTGTTCCACCGAAATCACAATCGAGGGTCCCTGTCTGTTCAACCTATTTCGGGTTGTATCGTTTATTCTATAGCTAGACCCTGTAAGAGTAGATGATCTACCTAATTCGTTTATCCAGTCCATAGCGTTCTCCTTAAAATCAGAACCGAATTGTTGGTCATACGAATCACCATCCTCAACAAATAATTGGAAATCCTCGACCTCCTCTGGAATGGCACGTGGTAATATTTCAGGGACATCTTCCTCAACAAATAATGGGAAATTCTCGACTTCTTCTAATGCTTCTGGGACTCTGCTTTCTTCGAGATTTGGATTTCTCGGGACATCTACTGACGATGATCTATCTAATTCGTTTATCCAGTCCATAGCATGCTCCTCAAACTCAGAACCGAATAATGGTTTGGGATGTTGGTCATCCTTAATAACTGGGGATTTTCCGAGATCGAATGCTTCTGGGACTCTGTTTTCTTTGTATTCGGGAATCCGTACGGATTCGGGACTCCGTATGGAAGGAAGAGGTAGTTCTCTCAGGTCACCTTCCTCGTAAACTACTGGCTCTTCATCAAATACATCTGGTTCATCTTGTTTATATACCCAGCCCTCAATCTTATGTATATCAAATTTAGGATCGAATACGCCCATGTCTTTAATTTTTGGTCCGAAAAAATCTTCTTTGGCGTCTTGAGGCCGAGAACCCCATCCCCTATATAATTGAGACTGCAAATCTTCATCAAATACACCTGGTTCATATTGTTTGTCTATCCAGCCCTTAATCTTACCCGTATTAAATTTAGGATCGAATACGCCCATGTCTTTAAGTTTTGGTCCGAAAAATCCATCGTTGTCGTCTCGGCCCTGAGGACCCCATCCCCTCGCCAATTGAGACTGAAAATCTTCATCAAATAAATCTGGTACATCTGGTGCGTGGTCCAATTCCAGGTCCAATTCCTTGGAATCTTTAAAATGATGTATCGAGCGTCTCTCTCTATTCTGATTATGCTTCATGTCAAGGGATGGTGGCAATTCTCCATTTACGGGAGTCGATCCACGAGCCTCCATATCTTCCCACATATCCGCTTCCCTCTTGACCTCTTCTTCTGTTGCTGCTTCTCTCCTCCTCTTATCTTTGGCGAAGGAACTGAATCTCGTGGGTTTACGAGTCGATCCACGAACCTCTATATCTTCCCACATATCCGCTTCCCTCCTGCTATCTTCTTCTGCTGCTTCTCTCCTCCTCTTATCTTTGGCGAAGGAACTGAATCTCGTGGGTTTACGAGTCGATCCACGAACCTCTATATCTTCCCACATATCCGCTTCCCTCCTGCCATCTTCTTCTGCTGCTTCTCTCCTCCTCTTATATGAATTAATTATCGGGAAATTTCCAAGGTTGTCTGAACCATCGTTCACTTTTCTAAGGTTGTCTGAACCATCGTTCACTTTTCTAAGGTTGTCGGAATTATCGTTCACTTTTCTAAGGTTGTCCGAATCATCTTTCACTTTTCCAGTAAAATTAGATTCTAATGTATGGATGATATATGATATAACATCTTTATTTGCATCAGATGGATATTCCAGATTACCACTCGAGTCGGAAAGGTAGTAAAGGCGCGATTTCCCGGAATCTCTAGCTTTCTCGTAAAGATCCTCAATCGCTGTATCTACCGATTTCTTGTTTTCGGTATCAAGTCTGTCGACTAACGGAATTGGTGCTGTTAACGGAACTTGATCGAAACGATATGAACGAAGTAAATTCTTTTTAGTACTGCCTTGAGCGACAATATGCTTCGTCCACTCATATGCATCTGGATCGTCAAAGTAGATTACCATAGACGTCCTCTTAAAATCTTTATCTGACCTAAGTTTCCTCCAAAGGTCGTTCAGTGTAGGATTCCATGGAATAATATCAGGCGAGAATCGTACATAGTGGCGCCTAGTTTTATTCTTGACCTTCCTACCTTGTTTTTGTCTTTCAATATGAGTAGGTTTTTCTCCAGAACTTTTATGGGACAAAGGCAACTTGTGACTATTTATCATAGCCATCCTAGATAGACATTCTTTCCTTATTCTTTCCTTGGTTCGTTTAATGTCTTTTTGTCTTGTATTCCAGTTTCTAATAGCTAGTTTCTGATCTTCATTTAAGCCTATTTTTATTTTTACATTATAATCTTCAAATCTAATATCCTCATCATCTCTACTATATCGGTTTTTTTCATGGTTAACTGGACGCCAATTTTCTTTATGCTTACTCTTAGAATTACCCTCATTATCGTTATCATTATCATTTTCAACAGGTACCCTTACGTCATTACTTTCTCTATGTCCAGTTCTCACCGCGAAATTGTGTACACATGATGCAGGATGACTGTTCTTATGATTTACTCCTAATTTACACCCCGATACGCTTCCCTTAGTGTATTGCATGCGTTTATCGTCAAAATTACGATCGTGTTCGAATTGTGTATATGCTCTGAATAGTAATTTAGGTATGAAAGTATCATTTTTATTATGTCTCTGAACGAAGAAAATATCACGAAAAGAGGTATCACAATCGTATTGTACAGGATCCTCTGGATTATCACGACGAAGGCGATTGTATTGAATCGCGCCTCTTCTATCAATCGGATCATAATCAGTATAAATATAACCCCTATTTGATTTGGGAATATCAATATAATCACTTTGCAGTACTTGTCGTCTCCTATCCTCTAATTTCTTTTTCCTCTTCTCTCCTCTTTGTTTGGCTAACATCTTTCTATAATCATCTATAGTCATATTAAGACGTTCCGCGATCTCCATATCTTTCTCTAATCTCGCCTCTAATCTCGCATCTATTAATTCTCTGGCTTCTTCGACATTGATTCCCATTTGGTTTGCGAGTGTAACTTCTTTTCTACTAGGTGGTTTTACCATTACTGTCCTATTATGTCGTTTTCTTCTTTGTTTACCTATTATCTTCTTTGCTTGTATATAAGAAACGTCTCTATTGGAAATAACGTAATCCAGTACATCTTTACTTAAAGGTTCGTTTAGATAACCATTGCTACCTTTGATCTGTTCCATATCCTTTCTTACTATTCGTTCCAGATCTTCATTTACTTCTCTAATCGTCTGCTTCTTCATATCTGCTAGTCTGATAATCCTTCTACTTAAACGCCTGTTGCTTTTGCGCTGAGCCCTTTGTGGTCCGATGAAATCTTTGTGAGGACGTTTCGATAATATTAGGGCACCTTCTTCTACATAATCAGAATCTTCCGGATCTAAATCAGAATGTATTAAATCAGACACGTTATCATGTACTGTGTTTGAGATATATTGTTTGAGATATGGATCTTCATGTGACGAATATTTGGCATTTTTATGTTCGTTATGTCTTGGTGGTATCTCTTCGTCAGATAAACCGTCGAATAAACCGTCGAATAAACCGGGATCAGGATCATCCCTTTTCTGTTTGGTGTCGCCTTTATTTCTTCGTATTATGAATTCATCTTCTGATTCGGAACTTTCTATTAATGGTTCATCTTCAGAACCATCAATTATGTCGTCAATGAGATCCCTAACATCTTCTTCAAACTGATTGTTCCAGAAATCATCAACATCGTTTGAGGATTCGGCATTTACACTACCGCGATACATAGTGTGATACGTTTAATACTTCCAATATATTTTTTTAATACACAAAATATATTCATACCGATGAGACAAATAGAACAAGTAAGCTGTATATTTTTTTTTTTAATAATTATGTTCACATATAGAAAAATGTCAGCTAGAGCAAAATTTGCATGTGCTGGTGTTTGTGTTGCGATCGTCGTTGCCGTGATTTTCCTGACCACTAAAGGGGAACCCTTCAGTTATTCGAACATACAGTATCCTCCAGCATCAAATGGATTTATGAAGTCTTCTATTTCACTTTCTCCTAAATACAAGAGCGCTAAGAACGCTATGCGGGTTGCTAAGTTCCCTCATACTACCAAGGAAAATGTTGATATCAACAAGTCATTCGCGGCCGCACCCGCTGGTCCCCCTCTTCGATACAATGCCGCTTCCAGACCTCTAGATCAGGATCTCTTCGCCTCTGGTGGCTATATCGTAGAACGAGACATTGCTGAACCTAATACAGGGTTCATCGGTGCTCGTCCAGATGATGTATAGATCTTTTTTTGATATAAGATAGAATGATATAGTATATGTAGTATTAATATGACAATTAACAGTCTTCATATTATCTATTTTTTTGGATATTAGAATCTTTTACACTCCATCACGAGAGGGATAATATATCCTTACTTCTTCTGTTGTATAAGGAGGACATAAAGTATCTGGATAAACTAAATTTTCAATACATTCCAACCCTTTACAGTGGCGAGAAACGACATTTATTTGTTGTTTTGTTTTCTTGAGTTCACGATCTTCGCGAAATTCATCAATAATAAACTCTTTACTCCAAGGGGCTAGTATTCTGTCTCTATGATTAGTCCAGTATAGTTTAGGGTACATAGGTGGGATCTGTCCTGACTTAATTGGAACTGGTGCTTTTGTCTCTAGTATATTGTTTAGGTTCTGTGTTAATGGTGTATTCTGATAGGTCGTACGCCAACCGAGAAATAATCGATGTTGATCAACCTTTAATTTATTGCTTAATACTTCATGGACCATACGCTCAAAAAATATTAGGATATGCCCAGGGGGAATAATTACACTCTCACTTAAGAGCCTGTAGCGAGCGTGTTCGGTCTTAGGTATCGTAGCAAAACCACGATTCAATAAACCTACTTCCTTGTGTGTTCCAGGAACACAGCTAAACTTCTGATCAAAGGTATCCAAATTCAACCACCCTCCAAAAATACTATCACCATCGACAGCAGACGTCGACTCATCACGATGCCAAGACTCCTTAGAAGCTGACTGTCCCGATCTTCTAAACATCATACGATCAATTACTTGCTCAAAGTTAAGTTCACGATCACTCTGGAGCCATCGACTAAATACCTGATTGAAAACACACGCATGTGATCGCTGACGTAAACGACGAACAAAATAGTTATGAAAGCTCGAAGGGTTTCCAAGAGCACCAAATCCTCCTCCTACAAATGGAACAGGTTTTCCTCTAAACGATGAGTGAGGTTTACCTGAACCAAAATCCAACATTGCGGCCCCGTGCTTAAATTCAGGCATCTGTGTGAGGACTTCCCTGAATTCCTCTCTTAACCCCTCGATCTCTTCTCTAGGTATACAGGGGATCACGATATAACCTTTTCTATCTAGTTCGTCAGCTTTTTGTGGTTGCAAAGGTACATGTGGCCTTTTGACATCATCATGAATGTTAATTATCTTTTTTTTTTTTGAACGTATTTTTATTCTTATCATCTCTTCTTCTTTGTCGTCCCATTCGAAAAATCTATGTCCATCCTCTTCTTCTGGAAGATTATTAAGGTCCAATGTAGCAAAATTATTAACATCCTTCCAGATTCTGCGCCTTCTATCCTCATCTCTCTTTTTGGTACTTGTATATGACGCTTTTGTTGATTTAGTTCGATTCACAACTCGACGAGTATGGACCTTCTCTTTACTTTTCTTGTCGATCTTAACCTTTGCTTCCGGTGTCAAATACAAGAATTCTTCACTACCCGCGCGATGTCTTACTGTAACCTTTGAGGATGTACCCCAATTTACACCAGCTGCGAACTTTGACATGATATAAGCGTCCCCTGGGTTGAGGGCTATGCGAAATACATGACGTTTACCGCAGTCAGTGGCAATGTAAGGTTTAGATCTCAGGAATCTACACCATTCTATATATCGGACGTCGTTGCCGATAGAACCTCCAAATACCAAATTCCTTTCAGCATCGCCGTGATTGTTAATACCTCCAGGTTTTAATGGAGGGCCAAAATAAAAATTCAGTTCACATTCAAGGTTTGACAAATTATCCTTCATTTCTCCTTTGAGTGTAGCTCGACCAAGCTCTCCAATCTTTTTACGGGCTGTTAAAAATGCGGGAAGTTGATTGAATGGTATCTGAGAGGAAGGCAATTTTGGAACAGGCTTGCCCAGTTTAGCTAATTCTTGATGTTGCTCATATATATCATCGTCTCGATAAGAGATATTGTTGCCAACCACGTTCACATTCCATCTATTATTCTTATGTCGTGTTTTACCGTGCCCTTTCAGGTGGCGATCTATAAATTTCGGCTTGACCCTTCTCATTTCAGACTCCATCTCTTTGTGATCATTAAAAAAGTTTGGAAGATATACTATACAGGCATATTCTCCATCTTTAAGAGGTACTCTGACAAACACCGATCCCTTTACATGCCTAGCTATACTTATACAGTCGCTACAAGACAATGATTGTCTACTTATTCCTGGAGCTGCGTCACCAGAAGAGTCTGATTCAGCAACACCAGCGAAGGTAATTGCAGCACTTTCCCATTGTATCCAATCCCATTTCTTTTTTGATGCTGCGCTGCCGTTGGGTGCTCGTGTCGGTTTGCATTTAGATGATGTTATACGATCGTTTATTTTGGCATCTACGGTTTTTAGTCTCCACCATTTTTCACCCTCTGGGAGGAGTACTTTCTCTGCACATTCGTCATCATCGCAATCATCATCGCAATCATCGAAATCTTCATCATCATCCTCATCGCAATCATCATCGCAATCTTCATCATCCTCCTCGTCATCGTCATCATCATCATCATCGCAATCATCATCGCAATCATCATCGCAATAATCATCATCATCAACATCATCATCGCAATCATCATCATCATCAACACCATCATCGCAATCTTCATCCTCCTCTATGATGATATTTTCCCAAACTCTGTACAAATCACGAGTTGACTTTTTCCATGTTCCACCTAGATATGCATTGATCTCATCTAACTTATAAGTACGTTCAGCGTTATTCATCTCCTCTAATATAATTGTCAATGAATCACCGTTATCTTTAACCTTAATCTTATTGGTGCTATATGCTATATTCTTGATGAAATTGATGAACTCGATTCCATGTTCTATCGTGGGCTCTCTGTCCTTTAACCAATCTTCGAATGGAGGAATTTCCTCGTCTAGTCCGTCGTAGGGATAAAAATTATCATATAACTCTTCGTCAGTAAGGAACGATAAGATATTTCTCAACTTTTTCACACTTAAATCCTTCAGCTTCGCATAGCCACTTGGACCAGCGCGGGTCCAAGTCAATGGACTGACGATTCCTCTCTTATCCTGCACGGCTCCCCTATCCGCATTATCACTGTTTACCCAATTCGATATCGCCTTAAATTTTTCAATAGCGTCCCCTTCAGATAATGCCTCAATTCCATAAACAGTCAACTCACCCTGTACGTCGTCGGGGTCCAATCTTACATTCGAGACACCTAAATAGATTTCACCTTGATCTTCACCTTGATCTTCATCTTCCTCGTCCTCTCCTTTGTCGGCATAGCACGTCTTCTTGTGATTGTCCCAATCATCTTCCTGACAATTTACGCAGCAGTACTTGACGCTACGGCAGCCACTGCATAACTTGAGCTTTTGCGATAGTGGATTGGGACACTGTTGATAGGCACACTTTGAGGTGTTGACTATTACGTACGGAGATTGATATACAACCACACCTTCATCTTCTTCTTCATCTTCGCAATCTTCTTCATCTTTTTCTTCTTCATCTTCATCTTCATCTTCGCAATCTTCTTCATCTTCCTCTATGATGATATTTTCCCAAACTCTGTTCACTGCTTCATCATTCTTTGAACTATCCCATTGTACTTCTAATAATGCATTGATCTCCTCTAACATACCATAAGGCGGTTCAGCGCAGTTATTCATCTCCTCTAACATAAGTGTCAATGAATCACCGTTATCTTCAACCTTAATCTCATTGGTGCTATATGCTATATTCTTGATGAAATTGATGAACTCGATTCCATGTTCTATCGTGGGCTCTCTGTCCTTTAACCATTCTTCGAATGTAGGAATATCCTCGTCTGGCCCATTATAGTCCGATATTTCATCCTCGTATATCTCTCCTAGAGTATAGTCGGTAAGGAACGATAAGATATCTCTCAACTCTTTCACACTTAAATCCTTCAGTCTCACATAGCCACTTGGACCCGCACTGGTCCAAGTCAATGGATTGACGAATATTTTCCTCTCCTCTATCTCCCTCTCATCCATAGAATCATTATCAATATCAATCCAACCCGATATCGCCTCAAATTTTTCAATAGCGTCTCTTTCAGAGAATGCCTCAATTCCATAAACAGTCAACTCACCCTTTACGTCGTCGGGGTCCAATCTTACATTCGAGACACCTAAATAGATTTCACTTTGATCTTCATCTTCGCAATCTTTATCATTGTCCGATTCTGTTTCTTCTTCATCATCCTCTTCTGATTCTGAGTCTTCAAGCTGTTTTGCAGCATTATCCATTGCTCCGATCCAGTCAATCTCCCCATTCCCATCCTCATCCTCATCCTCATCCTCATCCTCATCCTCATCCTCATCTTCATTTTCGCATTCATCTTCTTCAAGCTGTTTTGCAGCATTATCCATTGCTCCGATCCAGTCAATCTCCCCATTCCCATCCCCATCCTCATCTTCGCATTCATTTTCTTCTTCATCTTCACATTCATCTTCGCATCCATCTTCATCTCTAACAATCGTTATCGACGTGATCGAATTACTGTTCTGAAATTTATCCCAAGTTCCTTTTGTTTCTTCCTTTATAAACGATACATCTAGAAATTTAGTACTGTTTCGATTTTTCTTCAATTTAGCTCTTATCCGCGGACTCAATAGCATTGTCAGTAGATCTCTATCGCCACATGCCTTATCGGAAACAGAAGCTTTTCTCGCTGATATTATCGAAATATTATCAGAAGTTAAATTTTCGAGTGATAAAGTTTCTGAGAGTACAAGATAGTCCATAATTAGAACTATAAGAGAGGGTGAAGATATAAGTCTTTCAAATATAAGTGTTTTTACCTGGGAATTAAGTTCGCCATATATATGGAGTTCCTTAATGCCTTGTCGTTGGAGATGATCATAGTTTAGCATCATCCATGTGTCATCGACATCTAGATCATTAGTATCCATAATTAATCCATCGAAACAATGTTCAGGATCACTAAGAATACTCTTAGTATAATCACCTGGTCGTAAAGAAATGAATGCGTGTGGATTCCCTAGTCTAATCCTCAATAAGATATTCATAATATTAGGGATATCCATTACATTTTCTCCTTCCAATCTCAAGAATTGTACATAAGCCATATTACGAAGAGCTTTTTCATATAATTTAAGGTCCTTTTCATCAATCTTTCCTAGAACATAAAACCTGTTGACATCATAACCATCTGTATTCGAGAAATACTCAAGTTCTGTCGCATGATTAAGATCTAAGTCATGATATGATACATCGGTCCAACCATGTGGGGGGGACTTACAACTAGAGAATTCTCTCATAGTAGAATCTCTGGCCCCTAGTAATTGGGATGTATAGATAGACATACTTTTTCATAGAACATATATTTTTTATATAGGATTTTTACAATTTATAACAAAGTCTTCAAATATCATTCATTTTAGAAACAATATATATATATTTACTTTACACTATATCATCAGTCGGATAACATCACGAAATCGAAATTAAAAATCCTAATTTTGATTTTCACTTTAATCAAAGACATAGTACACCAAAAAAATTTTTGTTATCGAACACTTGAACACTTCTACCTAAAATCCAATTTTGATTTTCGCTTTGATTAAAGACATAGTACACCAAAAAATTTTTGTTATCGAACACTTATCAACCTATCTAAAACAATCAAATATGTCTGTTTGCGTCGTATGCTGCGAGGGCTACAATAAAACCACCCGTAAGCGCATTAATTGCGAGTGGTGTAATGTCGTCGTATGTAAGTCATGTTGCCTGATATATTTCAAGACTAATATGACATTTACATGTATTAATAAAAGCCGCAAAGAAGGAGGCGGTTTCGCGTGTAATAATACATGGTCGGATATGCATCTCACTACTATGTTCGGTTCCAGTAATAAGAGTATCGAGAAAATCCGAAGCGATATAGAATATGATTCCGAGAAGGCGCGCATGGCTTCTACGATGCCTTTGATCGAACGTATTCGAACGTATGCAGAATACAAAGCTGAATTAACAGAATTGTTAAAGAAGAAGAAGGTTATGTGGGATTCAATCAATTCTTTAACCAGTAGATTGGTTCATACCTCTGATACCTTTGGTAGGGCTTTATTGAAGAAGAGTATAAAGATCGAGAGGATGAGATGGAAGGATTTGAAACAACGTATCGAGAATAAGAAGGAGGAAATAAACAATCATACGAACAAGGACGTAAAAACAAAATCGAAGGCAGGGGTTTATAATATTAGTTGCGCCGATACCAAATGCAATGGGTTTGTTTCCAACGTAGGCAAGTGTGCTGTTTGTGATAAGATTACCTGCAGAGAATGCGGAGAACTCAAGAAGAAGAAGACCCCTTCTCCCATAGAGGATGTCGAACCTGACGAGTATGACCATATATGCGATCCAAACATTCTTGCGTCTATTAAGCTGGTCAAACAGGATTCGAAAAAATGTCCCAATCCCAAGTGTACGATGTCCATCTCTCGAATTGATGGATGTATGCAGATGTGGTGTACAAACTGTAAAACAGCATTTCATTACAAAACTGGGAAGATTGAAACCGATGAGTCCAAGGTTCATAACCCACACTATTTTCGAGATCGATTCAATGATCAACCAGTGGAGACAATCAACAGGAGAGATGAGAACGGAATGTTAAGCTGCTTCAATGTCGATATAAATATAATCCACCAAACATTCTATAATCCACTTTCCAATATCAATGATGATTTTCATAACCATTTCTGTATTCAAACCGAGAGACTGTTTCGGTTCATGCTCCATTTGAGAGATGCCTCGGTCCAACGCCTATGTAAAGGTGAAATGGCCGGGAATGAAACCGATAATGAGTTTAATAGAATCAGGTTTCTTATGGGCAATATTGACGAGAGTAAGTTCAAACAGCTTACGACACGGGCCTATAGGGCGGGGCGCAAGGCCAAGCACTATCATTTCGTTCTCACTTCACTTGCTAATGTATGCGAGGACATAGTGAGGAACTCTATCACAATATATGACTATGGTAAACAAACCGGATATTATGACAAGTCAGCCATGAAGGACGCGAAGAAGCAAATAGATTCACTCTTTATCGATGCTAATAAAAACCTGAAGAAAATATCAGATACATACAAGTCCGTACAGTACTCAATAGGCTATATAAACAACTTAGCAAATATCGATATTAGAAATGTTAAGAATAACACTGGATATAAACCAACTATGACCTGATATCAGACAGATTTTAGATAGGCTACATGAATATATGACTAATTTCAATCCCATTATTAATTAAACAAAAGAAAACGCAAAGGCCACTAGCTTGAGACTCATCGCGAGTCTTAAGTTAGTGGCCTTTTTTGCGTTAGTGTAAAATCATAAGTATATGAGATTGTATCAATTCGGAAAAACAATTTAGATTTTAGGTTTAATAAATTTGAAGTAAAACAATCCAATCAAAAAATCAACCATGTCTGAAGAGTACACGATTAGACTAGAGGATATAGAGGAGTATATAGGACATGAAGGGAAACTTCCGTCGAGATATAGTAAGGACAAGGCGGTGGCATCTCTTGGTAGGTTCATCAACCTGCAGAAAGTGATTTACAAGAAGAAGAAGTATGCCATGTCCGAAGGGGATCCACGAAGGGAGATGTGGGTGAGGCGTTCATGGAGAGGTATCCACAATTATCGCTGAATTAAAAAGGAACTTTATTTCAATCCCATTAATAATTAAACAAAAAGAAAACGCAAAGGCCACTAGCTTGAGACTCATCGCGAGTCTTAAGTTAGTGGCCTTTTTTGCGTCACTCTTAAATACACTAAGTATATGGGTTATCAGTAAGAATCTCAAATCTATCTCCATATGACAAGCCGTTCATAATCAGAGCCGTTGAGAATCCGATAATAGACGAGTGTAAGTAATTCCATCCAAATATTAATAGTATCGAATAAAATATCCAATGATGAATATGAAGAGCCCTGTCGTGTGAAATAGGAATAATGAGCATAGATTTATACATCACTGGTCTCAGTGTTATATTCAGACTACAATCTCCCTTTTCCTTCTTTGGTAACACAAAGAGTTTGTACATGAATCCTGTCCACAATCCAAGTAAAAACATACTCCTTTTTTATTTACAATATATATTCATCCGTTAATAGATTCGCAATTTCAAAGGATATAAATATCATTATTACAATAGCCATAACTGCAAAGAACATGATAGTATTTTTGTTGTTGTGTAAGATAATAAAAATTATTATCTTATTCTAAGTACACGGATCATTTACATACTTTTTATAATGGAACAGTCTCAGTATTTCCGACGATATCGCTCATAATATTTCTCATCATCTCACAATCACAAGAGGACTCGTTTACTTCCTCTTCGAAACATTTACTAAGTATCTCATCAAACGATTCTCTATCATCTGCACTGTAGCTATACCTACTTCTATCGAAATGTCGTGCTGAAATTAAGATCTTTACATCATGAGCAATTAGTTGTTTATACTCTAGGCTTCTCATAAATACCTTGAATTCGGATGGTTTGAGATGCATCAGAAGCTTGTATTTATTCTTGGTGTCGTTAATGATACGATCTCTGATATCATTGAACTTTTCATCTAGATTATCTACCTCAATGATAATTTTTTGAGGTAAGTCTAACTGAAGCTTCAATGGAGGTTTATGCTCTTTATTATCCTTGAATGAAAACATGAACACGTTCTTATTGGGCGAATCTCCAAAATTGTGTTGCATACACGCGCCTGTGTATAATACGTTGCCTCCGTGAAGTTTCTGATATCCATGAATATGTCCTGAGATTACACGAGGTTTATCGCTATCCCATTCATCACCGTGTTCACTCTTAATCGATTTCATTTGACACCCTAAGAACTCTTGATGTGCAAAGATTGATACTGACTGATTCCATACACTCTCTCCGCCTTCTATAGTGTTCAGACCCTCGATAAACCGTCCATTGGGTACGTAAGGGATGAAAGTAAACCTGTTATTATTATGTACTTCTGAAATGGCAGTATCAACGATGGTAATACGATGCTTCAATACTTTATCTCCATTCTTAATTACTTTCCATCGTTTCATACCGTTCATCCAATGATTTGTAGTCAGGAACTGTCTATTATTTAGTAGATCGTGGTTCCCTACTATAACATATAATGGAGCGAAAGAACGAATAAGGTCCATGAGATCATGAGCCATATTCATCGATACTGAGTGAATTTTCTCATGTGTATGGAGTATATCCCCGAGAAATATAATAATATCCGGTTGTTTTTCATTGATAGTACGAATGATTTCACTCTTGAAAGCTTCGTATTGAAATTTGCTCCCAGGTCTGATATGTAGGTCGCCGATTGCGAGAATATTTGTGATTGGTGAATTCATGACAGTTAGTATACTGAATGATTTTATTTTATGATTATGAAACCGGTAAACTGTATATATTTTTTTCTGGAATGTATAGTTTAATATTTTATATTCGATGATCGGATATAAAAATACATAGAGGAGTTTTTTTGAATAACATAATACAATACAATACGACACAACATTTAGAGGACGGGGAAACCGAGGGCACCACCACTGATTCTGACAACATTGGAGTTGACGACAGAAGCGACCAACTGGAAGGTCTGCTTCGTGGGAACACCTGCAGTCTGTAATGTATCATCAGGATCCGATGACACCAAACCGGGGACAGAAACGACGGTAGTGGTGTCGAAACCGCCATCGGCGTTGGCAGCGACAGCAGCAGCAGACATTGTGTGAGACAGAGTGACATTGGTCAGCTTACCAAAGTTAGTAGAACCCTGAGGATCAAGAGAGAGCATATCCAGAGAGTAAGAGTACATATGGTAGCCAGTTTCCTCGGGGATAGCAACATCGGCTGACTGATAGAAGGGCTGGACGAGAGAGAAGTAGTCAGAACCCATGTCAGCGAGACGGTTGGTGTTCTCATAGATCAGAGAGGTAGTGGCGATAGGGTCGACAGCCAGGGCGGGGTTGAAGTTCAACAGAGCCGCGGCGTTCGCGACCAAACCACCAGGCTTTACTGCAGCAGCAGGAGAGGCACAAGTATAGTTGGAATGTTCGGCAGGACAAGTGGTGTTCTTAGCACCGAAGAACAGAGTCTTACAGGCATGAGAGAAGCGGATATCACGGCTCACGAAGGAAGACACAGCAGGAGAAACGCTGTGATTAGGAGCGATCTGGACCTGCTCAATGAGCAAATCACGAGGAGCAGCACCCATCAACTTACGCTCGCTGTTGGACACAATGGCGTAGTTGGCCCACAACTGAACGTTAGACAGCTTAGGTACGACATTATCAGTAATATCAGCGAGAGTGGCGGCACGAGAGACCACAAAACTGTTCGTTACGTCGAGCTCATCGGCAATCAGGAGCTCGTTCCAGTTGCGGAACTCGAAGTTAATCCTCATCTCGTTGTAAGGAAGGGCAGCAGTGGGAAGAGCAACACCGCTATCACGAGTGTGGGGTAGAGGGAGAGGGAGGTTCAGAGTCAAAGAGGGAAGAGTACAGGGACTATCGTTGCTATCATAAGTGACACCAGGGTTGGTCAGAACATCGACATTACCGATCATGTTATTGTAGCCAGCGCGCTTAGACTGAGGGACAGTAAAGGCGGTAAGGAAATCGAGATGGGCGGACTCGAACTTAGCCTCCTGGAGGTCGTTGAACACAATAGTGCAAGACTTTACCAGGTTGTGCATAAAGTTCCTGGTCCAACGAAGATTCTGAGCACCGCTACCAGTGGTAGCGGGGGTCCATTTGATTTCGGGGGTAGTGACACGGAGCCAATTGTGAAGCATATAATCACCGGCACGAGAAATCTGGAAACTGGGCGTGGCGCCAAAGTCGCTGGAACCAGTAGCGGAAGACAATACCACAGGGATCTGAGTAAACCAGGAAGCCTTCCTGGATCGTCTCACGAAGTAAGCAGTGGCGCGGCCACCACCGTACATATACTTCTCGAGTTCGTCATATGTGGCAAGGTCGATGAAAGCGCTAGTGAGGTTAGAACTTGAAGATGACATCTAGATGTTTATGTATACCAGATATTTTTTTTTTTTAAAAAAATATCTCAACATCTTATACTTCAAGTAGTATATAAGTGTATAATTGGTACCCATGTTAAAAACGATTAAGTATAACATCAAAAAAAAATATAATCGAAATTGTGATAGTCATAACGAAATAAAATGTCAGGGATGAGGAAAAGGTTTAAATTACCATGTTATCAACAGACTGGGCTTAATTGTACATACTATTCGGTTATAGTCGCAGCCATCATTTCGCGAAAGTGTCATATGACACCAGACGAGAAGAAGAAGTTCACACAATACAAGAATATGTGTGCAAAGGATGGATCAATGCTGCGTCTTAGTACAGTCAGATTCGATCAATACTTCCCTAGGTTTGGTGTATACTTTAATTCACGAAAGGCATACATTAATAACGATGATGAATTTATCTCGCCAAATGAGATAAAGAGTATTTTGGATTTGGGGAAAGTAATTATACTCAATATTCAGAATATGGAATTTGATGGTAGAGAAATCAAACACAAGGTATCATCTTGTGGTCATAGTATATGTTGTGTAGGATACGACTCAACACGACTCATATTTAGAGATAGTAATAAATATTCTAATTCATTCAGAAAAACTTTAGATATAGATGCATTACAGAAGGGATACGAAGTACTTTTAGAAGCAGGATATGATCTCGAAAAACGCGAGATGGCATGGAAACGAGAGTTATATATCGCTGAGATGTTTATTGCAGATAATACGAAAAGACATGTACCTCGAAAATTGAGGAGGTCAAATAGACTTAGAAAATTATAATCACTGTACATAATTAAATTTCAGAAAAAGTAATTTTGAAAATTGTTTTTGTGAAAATCAGAATACATCTCTCAACAAAAGACAAATCTCCACACAAGTATGCCATTCACATTCAAACGTACCCCATGTATTATAGTCGCTACAGGCAACCGCCGCAGAGTAAAATATAAACTCTGTAATACTTGGGATGATACTAAATTATTTTACGATGATCTCTTAGATAGCAAAGAACTAAAGGAACGTGTTCTTGCCAACGAGAATGACTTCAACGCTAGGTTTTGGGGTTCTTTGGTCAATAGGTATTGGATTAGTCCAAAAGGTGAAGCCTACATCCTCTCGTGGAGAGTAGCCGAAGGACTCATCCAAGACCTTGAAGGACATCAAGATAATATGTGGTATATGTCGGCACCTGCTGGCCGCCTAGACGATGAAGTCGTAGAGTTATTGAAAGATATGTCATGGACTGTACCACATGGTACAGAATGGATTGTCAAACAGGTAAATCCGGTCAAGTAATACCTATATATATATATATATAACATATCATTTAAAAATTGTATTCAATAAAAAATATGAAAAGGCCACTATTATCGATCGATAATAGTGGCCTTTTTTGCGTCACGTGATATTCCACTTGATGGGTAGAGTTGTATATCCATACAAAATATATTTGATAATAAGTTATGAATTATAGATGAAAAAACTTGACAACAGACGGTATACGAAATCATCATGAATGTCAACACAGAGGATTACACTGAT
>JGI20154J14316_10001138_pt1 | contig 23730 bp, 22 predicted proteins | sample COG_04_FD_14316 | JGI IMG/M metagenome (IMG submission 14316)
ATGTCCAGTGCCTTGGCTGTCCCTACGTCGACACGACTAGCGTCGCGTGGCTACATATCCCCGTGTTCTGTTTCTGACAACAAATCTGATTACACCTCTCCTCGCATCACGTATTGACGCACACCCGTGCAGCCTTCTAAATCCGCCGTTTCTGAAAATGGCTACAGCAAGCAAAGACTACGACTTTTCCAGCATCGAGCCCAAGTGGCAGGCATACTGGGCGGACAACGCGACCTTCGAAGCGAAAGACTTCGAGGACAAACCGACTTTTTATGTGCTCGATATGTTCCCCTACCCTTCGGGCGCGGGCCTCCATATCGGGCACCCTGAAGGCTACACTGCGAGCGATGCGCTCAAGCGCTTCAAGAAGGCACAGGGGCACAACGTGCTCCACCCGATGGGCTGGGACGCCTTTGGCCTGCCCACTGAGCAATACGCAATCAAGACCGGCACCCATCCTGCCATTACAACCAAGCAAAACGTGGCCAACTTCACCCAGCAGCTGACACAGCTTGGGTTTGCTTACGACTGGAACCGCGAAGTCAACACCACGGATCCTGGCTATTTCAAATGGACGCAGTGGATCTTCATGCAGCTCTTTAAAAAAGGGCTCGCTTATGTGGATGAGAAACCCGTCTGGTTCTGCCCCGAGCTAGGCACTGTGCTCGCCAACGAGGAGGTGCTCAACACCCCCGAAGGCCCCCGCTCCGAGCGTGGTAGCTTTCCCGTCGAGCGTCGTCCGATCCGCCAATGGGTCCTCCGTATTACTGAATACGCCGAGCGACTCATCGCCGGGCTGAAAGATCTGGACTGGCCGGACTCGACCAAGCGTTTACAGGAAAACTGGATCGGCCGCTCCGAGGGTGCGGAGATCACCTTCGACGTGTCCGGGCACGCAGCCCAACTCACCGTCTTCACCACCCGCCCCGACACCCTCTACGGCGCCACCTACATGGTAATCGCGCCCGAACACCCTCTAGTCCCCACCATCACCACCGCCGAACAGAGTGATGCCGTCGCCGCCTATGTCGAGAAGGCCAAGAGTAAGTCCGACCTCGAACGGGCCGAACTGGCCAAGGAAAAAACCGGCGTCTGGACGGGCGCGACAGCGGTCAATCCAATCAACGGTCGAGAGATCCCCATCTGGGTCGCCGACTATGTGCTGATGACCTACGGTACGGGAGCAATTATGGCCGTGCCCGCGCACGACGTGCGCGACTTTGAATTCGCCAAGGAATTTGGCCTTGAAATCATACAAGTCATTGAGGACGGCGGTGAAGCCGCGAAGGACGCTGAAGGTGCACTGCTTGAGGCGTATACCGGCTCGGGCAAATTAGTCCACTCGGGTGAGCAAAGCGGCCAAGACTCCGAGACGGCCAAGGCCGCGGTGATCCAGCGACTCGCCGCTGAGAACCGTGGCAAGGCCACGATCCACTTCAAGCTACGCGACTGGCTCTTTTCCCGCCAGCGCTACTGGGGCGAACCTTTCCCCGTGCTTTGGGTCAGCGAGAGCGATTACGCCAAGGTCGACGACTCGCTGAAATCGGTCGATCGCCCCGTAACCTGCTTGATCGAGGGCGAACTGCGCCACGCCATCATTCTGCCTGAGGCCGAATTGCCGCTTGAACTACCTGTCGTCGAAAGCTACACGCCCTCCCCCGACGGACAGAGCCCCCTCTCCAAAGCCGGCGACTGGCTCCATGTCTATATCGACCCCAAGACTGGGGCCACCTCGGCTGAAGCTAGAGACGGCTGGATCCAAGGTATCCGCGAAACGAATACGATGCCCCAATGGGCAGGCTCTTGCTGGTATTACCTTCGTTACATCGATCCAAAAAACAGCGAAGCGCTGATCGATCCCGAAAAAGAAAAATACTGGGGTATGCCCGATCTCTACATCGGCGGCGCAGAGCACGCCGTGCTCCACCTTCTGTATGCCCGCTTCTGGCATCACGTACTCTACGATCTCGGTGTGGTCAGCGATCCTGAGCCGTTTAAAAAGCTCTTTCACCAAGGCATCATTCTCGGCGAAGACGGTGAAAAGATGTCCAAGAGCCGTGGCAATGTGGTCAACCCAGAGACCATCATCGAAAGCTACGGTGCCGACGCACTTCGCCTCTATCTCATGTTCCTCGGTCCGCTCGAAGCAATGAAGCCGTGGAACACCAAAGGCATCGAAGGTGTCGCCCGTTTTCTGCGTAAGGTCTGGCGACTTGTCGTGGGCGAAGAGGGTGGCTTGCAAGCAAACATCGGCGAAGGCACCCTCGACTCCGAGACCGAGCGCCTGCTCCACGCAACGATCAAGAAGGTGACCGATGACTACTCGACTCTCAGCTTTAACACGGCCATCTCGCAAATGATGATCTGCGTGAACCAATTGGCCAAGGTCGAGCGCCTGCCCCGTGAGGCAGTCGAAAGCTTCGTCCAGCTGCTCGCCCCACTCGCACCCCACATCGGCGAAGAGCTCTGGCTGCGACTGGGCCACACAGGTAGTATCGCCGAAGCCGGTTGGCCGAAACACGACGAAAGCAAGCTGGTCGAAGATACGGTAAAAATCATCTTCCAAGTCAATGGAAAGTATCGCGGCGACGCGCAGCTCGCTGTCGATGTCTCCAAAGACGATGCCATTGCCGCCGCCAAAGCGAATGAACGCGTTCAAGCCTTCATCCAAGGCAAATCGATCAAAAAGGAAATCTACGTACCCGGTAAAATCGTGAATATCGTCGCAGTCTAACAGAATACTACGCTCGTGAAACATCTGGTCATCGAAAAATATGCGGCGTGTTGGTCGAATGCCTTTTACACGATGCGTTGCTTGAGGCTTCTCGGTCTAACCGGGCTCGCCGCTCTCTCCGCTCACGCCGAGGACATGGTCGATGGCAGTGCCATCGTTACGAGTAGCAGCGGCTCCGTCAGCGCAATTAATGCAAACGGCGATCACATTTCCATAGACGCTCACGATGTGATCCTCCCCGCGGGTGTGCACCTATCGACAGGCAAAAAGGGGCAAATTTTCCTCACCCTCTCCAATGGTGTCGCACTTGGCCTAGACGAAGAGAGCATTCTTGTCTGCGCCGCATATACACAACGCTCTTTTGATAAGGAAGAGCAAAGACAACGCCTCGAACCCACCGTTTCCAACTTAAGCCTTCAGCTCGAAAAAGGGCAGCTCGCCATGGCCAGCAACCAGCTCTCGCCGCTCTCCGAAATTCGCGTGGATCTGCCCTTTGGCCAAGTGCGACTTATCCGAGGGAGCTGTCTCATCCGATACGACGCTGCAGGACTGCTTATTACCGCCCTTGAAGGGACTCTCACGTACTACTACCCCGGAGGCGATGCCCGCGATTACATCACTACCCCAAAGAGCCTGCGCATAAGCAAGCAAAGCGCCGAACGTCATCTTCCGGTCGAATCCTCGACCATCGATTCACTCGCGCTCGAAGGCGTTCGCCTCTCTCAAGCGACCCAACACGCGAGTAGGCGCGTCATCTTCGAGCCCAATAAAGCGACTGGTCAAGCGCCAGTGCCGGTTCTGATTGTCAGACCCGAATATTTCGAGCAGCCTTCCATGCGTCCCTACACTTTCAAGGACTAGATTATGCACCCCAGATCCGTATTTCTCCCTCCTGAGTTTGACGGTGCGCCGATCGGCCTCATCGCAGGCAAAGGCCTCTACCCAGTGCTCATGGCCGAACGTATACGCGCGGCAGGTATCCCGCTGCGTATTGTTTCTTTTCGTGGCGAAACCGAGCATTGCCTGATTGATTCGACGCCGGGTGACGAACACCTCCAGATCAAAGTCGGCCAGCTCGGCAAGCTACTGAAATCCCTCAAAAAACTCGGTTGCCGCTACGCCGTCATGGCCGGACAGATTACGCCGAAGCGACTTTTTCATGGTCTCCACCCCGACCTCAAGGCACTCGCCATCCTCAACAGTTTAAAGATCAAAAACGCCGAAACTATTTTCGGTGCTATCGCCGCCGAGATTGAAGCCATCGATATCAGGATGCTCGACGCCCGCTGCTTTCTCGATGACCAATTGGCGAGCGAAGGACTGATGACAAAGGGCGCAGTTCGCGCCGAAGCGGCCTTCATCCATCACGGCATCCAGATCGCAAAGGGCATCGCTGAGCTCGACGTGGGGCAAGGCGCCGTCGTCCGCAAAGGTACCGTGCTTGCCGTCGAAGCCTACGAAGGCACTGACCCCATGCTCCAACGGGCAGGCACTTTTAAGACCGATGACCTCATCTTCGTCAAAACCGTGAAGCGACAGCAGGACTACCGCTTCGATGTACCCGTCTTCGGTGAGCGGACCCTCGAAGTGATGCACACCGCGGGCATCCATACCGCCGCGCTCGAAGTCGACCGCGTCCTCATGCTTGATAAAGCCGCTCTTCTAAAAAAAGCCAATCGGCTCAAAATCGAGCTGATCGGATATAGCCAAGCCGACACGCCGACTTAATCGTTTTCAACAAGGCCTAGAGATCCAAATCGATGCCATTTCGAAAATCCCTGCTATTCGCTTCGTTGCGACGGCGGGCGTCTTGAAGGAGACGGGCTTCGCAGGCACGCGCCCATTCGAAGAGTTCTTCGGGGCGGAGCCAATGGCTCCATTGGCACGCGCAGATTCTCGGACCATCCGGTCGTTACTGACGACGCTGGTGTCGCCAGGATTTGGAATGCGCGCGAGCATCCGCTCGATGACACCATCGGCCGACACATCGGCGGGCGCGTAGACATATTCGAAGGTCTTAACTTTGTAAGGATGCTCGACCTGCAAGCCATCTTGGCGACTGTCGAGCACGAGGGCGACATGCACACCTTCGGCATCGTGAATACTACGTGCCGCCTCGGCCAACTGATCGCGGGCGGCATCGAGATTACCCTGCATGACCTCCCGCAGCGAGTCCGTCGCGCAGATCACATTGTAGGCGTCGATGAGTAGATAGTGCATTTTCAGAAGTCGAATGTTAGTTTATCATGCCCTCTGCCCTCTAAATCCTAACCCCTAACTCCTAACTTCTGCATTCTGCCCTTACGGAATGACTGGTAGAACGGCGGGAATTATACCAATCACGATAGTCGCGACGACCAATGCGCCGAGCAGGAAGCGGTCGCTGGCCGTAGCCGAACAGGAGGCATCCTGCAACACCTCTGCGGACGGCGGGGAGAAATAACATTCACGAATCCAACCGAAATAGTAATAAATTGAGATGACCACTCCAAGTATAGAAATCCCGAGTAAGCCATAGAGGCCGGCTTGGAAGGCAGCTACGAAGAGGAATAGCTTGCCAATAAAGCCACCAAGAGGCGGTATTCCGGCAAGCGAGCCGAGGCCAGAGGCGAGCACACCGCTGAGAAAGGGGCGTCTACGGGCGAAGTTTTCGTAATGATCGAGTTCCTGATCATCGTCGACGCCGGAAGTCAGCGACATGACACCGAAGACGGCGAAGGATGCGAGCAAATAGGTAGCGAGGTAGAAGATCACCGCATAGACCGCCCACGGCACGTAGATAGAGGCGATCACGCCGACGAGCAAATAGCCCGCATGGGCAATACCAGAGAGCCCCATGAGCCGCTTAACGTTGCGTTGTGCAACGGCAGCCATGTTACCGAACAGGATCGTCGCCGCAGCGATGACGGAGAGCACTGGCACGAGCATTTCGCTCAGCCCGATAAAGGGCCCACCTACAAGCTGCAGCAGCACGATAAAACCAGCAGCCTTGGAAGCGACAGCGAGATAAGCCGTGACGGGCGTCGGGGCACCCTGATAGACGTCAGGCACCCAAATTTGAAAAGGTACTGCGCCGATTTTGAAGCAGATACCCGCAATGACGAGCAAGGCACCTACCCTCACAATCAGATGGTCCGCATTGAGGAGGATAAAATTGCTCAACTCGCCGTAATTGAGTGAGTCGTGACTCGAAGCCACTAACTCGGGGTTTCCGGCGATGCCGTAAAGCAAAACTATACCAAAGAGTAAAATTCCGGAACTGAGCGCACCGAGAATCAAATACTTGAGACCGCTCTCCAAAGAGAACTGACTGGTGCGGCAATAGGCTACAAGCACGTAGAAGGCGACGGTCACCGTTTCCAGTGCGACGACGAAGAGCATAATGAAATGATGACTCTGCACGAGAAGCATCATCGCAGCAGAAATGATCAGAACGAGGGCGTAGAACTCTGTTTTGGGCAACGATTGCTTGCTAAGGTAAATCTTACCCAGGTAGCAGACGAGAATCGAGCTCACCAGGAAGAAGCCGCGCATGATCTGCGAAACGTCGTTTTGGATAATGAGTCCGCTGAAAAACGAACGTTCCTCGAGATGGCACCAACCCGCGAAGCTGACAGTAGCGACAAGGATGATAACTTGCCCCCAGATCGCAAGGCGCGGAATCCAACCCTGCTGCTTCTTGGGTAGAGCCATCTCGGCACCGAGTAGGCCGAGCGCGAGCACGCCGAGCATAATCTCTGGGAGAATGGCCGCCCACTCGTTGGTCGCAGTGAAACCGCGTAAAAATTCGACAAGAAGCTCGTTCATTAGTGTTTAATCTCCTTTGGTGCCTCCAAGTCGGCCGGCAGTGCGGCGGATTGGATCATGGGCAAATTGCTTTGCTCCTGTGGGTAGAGTTCGGCCAGTTCGCGGTTGGCATCGTCGGAGAAGATGCGCGGGAAGATCCCAGTCAACATAAGGCCGGCGATCAGGATGCAGGCGGGCAGTTTTTCAAAAGCCTGCATATCGGTTATCTTTCCGCCTTCCAGGCGTGCAACAAAGGCCTCCTTCGGCTGACCAAAGAAAACATGAGCGACTGCACGCAGCCCGTAAATCGCCGAGATGACGATGCCGATGGCGGCCGGAGCGACGATCCAACGAGTCAAGTCCGTCTCTGCAAGCGCGGCAAAAATAGTGAACTCCCCCCAGAAATTACCGAATCCCGGCAGGCCAATACTGGCCATCGTAGCGGCCACGAAGAACCCGGCAAGGACGGGGGCTTTCGCGGCCAGTCCCCCCATTGCGGATAGCTCAAAAGTTTGGCTCCGGTGATAGATGCAGGTTGAAAGCATGAAGAGCAGAGCAACAGACAACCCGTGCGCCACCATCATAAGCAGTGCACCCCCCGCCCCGATGACAGAGAAGCAAGCCAACCCGAGGAAGGCGTAGCCCATGTGCATCACCGAGCTATAACCCAGCATCATTTTGAGATCCTTCTGGGCCATCGTGACCAGTCCGATGATAAGGATATTACCCAGTGCGAGCCAAACAATCCAAGGGAACCAGTGGTCGGCGCCAGCAGGCAGGAGCGGCGCGGCTATTTGCAAGAGGCCATAGAGCCCGAACTTTTTCAAGACCCCGGCGTGGAGCATGGCCGCACCGGTCGGCGCGACGGCATAGCCTTTGGGCGCCCAACTGTGGAAAGGGAAAAGCGAAACCAGAATCCCGAAGCCGAAAAGGAGCAGCGCGAAGATATTGTTCTGCACCGTTTCGGAGAGCGGTTGCGCAGTCAGGTATGTACGCAGCTCAAGGAGCGAGAAGGAGTCGGCACCGCTCTGCACGTAGAGGGCGATGAGGCCGAGCAGTGAGAGCAGCGCGCCGAGGGTGAGGTAAATCGTCATCTCGATGGCGGCACCTCGGCGACCTGCGCCACCCCAGATTCCAATCATGAGGAAGGTCGGGATGAGGGCGAACTCATGAAAAAAGTAGAAGAAGAATACATCAACCGAAGCAAAGGTGCCCATCAAGCCGCCGAGCATACAAAGGAGCAGTGCAAGATAAAGATGCAGCCGCTCGGCATTGGAATACATAGCGTAGAGCCCTGCGGCGAAACCGACAGTAGCCGCGAGCAGGAAAAGCGGCATGGAGATGCCGTTAAGCCCGAGGTGCAGGTAGATACCGATACTTTCCAGNCCAGTCGGCAGGCGCAGTTCGAAATTGTATTCCCCAACGAGCGAAGGCTCAAAGAGACTGTAGAGCAGGAGCCCGATGATAAGCGGGCAGCTAAATCCGAAGGCGGCGATTGCGCGCAGGGTGATTCGGTTAAAGCGTGCGCCGAAGAGCAGCACTAAACCTGTGGCAAGCGGCCCCAAAATTGCGATGAGCAAGAAAATTGAATTGGTATCGAGGTGTCCCATATCTAGGCGATCAAAAATGTGGTTTACAGGATTCCGGAAGCCGCAGCCCAAAGAGCCAAAAGACCCGCGAGGAACCAGTAGACGTAGCTGTGAATATTACCGTCGTGGAGTGAACGCGAGCAGATGCCGACGAGCCCAACGAGCCCCGCACTGCCTCGCACGAAGATGCCCTTAATTACAAAGATATCGATAAAGCTGAGGAAAATAGCGAGGCGTTGCTGGATCTTGGCGACATAGTAGCCATAGATTTCATCGAACCAGAGTCGCGCTTTGAGAAAGCCGTAAATAGGCGCTGCTTTTTGTTCGAGGCGATCTTCTTTCGCACCCGCACCATAGAAGAAAAGAGACAGCACGAGGCCCACAATCCAAGCCGTCGAGCCCGCGACCAATACCGTCTTATGCATCCCTGCGTAGCCTTCCATGTGATGGAGGTGGTCAAGATTGTCCTTGATAATCGCACCCAGCTGTTCCGGCCAAAAGCCGATCCATCCACCGCCAAGAGAGAGCACCGCGAGCACGATGAGCGGCACCAGTATGTTAAGCGGGCTTTCGTGAGCGTGCGAGGCCGCGTCGGACTTCGGTTGGCCGAGGAAGGCAACCCAGAAGAGGCGCCCCATATAGCCGGCGGTGAGGAAGGCACCCATGGTAAGCAGAACAAAGACGGGCGTATTGCCCAAGCCCGCAGCGATGAGAATAGCGTCTTTAGAATAGAAGCCGGCGAAACCATATACACCGCAGAGTGCCAGAGTGCCAATCAGGAAGGTAATGGCTGTAATCGGCATCTTCTTGAGCAAGCCGCCCATCTTGAAGATGTCCTGCTCGTGATGGCAGCCATGAATGACAGAGCCAGCAGCGAGGAAGAGCAGCGCCTTGAAGAAAGCGTGCGTAATCAGGTGGAAGAGAGCGATGCCCGGATAACCGAGACCGAAGGCAGCCGACATGTAGCCGAGCTGCGAAAGTGTCGAATAGGCGAGAATCTTTTTAATGTCGTTCTGGCCGTAAGCACAGAAGCCCGCATAGACGGCAACCGAAGTACCGAGCCAGGCGATGAGCTGGAGCACTTCAACCGGGAATAANAAATCAATACGGATGAGAAAGTAGACACCGGCCGCGACCATGGTAGCAGCGTGGATAAGAGCGGAGACCGGNGTGGGGCCAGCCATGGCGTCGGGAAGCCATACGTGCAGTGGAAACTGGGCTGACTTACCGATGAAGCCACACATGAGAAGCGCGGCAATCGAGCCGCTGACCCACTGGCTATTGGCCGCGACAATGCCGTGCATCTCACTCAGATTCGTCGTACCAAAATGCCAGTAGGCATAGACGATACCGATCAAGAAGCCCAAGTCACCCACCCGATTAACGATGAAGGCCTTCTTCGATGCAGCGGCGGCTTCGTCTGTGTCGAGATAATGGCCAATTAACATGTAGGAGCTAAAACCAACCAGCTCCCAGAAGATGAAGATCATGATCAAGTTATCCGCCAGCACGATACCGAGCATGGAAAACATAAAAATGGATAGCCCGCCGAAGAAACGGGCGCGACCCTGATCATTAGCCATATAGCCAAGACTGAAAACATGGATAAGAAAGCCAACCAGGCCGACCATTGTCAGCATCGTCGCGGCAACGCCATCAAAGAGAAAACCGATCGAAACCGAATAGTCCCCAAAATGCAGCCAATTCCAGGAAAACGCGACGGTTTCGTTTCCAGCTTCGCGAATCGCGAATAGCGAGAAGACAAAGATGCAGGCCGCCGCGAGCACCGAGATAGCCGAGGCAACCTTGCCCATACGGCGGAAGAAAAAAGCGATCAGCACGGCTGATAACAGCGGCGTGAGTAAGACAGCGAGCAATGATTGAGTGGCGGTCATATTTTTAGCGACTCAAGGAGGTGAGTTGATCGACCATCACTGTCTGGCGCAGGCGGAACAGCGCGACGATGATGGCTAGGCCAAGGGCGACTTCGGCGGCCGCCACCGTGATGATGAAAAAGACGAAGAGATTACCATCCATCGTACCGTTGTAACGGGAGAACGCGACAAGCGCGAGATTCACCGCATTGAGCATAAGCTCCAGCGACATGTAGATGACAAGTGTGTTCTTGCGAAGAATAACCCCGAATAAGCCAATTGCGAAAAGCAGAGCGGCGACGAGTATAAATGCGTTGAGTCCTACAGTCATGAAATTAATGGCGGATGGGAGATGGCAGACGGGAAATGGGAGGTGGCAGATGGGAGATGTCCGATGGCGAAATGTTAATTCGACGATTCCTCGTGCTTCTTAGATACGACGATGACCCCAATCATAGCAGCGAGCAGGAGGAAGCCAGTCACTTGGAAGGGCAGCATATACTTGGTGAACAAACTGTAGCCGAAGGACTTGGCAGAGCTTGTGAATGGAATGCCGATACCATCGCCGACCGGGTTTTCTGAGACGGGCAAGAGAGTCGGCTCGGGTAAAGAAGAGTCACCTGCAAAGGCCGCACAGATCAAAATGATGAGCAAGGCGAAACCCATAATAGAGGCTCCCAGCGTAAGCTTATCCTTGAGAATGTGACTGGTATCTTTATCCACATCTAGGAGCATGATGATAAAGAGAAAGAGCACCATGACCGCGCCCGCGTAAACGAGCACTTGTAGGATAGCCAGGAAATACGCCTCCAGCAGGACGAACAGGGCGGCAGTGCTGACGAAGGCGACAATCATGCACATGGCAGCGTTCACAGCGTTCGGGCTCACCACCATGAGTAAGGCCGAAATCAGCGTGATCGCTGCAAAGATGTAAAAAAGTAGGTCGATCATGGTTCGAGAATTAGTGGTGCGCATTGCCCGCTTGCTCAGCGGCTTTCTTTTTATCCCACTTGAAGTGCTTGTCCGGAAGCGTGCCTCCGAGCTCGTAGAGCTTCTCTTTATCGTTGATCATCTCCTCGCGGGAGTAACCGGAAAGAGAGAATATGTCTTGCAGGAAAATAGCCTCTTCAGGGCAGACCTCCTGACAAAGTCCGCAATAAATGCAGCGAAGCATATTGATGTCGAATTCCTTCGGAGCCTTTTCAACGTGCGCGCGATCCGGCTCGGCATCGGCATCGATTTCGCCGGGAATAATGCGGATCGCTTTGGGCGGGCAGACGAACTCACAGAGTTGGCAGGAAACACACTTTTCGCGTCCGTTGGGATCACGGACAAGCGTAGGCACACCGCGGTAGTTGTCCGGGATGACTGGACGCTCTTCCGGATACTGCAAAGTGACGCCCTTCGACAACATCGTGCCGAAAGTGGTCTTCAAGCCGGAGACTATCTGAGGAAGAAAGGTTTTTTCCGCGAAGGACAGCGGCTTACGTTCGAGAACTTTAGTCTTAGCCATTTTGTTTAGCGGGTGAAGGTGTCGTATAGGGCGATCAGTATGGTGTTAAAAACCAAATTACCGACCGCGAGCGGGAGGAGGATCTTCCATCCAAGCGACATAACTTGGTCATAGCGGAAGCGCGGGAGAGTCCAACGCATCCAGATGAAGAAGAAGATCATAAAAAAAACCTTAGCCATGAACCAGCCAACGGAGAGCAAAGTACCGAACAGGCCGGCACCCCACGGATCAGCGAGCCAGGGGAGAAAATTCCAACCGCCGAGGAAGAGGAGCACGAAGATGCTGGAGCCCATAATCACGTGGGCGTATTCTGCGACGAAGAAGAGGCCGAATTTAAAACAGCCGTATTCCGTGTGGAAACCGCCGACAAGGTCGGTCTCGGACTCGGCCATATCAAAGGGCAAGCGATTGGTCTCGGCGAAGAGTGCGACCAGAAAAATGAGCGCGGAAAGTGGCTGCCAAATGATGAGCCAGGCACTCTGCTGGGATTGGACGACACCGAAGAGATTCATACCATATTCCGAACCAGGTGCAGCCGACCAGAGGAAGACAGGCAAAATGGCCAGCCCCATGGCGAGTTCATAAGAGATCATTTGAGCCGAAGCACGGACGCCGCCGAGGAACGGATATTTACTATTCGAGGCCCACCCGGCGAGCACGATGCCGTAAACGCCCAGCGAAGAGATCCCGAGGATGATGAGCATGCCGACATCAACATTGGCTAATACGAGCGGCTGTGTGATGCCATCTGCGTCCACATAGCGACCGAAAGGCAGGACGACCATCGTGGTGAGTGCGGGCGCCAAAGCGACGATAGGGGCTAGATAGTAGTAGGCCTTGTTAACGTGGCCAGGGACGATTTCCTCCTTGAAAAGGAACTTTAGACCGTCGGCGACCGGCTGAAAAAGACCAAGCCCTGTCATGAGGTTGCCCAAAATCGGTATATGTCCGATGAGCGGCACCCGTGTGCGGTTCGGGCCGACCCGGCCTTGGATCCAACTGGAGACCTTACGCTCCGCCAGGACAGAGTAGCTGCAAAGCCCCATGAAAACGGAGATCATGGCAACCGCGTAGACGACTGGCATGAGGTAAGGCAGAGATGCTTCTAGGATTTCCATATCCGGTACAAATTAAATAGCTTAAGCCTCGACGGGTGCAGCATGCGCTTCCTTAAACGCAGCAGGATCATATTTAAGATTTTTTGTTTCGACGAAATCGAGATCGAGAAAGGCCGAAGCGTTGAGCGCGACTCCATCGTCAGGCAGACTACGCCAGCGAAACGAATCATCGAACTGTGAGATCTTCGGTGCCATACGCTCCCAGACCAAGTCGATCGTTAATGAGGCAGGCTTCTCCTGCGAGAGCGGTGCAGCGATTTTTTCGAGCACGGTATAGTCAGGCTCGATGCCGCGGGGACCCGGCACAGCAGCTTTGAAGCGTTGCAAGCGAAAGCTTTGGTTAATAAACGTGCCGTCTTTCTCAAAAACTGAAAGCGAGGGCAAGACCACGGAGGCGACTTCGCTCGTGGCATTGGCGTGCGTGCCGACGTAGATGACATTAACCTTGGCGAGAGCTTCTTTACTGATGCCGAGTTCAGTCAGGTCCTCGTTCACGGCGAAGATGGTTTTGACCGCCCCTGAGTTGATCTCGCAGGCCAAGGTTTCGAGACTTGCTTCAGGCAGGTCCGTGATCAAACCGGTCACCAGCGCGCCGCGGAGGTTCGGGCTGCGGTCTTCAGAGAGAAGGAGCCCATCGCCCTCCCCCTGGTGGCTCACGAGTGAGACCTTGGCGCCGCTGCGATCAGCGATCTGCTTGTAGAAAAATTGCTCTTCGACAGAACTGTAGGCGGAACCGACCAGAGCGACATCGCCGGCTTGAATAAGTTTAACCACAGAGGCGGCGGCCTCGTCACAAGTCGTGTGCACGCCCTCAATGGTGTAGTGCGTGAGACGATCTTCAGACTCGATCGGTTTGAATAGATCACGGCCGGAATCAGTCATCCAGGTGTCATTAACTTCGTCATTACGACGTGGAGTGATGCGGTAAATCTTACCCTCGCGGCTCCAAATTTCGGTGTTCGCGCCGATGCTACTCTCGGTGCAAATACTGTGGGTACGCTTGAGGAACCAAACGCGCATTTTAAAGCGGAAGTCCGTACTCGTCAGCGCGCCGACTGGACAAATATCAACCGTGTTGAGCGAGTAGTTATGCGCAAGCTCTTTACCCGGGTAGCAGGTAAGTGTGGAATAGGTGCCGCGGTCTACGAAGCCGAGCACGTCATCGTTGGCGATTTCTTTGCTGAAACGAACACAGCGTGAGCAAAGGATGCAGCGCTCATCGTCGAGCGTGACGCGTGGCCCCAGCCGTGTGCGCTTGGGCTTGACGTTCTTGTCCTCGATAAAGCGGCTGTAGCCACGGCCATGCTCGGCAGAAAACTCCTGCAAGCGGCACTCCCCTGCCTGGTCGCAGATCGGGCAGTCGAGCGGGTGGTTGATCAAGAGAAACTCCGTCACACCGTTGCGCGACTCTTTCACCATGTCTGAATGGGTGCGGATGTGCATGCCGGGCGAGGCATTCGTGGCGCAACCAATCGTCGGCTTGGGCATCCAGCCGATTTTTGGCGAGCCGTCTTCTTCGAGGATCGCCTCACCGGTGGTGCGGTCGCGCATAGGCATACCCATTTCGACCATACACATACGGCAATTACCCGCGATGGAAAGCTTCGGATGGTAGCAGTAGTGCGGCACTTCCTTGCCCTTGCCGGCCATCTTCACGGCTTCGATGATGTTAATTCCCTTCGGGACATCTACGTCCTGACCATCAATGTTGATGGTGATATTTTCGACGATGCTTTCGATTTTCATTGTCTAGATCAAAGTGGTTTCCGTGGCAGTGGCCTTACCCTCTTTACGGCGGGCAGCTTGCTCTTTCGCTTTCTCGACGAACTCGTCCTTAAACTTGGCGATAAAACTCTGCACCGGCCAGGAGGCTGCCTCGCCGAACGCGCAGATCGTGCGGCCAGCTATCTGATCGGCGATGGACTTGAGCAGATCCGCATCCTCCTCACGGGCCTCGCCATCGACCATACGCTGGGTGACTTTACGCATCCAAGGCACACCTTCACGACAAGGGGTGCACTGGCCACAGCTTTCGTGGGCGTAGAAATAATTGATATTGGCGAGCGCTTCGACCATATCGGTCGTATCGTCCATCACGATCACGCCCCCCGAACCCGACATCGAACCGACGGCGGCGAGACTGTCAAAATCCATCGGAATATCTTCGATGCCCCAATCAAATTCGCTGCCATCTTTCAGCTTACCCTTAAAACGTTCGTCGGCGCGAAGGATTTTGGCAGAGGACCCGCCGGGGATGACGGCTTTGAGCTTGCGGCCTGGCTTAAGGCCCCCGCAGACATCGTAAATTAATTGACCGAGCGTAATATCCGCGCAGGCGAATTCATAATAACCCGGCTTTTGCACGTGACCAGAAACGCACCAGATACGAGTGCCGGTATTGCCAGGCGTGCCGATCTTCGCAAATGCTTCGCCGCCCATCTCCACGATGTGTTTCACATCACAAAGGGTTTCAACGTTATTGACGATGGTTGGGCACTGGTAAGCACCCAGCGCAGCGGGAAAGTAAGGGGGTTTGATGCGAGGATTGGCGCGGAAACCTTCCAGCGATTCGATGAGTCCCGTCTCTTCACCACAAATGTAGGCACCGGCACCACGGTGAACAATGATATCGCAAGAGTAACCGGAGCCGAGAATGTTGTCGCCAAGAAAATTCTTCGAGCGTGCTTCTTCGATCGCTTTTTCGAGGATACGATAGCCTTGGAAGAATTCACCACGAATATAAATGAAAGCGAGCTTCGCTTGAATAGCGAACGCGGCGCACATCATACCCTCAATCAATTGGTGCGGGTCCTGGTGGATGATTTGACGGTCCTTGAAAGTGCCAGGTTCGGACTCGTCAGCGTTACAGATCAAATAGATGGGCTTACCGGATTTGCGGTCGAGGAACTTCCACTTCATTCCGGCGGGGAAGCCGGCGCCCCCGCGGCCGCGCACACCAGAGGTCAACACTTCGGCGCAAATATCTTCCGGCTTCATGGTGACGGCCTTCTTCAGCTGCTCGTAGCCACCGTGTTGCATATAGCAATCGATGTCATTCGTGTAGCCCGGCTCATCGATGTGCTTGAAAATCAATCTGGTTTCTTTGTGCTCCATGTCAGAATTCTTAAAAGGTCGTTATGCGGGGAGGCCATTCGAGAGCTCGCCGCTCTTCATTTTAGATGCCAGTTCGGAAGCCTTTTCCGGATCAATATCGGTGTATTCGTCTTCGCCCACCATAACGACCGGGCCTTTGCCGCAATCCGCATGGCACTCCACAAATTCAAGGGTAACTTTGCCATCTGCACTCGTGTGGCCGACTTTGCAGCCAAACTCTTCTTCGAACCGATGGCAGGTCTGGTAGGCACCTGCCAGTGCGCACGGCAATGTGCGGCAGACGCGGACGTGGTATTGGCCCGTCGGTTCCGTGCGGAGCATCGGATAAAAAGAAACGATCTCGATGATATTGATCGGCTGGAGATCGAGACGCTGGGCAATCCACTCCATAGCCTCGTTTGAAAGGTAGCCCTGATCTTCCTGAACCAAGTGACAGAGTGGCAGAGCCGCGCTACGCATGGTCGGGTAGCGAGGCACGAGCTTGTCGATTTTTTCGATTGTTTCAGGTTTTAAATTCATCGGGTCCAGAGTTTCTCAATTTCAGCTTTTCTCAATTTCAGCATTTCAGAGTTTCAATTTTTCAGCATTTCCCTATCGATCACACTCCCCCATCACGAAGTCGAGAGAGCCCAGGATCACGGTAATATCGGTCAGGTAGTGACCAGGGATCAGTTTATCGAGAATACTCAAGTTGCAGAAAGACGGGCCGCGGATCTTGAGGCGGTAGGGCACGCCCCCACCCTTCGAGACAATAAAGAAGCCAAGGGCACCTTTCGGGTTTTCCGCTTCGAAATAAACTTCACCGGCAGGGATTTGCGGCCCCTCTGTCACAATCATGAAGTTCTGAATGAGCTCTTCCATGCTAGTCAGCACCTTGGCTTTTTGTGGGGCGAAAATCTTCTTTGCATCCTCGGCATAGTAACTGCCTTCGGGGAATTGATCGATGCACTGGCGGATGATCTCCACACTCTGGCGGATTTCAAACGCGCGCATAAGATAGCGGTCGTAGCAATCACCATTGGTGCCGATGGGCACCTCGAAGTCATATTTCTCATAGCCCAGGTAGGGCTTATCCTTGCGCAAGTCGAGGTCGACACCGCAAGCGCGCAAGTTGGGGCCAGTCAAACCATACGCGATCGCATCTTCCTTGGAAATCGCGCCGATACCGACAGTTCGATCCATAAAGATACGATTGCGAGTGAGCAACTTATCAACTTGATCCAGCACCGGCAGCACACCCTTGCAGAACTCAAGGACTCGTCCGAGCCAACCCTCTGGAATGTCGCGCGCCACGCCACCGATGCGAGTATAGCTGGTCGTGAAACGGGCACCGGTCAGCTCTTCGAAGAGTGTGTAGAGTTTTTCACGCTCGGTGAAAGTATACATGAAAACCGTCCATGCGCCGGCATCCATCCCGTAGACTCCAATCCCAAGCAGGTGCGAAGATACACGAGCTAGCTCACAGCAAAGCACACGAATGGATTCACAACGCTCGGGCACTTCGAGTGCGGCGAGTTTTTCGACAGCCATCGCGTAAGCGACGTTGTTAGCCAGAGGTGCGAGGTAATCCAATCGATCCGTGTAGGGAACAAACTGGTTATAGGTCATGTTCTCCGCGATCTTCTCATCTCCGCGGTGGAGATAGCCAAGCACAGGATCGCACTTCTTTACAATATCGCCGTCGAGCTCCATCTTTAGACGGAGTACCCCGTGCGTCGTCGGGTGTGAGGGACCGACGTTGAGCGCCATGGTCTCACCCTGAAGTTCGGTCTCGTGCTCGCCACTGCGGGCACCGAGGTCGCCGATCGAAATTTCTTTTGTGGTTGTGGCCATTGCTACAAATTAAACAGGTTTCTCCTTTTCCTCCGTCCAGCTCTCATCACGGGCACGAGGCTCAGTTTGACTCATCGGACCATCACCCGAAGAGACGAAGGGACCCCCCATCATCGGGGCTGGCAAGACCTTGGCGTGCGTCGATTCGGCCACGTCGGCCGCGGGAAGCGGCGTTTCGATACCAGCGAGCGGAAACTCCTTACGTAGCGGGTGGTATGGATAGGCATCCCACATCAAAATGCGGCGCAGGTCCGGATGCCCCTCGTAACGAATGCCCATCAAATCATAGGTCTCGCGCTCATGCCAGTTCGCCGCGGCGAATACACCGCATAGGGAAGGCAGACTCGGCTGGATGTCGTCCGCGCAGTCCACGGCAATCCTGAGGTATTCATGCCTGGTCGTCGACAGCAAATGGTAGATCCCGGTAAAACGCGGGCTTTGCGCGTCCCAGTCCACGGCGGTGACGTCGACCAGTAAGTCGTAGCCCGAATCATCACGCAGTGCGGTGCAGAGTTCGACCAGCTTCTCGGCGGGGCAGTTGACCGCCAAGTGATCAGCAGATTCGCGCTCGGTCAAATAATCAAAACGCTGCTTCAGTTGAGCAAATTCGCTTTCGGCCATGACTTAGCTTTCCTTTCCGGCACCAGCCAGTTCCAACTCTTCGGCAGTCTCGGCTTTTCGAGCAGTCAAGTTCTTGACCGAGCGTTCCCGGCCAATCTTGTCCTGCAATTTAATCATCGCATCGAGCAGCGCCTCCGGGCGTGGAGGACATCCGCTGATGTAGACATCGACGGGGATAATACGATCCACCCCCTGTAAAGTTGCGTAGGAGCGATACATACCGCCCGTGCTGGCGCAGGCACCCATGGCGACCACCCATTTTGGCTCGGCCATTTGCTCGTAAATGCGGCGTATGACCTCGGCCATCTTATACGTTACCGTGCCTGCCACGATCATGCAATCGGCCTGACGCGGCGAGAATCGCATGACTTCCATTCCGAATCTCGAGATATCGAAGCGTGAACCACCCGCCGCCATCAATTCGATCGCACAGCAGGCAAGACCCATCGGCATCGGCCAAACCGAGTGCTTCCGAATCCAATTAATCACAGCATCCGCTTGAGTGACAATGACTTCACCCTCCACTTTGCTATCGTAGGCTACGTTTTTGTTCTGCATGTTGATTTTAGGGTCGAATCTCGCTCGTCCTCAAAACTCAGGGAACTTAGTTTGCCACTTATCCCATGCAAGCTACAATTTGATTTTATCAGCGTGATCCGTGATAAGCGGATTCACAGTTGCGAATCCGATAACAAGCTCTTTTTTTTAAGATATTACTATTTTACGCATCTCGCATCCCGCACACCTATGCCTACCTACGTATATCAGGAAATCCTCCCCGACGGCTCCGAGGGCGAAACCTTCGAGTATATCCAACGCATGGCCGACGAGGCGCTCAAGACGCACCCGAAGACAGGCAATCCGGTGCGCAAGGTCTTCCACTCTCCAAATGTCTCGACTAAATACACCGAGGGCGCGACGAAATCGAAGTTGACCGACGAAAACGTCGAGAAACACGGCTTCACCCGCTATGAAAAAGACAAAGTGACCGGACGCTATCATAAGACGGCCGGCAAGGATAAACGCGCGCCTGATGTCGTCGACGCCAACCGGCTGAAAGGAATCCAGAAAAACGGGCTGATGTGACGACCCTGAGGTAAACGCGGGCTTGGGGCAACGCCTGGTGCCGCATGCAAGCGCAGGCGGCGCTCCGGGTGCCCAGCACCGTCGTGCCGAATGAGAGCAACTACTTTCTCAACCCGCTGCACCCGGATTTCAAGGAGGCGAAGGTCGGCGAACCGCAAAACTTTGCGTTGGATGTCCGCTTGAAAATCTAGTTTTTCGTCGGCAAAACCGGCAAGGTGATGCGGGCACGTTCTTGGTCGGGGCCGCCGCCTTCGACGATGGCGCGGCGCTGGCCTTGGAGCAGAGTCATACGGTGGCCGGCGACGCGGCCGCGGTCGTCTTGAACGACGGCCTGGCCTTCAAGAATAACCTGACCTTCTTTCGGTAAGATGATCGCTTTTTTGGACGTCGCGGTGCGACCGGTCTGTTTGATGACGACGTTCTCGTGGGCTTCGATCCGCACGAGCTCGAGCGGTCTATTGACGTCCGGATTCGTGTTGGCCGCCTCCTTGGTGATGACGTCGAGGCGATCACAGGTGGCGTCGAGATTGGTCGCGGTGACGTGGACTTGCTCGGTGAAACGAAAGAGTGTTTGCTCGGGTTCTTCGATCATGCGGAGCAGATTGCTGGTCACGACGGTCTCTTGCATTTCCGTTTCGGGGGCCAGCTTGGTTTCTACCGGTGCTGAGCCGATGCTCGGGGTAAAAGCTTCGTAGCCGAGATCGGGCATCTCGGGCAATTGGACAACGACAGGGTTAGCGGCCTGGCCACGGATGATCGCGAGTTGCGGCTTGAGCTCCATAATCTGGCCGGTCACGACGGCCTCGCCATTGGTGACTTTGGGATCGCCGGTGAGCACGGCGCGCTCTTCGGCGGGATAAAAGGTAACTTGCTCGCCGGTGGCGATTTGGCCGCCCTGCTCGATCCGGACGCCGCCGTCGGCGACGATGTTTTTCACCTCGCCGACTTTGAGATTAGAATCTGTCTCCGTAGATCGCTCGGCGGACTTATTAGCGATAATCATCATTTTAGCAGCCTGCATTTGCAACGCGCCGGACATGACTTCGACCGATCCCTTAAAGAGGAAATGGTTCTCGGTGACTTGCTCACGCATGGTAATAGTATCGGCTAGAACGATAGTCTCAGAAGTCAGCGCCGAGGCGCCCTGAATGCCAAGGCCTCCCGTTTCGGTTAGTATCATCTGCGCACGGCCTTTGCCCTCGGCACCGGCGATGACGATCTCACCTGACTGGCTGCGAATCGTATGGCCACTAAGGTACGCTCCCTTCGTTTCGACGCTGGAGGAACCGGAAAGATGCGCACGCTGCTCTCGTGGGAAAAACTCGGCATCATCGGCTTTAATGGTCTTACCCTCTTGAACGATGACGACGCCCTCTCGCGCAATAATTTGACGAATAGAATCCAACTCGCCGGGCGCAGCTGCAGGCACTCCACTCGCGCGCGCTTCTGGCGGGTCGGCCAACGCAATCAACTGCTCGCTTCGCAAAACCATCTGGTCGGAGACGGCATGCACGCTGCCAGTAAATTCAAAGTAATACTCTTTCTCGGTAGTACGCAGGAGGAGGCGCTCACTCTGGATCTCGGTCTCGCTGGCCGCCGAATTAGCCTGACCACCGGTTTCAATGAATGCACCGGCAATACCTTGCGTAAAGGTCACCACAGTATCGTATTTGACGACAATTTCTTTAGTCTCACCAGACCATTCCCAGCCGACACCGGAAATTTTAAAATTGGCGCCGACGATCTCGATCGCGCCATCGGAATAAGCACGGTTTTCCAGAAGTCGCAGCGTGGCCTCGGGGCTGGCCATCGAGAGTTCTAGCGCCATGCGCTCGTCGCCCGAATAGACGCGCATCTCCATACCTTCAACGCGCACTTGTTCTTCGCTGTCATAGATTCCGCGGGCACCCTGAAGCACCCATTGGGTGTAGCCGTTGTCAGCAAAACGAGGCAGGCGAAAATTTTTTACCGGCGCGTTGGGCGCCATCTGCCCGAAAAGCGACCCGATTAGGCCACCCAGGACGAGGATGCTAAGAAATCGCGAACTACGCATAGGCATAAAGAAACCCGGAGGGAGCTCCGGGTTCCAGTCTTAATTAAATGATTACTTTTCTTCCTTCTTTGGCAAAACGGCCTTGATGTGTAGGTCACGCAACTGCTTCTCGGTCGCGATACCGGGGCTTGCGGTCATCATTTCCTGCCCCTTTTGGTTCTTGGGAAAGGCGATGACATCACGAATACTGCTGCGCTGCGTCAAAATGGTGACCATCCGGTCGAGTCCGAACGCGATGCCCCCATGAGGTGGTGCACCGTATTCGAAAGCTTTAAGCATATAGCCGAAACGGCTCTCAACGACATCGGCTGGAATCTTGAGCACGTCTTCAAAGACTTTCTTCTGCAACTCCGGTTGGTGTATACGGATGCTGCCCCCACCGAGTTCGACACCATTGAGCACAAGGTCGTAGTGCTGACCGCGAACGGCCTTAGGGTCGGAATCCAATAGAGGGATATCTTCGACAACCGGCGCGGTGAAGGGATGGTGCGAGGAAACGAAGCGACCTTCGTCCTCATCGAAGAGCATGAGCGGAAATTCGATGACCCAGAGGAATTTATATTCGCTAGGATCGATCGTCAGCTTGCCGCGTTTGACCAAAAGCTGCGCCGCATCAAGGCGGACGCGACCGAGAATCGCACAGGCACGCTCCCACTCACTGGCGGCGAAGAAAACGATATCGCCGTCTTCAATCTGGAGTAATTCGCTGAGAGCCGCCTTCTCCTCCTCAGAGAAGAACTTGACGATCGGAGATTTCCATTCGCCGCCTTCGCACTTGATAAAGGCAAGGCCCTTGGCCCCGAGTGCCTTCGCGGAATCTTCAAGACTGCGTAGCTCACCTTGCGTAAGATCCGCCAAGCCTTTGGCATTGAAAGCTTTGACCGCCCCACCCGATTCGATGGTAGCGGAAAACACCTTAAAGCTGGAGCTTTTGAAAATTTCACAGCAATCCTTGAGCTCGAGACCGAAACGCATATCAGGCTTATCGACCCCGAAGCGGTTCATCGCATCGAAGTAACTCATGCGGAGGAAGGGCGTCTCGATATCGACACCGATCACATCCTTCCAGACCTGCTTCATGAGGCCCTCGATCAGAGCATACATATCCTCACGGTCGATAAAAGAGAGCTCGATGTCGAGTTGAGTAAACTCGGGCTGGCGGTCCGCACGGAGGTCTTCATCCCGGAAGCAACGGGCAAGCTGGTAGTAGCGCTCGACGCCGCCGACCATCAGCATCTGCTTATACTGCTGCGGCGATTGGGGTAGTGCATAAAAAGCTCCAGGGTTCATCCGGCTAGGCACGAGAAACTCGCGGGCACCCTCGGGTGTACTCTTAAAGAGCATCGGCGTCTCGACCTCGATGAAGGCTTGTTCGTCCATGTAGTCGCGGATGGCCTTCGAGGTTTTATGGCGCATGCGGAGCATCTTGGTGTTGGTCGCGCGTCGCAGGTCGAGATAGCGGTGCGTCATGCGTAGGTCTTCGCTCACCTTGTCGGCAGAATCGTCCATCGGGAACGGCGGCGTCTTGGATACATTGAGTATCTCCAAATCGGTGGCGTGCACTTCGATCTCTCCGGTCGCGAGTTTGACGTTGGCGGTGCCGCCAAAGCGTTTTTCGACCACGCCACTCACGGAAATGACTGATTCCGGTTTGATCGAAGCGAACTTTGACTCCAAGCCCACATTAGACGGGTCGAGCACGATTTGGGTAAGCCCCTCGCGGTCGCGGAGGTCGACGAATAAAATGCCCCCGTGGTCGCGAACGGAATCGACCCAGCCACTTAAAGTGACGGTCGAACCTTCATCGGATGCACGGAGCTGAGAACAATGGTGGGAGCGCTTCATCATAAAAGCGGCGATGAAAACACCTTGCCCCCTCGAAACAAGCACGAAAACGTGTATAAAGAATTCTGACTATGACAAAGACTCTCGAACTCAAAGGCGGCCTCGTCGTGGCGCTACTCCTAATCCTCACTGGAATCGTAGGCACACTTTTCATCGTGCTCGGCCCCAAAGCCACCGACCGGTCACCGGGCGTGGTGCATGTCGGCGTACGCTACGCCAACGAAATGAGCCTCGAGTTTAACAAATACGGCAAAAACGGCCCCGGTGCGACCATCGAGCTGGTCGCCCCCGACGGCAGCGTGGCCTACAAGCATGAAAATCTGCAGATAGGCCGCAATCTTATGCCGCTCAAAGACGTCGCCAACGGTCCTTACAGCGCACAATTCAGCGCCCCGGGCTATCGGACCCGCGTCGTGCCTATCATTGTCGAAGGCCGCATGCTCAATCCCCCAAAAGACGCGGAGTTGGAAAAAGGCACACTCGCCGATTATAACATGATCGGCGTGAGGTTCGAGGTCGAGGAGTAGCTAAGCTCAGGCAGATGCAATTTTAAGTGCGGGGTCA
>JGI20154J14316_10001140_pt1 | contig 23714 bp, 22 predicted proteins | sample COG_04_FD_14316 | JGI IMG/M metagenome (IMG submission 14316)
GTCGGGATCGGTAGACCCGCAACGAGCATCGGGATCATCATGAACTGGGCGGCCCCGGCATATACCCAGAGGCTGCTCGCGATTGCTAGCCACCAAGCGCCACCTGCTTGCACGAATAAAAATCCAAAGACCGTTCCGAGAGGGATGTAGCCCACGGCGACGGGGATAGATAGCAGCAGGGGTGAGCGCGCAATGGGGCCGACGGCACCGGTGTTGGACATGGCTATCTGTAAGTGGGAGGCAAGCCTCAGGCGCGCGATTTTTGGCGATGGGCCCGCAGCACCGAGGGCGTGCGTTTGACCGCACGTAAAATGTCCGCGAGGTGCCGGCGGTTGCGTACGGCAACCGTGAAGTGCAACTCCACTTGATTTCTGTCATTGCTGCTCATGTCGACATGGGTAATGTCTGCCTCCGAACTCGTGAGCGTCGCCGCCACTCTAGCCAGCACACCTTTGCCATTGTCGGCGCTGACAACGAGGCGGGACTCAAAGGCGCGTGATGGCTCATCTGCCCATTCGACGGATAAAAATCGCTCGCTATCGCGCTCTACCAGACGACGACCCACTGGGCATTCTTCTGTGTGAACAGCCAAGCCGTCACCACGACCCAGATAACCCAAGACGCGGTCACCGGGGATGGGGGAGCAGCATTGCGCATACAGCACGGAGCTGCCTTCGCTACCGTCCAAGCTAAACACCCCTTGGCTTACGGTTTCATCGTTGGCTTGCGTGAAGCGGGCGGTGCTAATTAGCAGCATGTCGGGGCGCAGACCTTGTTCGATCAGGAGGCTCGTGAGCTTCTTTGCAATCATGCTGGCGATGCGCTTACCCAAGCCAATATCACTGAGTAGCTCAGTGCTTGTCTTGTTACCAGCAAAGCGCAGTAGCTTGGCCCACACTTCTTCGTCGGTGTTTTCGTTCGGTAATTGCGCAAAACCTTCGGCGCGCAAACTCTGTCGCAGCAGTTTCTCGCCCAAGGCACGAGACTGGTCCTCTGCCATTTGCTTCAGGAAGTTCCTAATCTTTGAGCGCGCGCGACCCGTTTTTACGAAGGTGAGCCAAGCCGGGTTAGGGCTGGACATACTCGCCGTCTCTATGTCCACCACATCGCCGTTTTGTATTTCTGAGCGCAGCGGTGCGGGCTCCCCATTGATGGTTGCTGAGACGGCTTGCTGACCCACATCGGTGTGAATCGCGTAAGCGAAATCAACGGCGGTCGCGCCGCGGGGCATCGCAAGAATTTTCCCTTTGGGTGTGAAGATGTATACCGAGTCGGGAAACAAATCGATTTTGATGTGATCCCAAAACTCGGCCGTATCGCGCGTTTCCTGCTGAATATCCAGCATGGATTGCACCCACTGCGCGTTTAAGCGCTCATTGCCTTCACCGTCTGGGTCATCGGCCTTATACAGCCAGTGCGCGGCCACGCCAGCCTCGGCGACGCGGTCCATCTCAATGGTGCGGAGCTGAATCTCGATGTTGATACCTGCAGGGCCCACCAAGGTGGTGTGCAGTGATTGGTAGCCATTCACCTTGGGGATGGCAATGTAGTCCTTGAAGCGTCCGGGTACTGGCTTGTAAATCTGGTGTAACAGGCCTAGCGCGGTGTAGCAGTCAATGACGTTGGGCAGGATGACGCGAAACCCATAGAGGTCACTCACTTGAGAGAAGCTCAAGTGCTTTTCCTGCATCTTCTTGTAAACCGAGGTCAGGGTTTTTTCGCGACCTTGTACGTTGGCGTAAATGTTGTGGTTTGCCAATGCCGTTAAGACGTCGTCTTTCACGCGCTCAATCAAATCACTGCGCCTGCGTCGTGCACGGTCTACGGCTTTGGTTAGCGTTTGATAGCGCCAAGGTCGTAAAAACCGCAGCGACAGATCCTCTAACTCACGGTAGGTTTGGTTTAAGCCAAGGCGATGCGCGATGGGCGCGTAGATGTCGGCAGTTTCGCGAGAGATTCGTTGCCACTTGCTACGCGGCATGTCGGCCATGGTGCGCATGTTGTGGGTGCGGTCAGCGAGCTTGATCAAGATAACCCGAACATCCCTCGCCATCGCGAGCAACATTTTTCGGAAAGACTCGGCTTGGTTTTCTTCGCGGTTATCGAACTCGAGTTTTTCGAGTTTGGTCAGGCCATCTACCAGGTCGGCAACCGCAACGCCAAATTTCTCGGCCATTTCAATTTTGGTGACACCGCAGTCCTCAAGCACGTCGTGCATGAGCGCAGCCATGAGGGCTTGGGCGTCTAGCTTCCAGTCTGCACACAGACCTGCGACGGCGATCGGGTGCGTGATGTAGGGTGCACCGCTGCTGCGCATTTGCCCGAGATGAGCCTCATCGGCAAAGCGATAGGCGCGTCGGATATCCTCAATATCGTTGGCACTAAGGTAGTCAATTTTGGCTAACAAGGCCGCAAAACTGGCGGCTGCAGCCGTTTGCACAGCGTTACCCGGAGCCTTTTCAAATCCGGCTTTATTTATTGTTGGCAGTGACTTTTCTATGCGGCCCATAAGCCCTACTTTAGCGCGTTGCGAGAGGGGCGTCCCTCAGTAGGGTGACAGAGACGAAAAAAAAGCACCCGTAGGTGCTTTTTTGTGGCCAATGGGCGATCAGGTTGGGACCTTACGCAACATTTCCAAACCAATTTCGCCAGCCGCGATTTCGCGTAAAGCGGTCACCGCGGGTTTGTTCTTTGCCTCGACGCGCGCTGTATGGCCTTGGCTCAACATGCGGGCGCGGTAGCTTGCAGCCAAAACGAGTTGGAAGCGGTTAGGAATTTTTTCCAGGCAATCTTCAACAGTGATGCGGGCCATAAATGGACTCCAGTAGTGGTCTAACGAACAAAAATACGATGGGCTCAAGCGACTGCGGGAGCCACCCGAGCGGGAGGGCTACTTACCTGCAGGCTGAGCGCTTTACTCTGCCTCGCCAACGCCCGTAAGGCCTAAGCCGTCAAAGGTGTCGACATGCATACGTCGCTGCACGGCGTACTTGAGTCTATGGGCGTGCACGATGGCCTTGAGGTCAAAGAGCGCCCGGTCGAAAAGCTCGTTGATTATAACGTAGTGAAAGTGCTGCGCTTGTGCGATCTCGTGGCGGGCATTGGCTAGGCGGACCTCAATGACCTCGTCCGAGTCCTCCGCTCTGCGCTCTAGGCGAGAGCGCAGCTCTTCCCAACTGGGGGGAAGGATAAAAATGAGCACGGCATTCTTGTAAATACGCTTGATTTGCAAGGCGCCTTGGTAGTCGATCTCCAGCACCACATCGGTACCCTTGGCAATTTGATCGTCAATCGCTTGGCGAGAGGTGCCGTAGGCGTTGTTATGTACCTTGGCCCACTCCAAAAATGCGTTTTCAGCGACCAAGGCGTCAAAGTGCGCTTGGTCGACAAAGTGGTATTCCCGACCCTCTTTTTCTTGGCCGCGTGGCGCGCGTGTGGTGTGTGACACGCTGGGGCTCACGCGTGAATCCAGTTCCATCAGGGCCTTCACCAAGCTGGATTTCCCCGTGCCGCTAGGAGCGGCAACCACATACAGGTTGCCGGGGTAGTTGGATTCAGCAGGGAGGGGAGACTCACTCATGGGTGCAGGGGCGTTTTGCCAAGAAAATCAAGTGGGAACTTTATCATCCGCCGACCCGTCAAGTCGCTGAACGCGGCATTTTTGCCCCGAAATGGGTGAAATCAGCCCAAAAACGACGCTTTTGAGCGGCAGGTCACTCTAAGTTTTGCACTTGCTCACGCATTTGTTCAATGCGTACTTTCATATCCACCGAGATACGGGTGAGCTCAATACTGGACGACTTGGACCCCAAGGTGTTGGCTTCGCGGTGCAGTTCTTGGATCAAGAAATCCAGCCGCTTACCCAATTCACCGCCCTTGGCTAATAGCCTGTCAATCTCGTCTAGGTGGGAATGTAGGCGCGTAATTTCTTCTGCCACATCAATGCGAATGGCAAACGCCGTCGCCTCGGTTAGGGCCCGGTCCTGCGCGGCTTGTTGGGTGGTTGCCGCACCGTTGGCGCCGACATCGCCCATAGCGGCTTGCCAGCGCTCCAAAAACCGTTGGCGTTGCTGCTCGACCAGTTGGGGTACCAGCGGTTCGGCTTGCTCGGCCAATGCGCGCAGTTGGGCGGTGCGGTCGGTGATGGTGGTGGCGAGTCGCGCGCCCTCTTGTGCACGGGCCGCTAGCATGGCCGTGATGGCCTCACTTAACAACGCTTGCACCCTGCGGTGCCAGCGTGGTGTCGGTGGGTTGATTGCCTACTGCCATTTGCAGTACCTGGGCCACGCTCAACGGTGTTGCGGAGGGCAGCGTGGCCTGAATCGCCTCTTGCGCGCTGCGCAGGCGCAGCAGTAAGTGCGCGTCGGGCACGGCCTGTGCCGCCTCACCGTTGCGCTCTAGCCAAGCGCGTACCTCAACCTTGCCACGTTTCAATTGCTTGGTAATGAGCTCGCGAAGGGCAGGCTCTGTGCTGCGCAATTCGTCGCTGACTCGGAAGCTGAGGTCTAAAAAGCGGCTGTTGACTGACCGTATTTCTAAGCCCAGTGCGACGGAGGGCGTGCCAATCGCGGTGTTGGCTTGGTTGGCAGGGGATTGGCAACTGGCATAGCCAGTCATGCTGTACACGGGCATGGGGGAACTTCTTCAAATGGGGAAGGCCAATTATGGCAGTCTCCCAGGTCCGCGTGTGGCGATGTGAGATCATTGGGAATAGGCGCTTACGGGCGCAATTGTCCCTTTCTACCCGACTTTTTCGGAGCCACAGAGTCCACCTATGACCTACCAACGCAACGACAACCGCGCCGCCGACGCTTTGCGCCCCGTGCGCATTACCCGCCAATTTACGATTCACGCCGAAGGCTCGGTACTCATAGAGTTTGGTCAAACGCGTGTGCTTTGCACCGCCTCTGTCGAAGAGCGCGTGCCGCCGCACAAGCGCGGTAGCGGCGAGGGCTGGGTCACGGCGGAGTACGGCATGTTGCCGCGCGCCACGCATACGCGCAGTAACCGCGAAGCGGCCAAAGGTAAGCAGAGCGGGCGCACCCAAGAGATACAGCGTTTGATCGGCCGATCTTTGCGCGCCGTTTTTGACTTGAAGGCGTTGGGTGAGCGCACCATCACGCTGGACTGCGATGTCTTGCAGGCCGACGGCGGCACCCGCACGGCGGCGATTACCGGTGCTTTTGTTGCCGCATCCGACGCGGTAGCGGGCTTGCTGGCTAGCGGCACGTTGTCTGTGTCACCTATTCGTGAACCCATTGCCGCCATTTCTGTGGGCATCGTTGAGGGCACGCCGCTGCTTGATCTGGAGTACACCGAAGATTCCGCATGTGATACCGATATGAATGTGGTCATGACCGCTGCGGGTCACTTCGTGGAAGTGCAAGGGACTGCCGAAGGGGCCGCCTTCTCGCGTGCCGAGATGAACCAGCTGCTGGACTTGGCGGAGAAGGGCATCAACGAACTGGTGGCCATGCAACGTCAGGCCCTGGCTGCCTGAGTTGCGCGGCGTTGATGGTGTGAGAAAGCGAAAGGTAGCCCATGGGCGATAAAACCGTTTTGGTCTTGGCCTCCAATAACTTGGGTAAGTTGGGTGAGTTGCAAGAGTTGTTTGCCCCGCTAGGGGTCACGTTGGTTGCACAGAGCACACTCAATGTGCCCGAAGCGCCAGAGCCCCACCGCACCTTTATTGAAAATGCGTTGGAGAAGGCGCGTAATGCGTGCAAACACACGGGGTTGCCGGCCATTGCGGACGATGCGGGCTTGTGCGTGGATACATTTGGTGGCTTACCCGGTGTAGATACCGCCTTTTATGCCACCCAGTTTGGTTATGAGAAAGGCGATGCCAACAACGTGCGTGCCTTGCTTGAGCAAATGGCCAGTGTGGACGATCGTCGTGCGGCGCTGGTCAGCACCCTGGTGGCCTTGCGTAGCGCCGATGACCCAGAGCCCCTGATCGCCACGGGTCGTGCGGCTGGCCTGATCACCCGCGAACCGATTGGGGACAACGGTTTTGGCTTTGACCCCATCATGTGGCTACCTGCGTTTCAAAAAACCTTTGCCCAACTGCCTACCGACGTCAAAAATGCCAACAGCCACCGCGGCAAAGCCGCCGCGCAGATGTTGGCGCTGATGGGCGAGCGGTGGTTTGCGCCAGTTTGAACCTGCCCATATCGCTGCCCATATGACCGCCACCACCATTCCTATACAAGTCAGTAACGTCGCCAGCGAGGCCCTTGGTCAGGCCAACCCCGACATCGGGCAACTGATGCGGCCCGGTCTGTTACAACTCACGGCCTTGCCGCCCTTGGCGTTGTATGTGCACATTCCTTGGTGCATTCGCAAGTGCCCCTACTGCGACTTCAATTCGCATGCGTGGTCGGACACCGCAGGGCCATTGCCAGAGCAGCCTTATTTGGATGCATTGTGCGCCGACCTTGAGGCGGCCTTGCCCCTCATTTGGGGACGTGCGGTACACAGTATTTTTATTGGCGGCGGAACGCCCAGCCTGTTTTCGCCGCAAGCCATTGAGCGCTTGGTCGGCGACTTGCGCGCGCGCTTGCGGTTGACCCCTGATTGCGAAATCACCATGGAGGCGAACCCGGGCACATTTGAGCGCGAGCGTTTCAAGGCTTTCCGCACAGCGGGTATTACGCGGCTGTCGATCGGTGTACAAAGCTTTTCCGATAGCGCGCTCAGCGCGATTGGTCGTGTACACGATGGCGCGCAGGCCGAGGCGGCTGTTGCCGAGGCGGTGCGTGCATTTGATACCTGCAACATTGACATCATGTATGCCTTGCCCGGGCAAAGTGTCGCCGCCTGTACCAGCGACGTCGACAAGGCCTTGGCCATGGGTGTCCCCCATATCTCGCTGTATCACCTCACCGTTGAGCCCAACACGCATTTCGCTAAATACCCGCCGGTATTGCCTGAGGAGGACGACGCCTACGCCATGCTGGACCGCATCACGGAGCGAACCAGCGCGGCTGGCTTTGAGCGCTACGAGGTCTCTGCGTATGCAAGAAAAGACCATGCCTGCTGGCACAACACCAACTACTGGGAGTTTGGTGACTATTTAGGCATTGGGGCGGGTGCCCATAGCAAGCTGAGTTTTGCCCACCGCATTATTCGGCAGGTCCGGTTGCGAGACCCTCGCCGCTACATGCCTGCCGCCTTGGCGGGTCATGCGCTGTCATCTAGCGATGACATCCCACACGCATCCTTGGGGTTTGAGTTCATGCTCAACGCCTTGCGCTTGCGGGGCGGTTTTGACCTCGGGCGCTTCACCGAGCGTACGGGCGTGTCGGTGTCGCAGCTGGATGAGCCTATGCGTCGCGCTGTCGCCAAGGGCTTGCTGGTGCGCAATGGCAACCATGTGGCACCCACCCCATTGGGTTTTGACTTCCTGAGTAATTTGCAGGAAATGTTTTTGTAGGGGCTGGCGGCGACTAAAAACCCAGATTTTGGCGGTTACAATATGGCTGAATTAATCGACGGAAGAGTGGCAGAGTGGTCGATTGCATCGGTCTTGAAAACCGACGAACCGAAAGGTTCCGTGAGTTCGAATCTCACCTCTTCCGCCATATTCGAGCAAACAAGCGCCTTTCAGGCGCTTTTTTGTTGCCTGAGCCGCGCCCCTTGACACCTGCGATGCGCGGCGCGCACGGTTCGGTATGGCGCGCACGGGAATCAACTAAACTAGCGACGTATTCAAAAGTCCTAGTAATTCCCCTAGTCGACTGTAAAAACTAGTAATGCGGAGTCTACTATGTTGGATTTAAATGAAACGCTGGTGGTGACTGCCCCGGTATGGGGCACGAGTTCAAGCACCTTGGCTGTCGACATCAGGCGTGTGAGCGAAAGCTACCATGTAGATATTGTTGACGCCCCTCTGTTTCAGATGGAGATGGCAAACGACGCCGTTTTGCGGCGGTCTTGCGTGAGTTGGCCGACTGGGATGGCGTCAAAGACAAAACCGCGTTAACGCTGGTGTGCGGTACGCAAGAGGCACCGGATGCCCTAGAGCTCTTCGACCCCTTGTGCTTGGCCCTGCGTTTGCGTCAAGACCGCTTAAAGTACGCGGCGCTTGATGCGGAGACGGCCACCGCGATGTCTGAGGTGTGTCACATCAAAGATATTTCAAAGTTTCACTTCAAAAGTGTCGCGACTCCCAAGCTAGCGGGCGACATGGAAGAGTTCGTGAACCAGTTGATGCGCGCAGAGGAGCCGCGTGAGTTGTTTTTGGTTTTGGAGCCGGCCGGGTCGAATGGCATATTGGCAAAAAAACTGATCTCAAATGGGTTGCGGGTTATTCGCTTGGGCTTTTACATGACGCGTCCGGTGCCTATGCCGTCGTTGCGTGAGGTNGACCCTAAGGGCCTGTGGATGCTTGCCATGGATATTGACGTGGTGCGCGCNGCTGTGAACGGCCTCGTTTCCCAGGGGATTAACCCCGCNGCGGTTAAGTGGATTGGTAATCGGCCATCTGTCGGTGCGCTGGTGCGCTACGAGGTGCCCGGGGCCAAGTGGGTCAACGTACCTGAGCTGAAGCCAAGTGTCGTTTTAGAAACAATTAACAATGCCTAGACGCACGCGTGTGTGTTGAGGGACTGGGGAGACTATTTTGGGACTGTTTGACGTATTTAAGAAAAAAGAAGGGCCAAAGGCCCAGGCAAAAAAAGCCTATGAAAATGCGCTGCGGCTAAGTGGTGAATCTAAGGCTGTGCGAGCGGTAAAGGTGCGGGTTGCCTTGCGTGCGACCCATGTATTGGACGAGATTTTTGACGAGGGCGTACGCAGTGTTTTAGGCTACGACGAAGACGTCATGATCGCCGTGGCCGGCGGTGAGTCGCCACCCCCTGTGCCCAAAGCCAGTGCCGAGACGTGTTACAAAAAAATACAGACCTCGGAGGGTAAGGCGATTGGTTATGTGCCCATGAAGTACGCGGAAACTATGTTTTCCTTGGGCGTGCAGTTCCAGAAGAAGAAAGTGTCTGCTGACGAGGCCTTTGCCACGGCCCAACAAGTTGGCCAGCATATGGCCACCGATCTGAAACTGTCGGCCTATGCCGTACAACCCATAGAACCACTGAGCTGGATGCGCAACGACGGCGACCAGCCAGCGAAACGGTCGCGCTAATTTGCCCGTTTTCAGCGCTGGCGGCTGACTGTCTACTGGGCGCTAGCACAGCGGCTTGCTTTGACGCAGAATGATTTTTATTTCGTTCATTGCAGGGATTAATCCACCATGGTGAAGTCGCTTAAAGAGTCATATTGGCCACCGAACGTGCCTAGGCATTACCGGGCGCCTGCGACACCGCTGATTGATAATTTATTCACAAGTGCGAGGCGTTATCCCGATAAAGCGGCCTTGGTGTTTTTGCAGCGCACCACCAGCTACGCTGAGTTGTTGTCGCAGGTAGAGCGCTTCGCGGCCTACCTCCAGCAATTGGGAGTGAAACGCGGCGACCGCGTGGTCCTGATGATGCAAAACGCACCGCAATTGGTGGTGGCCCATCTCGGTATTTTGCGTGCCGACGCCGTGGTGGTGCCGGTGAACCCGATGAACCGCGCCCACGAGTTGGGCCACTACATTACCGACCCGCAAGCGAAGGTGGCTGTCGTGGCAGATGACTTAGCGCCCTACCTCGCGGAGGCCAACGGTCATTTGTCGGCAGATGTGCAGTTGGCACACGTGGTGTTAGCGCATTACGCAGACGCAGCCAGTGGTGCAGATGATCCGGCGCTACCCACCCCTGAGGCGTGGCGCACGTGGTTTGAGGCACCGGTGCCCCCTTGCGATTGGGGCCCCACACAGGCCCACCTATGGACTGATGTGATGGCCTGCACTGTCGCGCCAGGCCCCGTAGAAAATGGCACCGAGGACTTGGCGATACTGCCATACACGAGTGGCACTACAGGCCTACCCAAGGGGTGTATGCACCCGCAGCGCACGGTGATGTACAACGCCCACGCCATGGGGCTGTGGTCGCACCACACGCCTGAGAGTATCAGTTTGGTGGTGGTGCCTATGTTCCACATTACGGGTCTGGTGCTGGGTTTGCATGGGGTGATTGCCGCGGGGTCGACCATGATCATCATGCCGCGTTGGGACCGCGACTATGCCGGGGCGGTCATCACGCAGTGGCGCGCCAGCCATTGGATCAATATTCCCACCATGGTCATGGACTTACTCGCGAGCCCCAAAGCGGACCAATATGACTTGTCAAGTCTTGACCATATTGGCGGCGGCGGCGCGGCCATGCCTCAGGCCGTGGCTCAAAAACTCTGGGACTTGTATGGACTGCGTTACGGCGAAGGTTACGGGCTGACCGAGACCAGCGGCCCGTCGCATAGCAACCCCGGACACGCCCCTAAGCAGCAGTGCCTGGGCGTGCCCTATATGGATTCAGAGGCGATTGTCGTCGATCCGGAAACGCTGCAGGTGCTGCCAGCGGGTGAGCCGGGAGAGATCTTGATCCGTGGGCCAATGGTGTTTGATGGCTACTGGCGTAATCCGGCGGCAACGGAGAAGGCATTCATTGAGGTTGAGGGTCACCGATATTTCCGCAGTGGTGATTTGGGGCGCATCGATAACGACGGCTACTTCTTCATGACCGATCGGCTGAAGCGCATGATCAACGCCAGTGGTTACAAGGTGTGGCCGGCCGAGGTGGAGGCCCTGATGTTTAAGCACCCGGCAATTGCCGAGGCGTGCATCATCAGCGTACCCGATGACTACAGTGGCGAGTCGGTACAGGCGGTTGTGGTGTTGCGTGACGGTGGGCAGTTGACAGCGGAGGCGCTGATCGCATGGTGCCGTGAACAGATGGCCGTTTATAAAGCGCCGCGCAGCGTCAGGTTTGTTGATGCGCTACCCAAAAGCGGTAGCGGCAAGGTGATGTGGCGCGTGATGCAGGAAGAGGCCTGGGGCAAGTCTNCAACGGCGTAGCGCATCAGGCTGNCGNGGCGCTGATGCNCTTTGCGCTCTGCGCTACTTAGAGGGTCGGGCCCCACGGTGCACCCAACATCAACTTGTTGTCTTGCGACAGGATCATGGGACGCAGTTGCTTGGCAAACGCCATAAACTCCGGGTCACCGAAGACGCCGGCCCAGAAGGCGCGACGATCTGCATCGTCGTCAAATTTCCAAAGGTGAATGATCTGATTCAGCGCACCGATGTCGCCGGTAAAGTAACTAACTAATTTTTTTGGATGCTTGTCCAGCGCTGGCCAGCCTTCCGCTTTGTACAGTGCGGTCACATCTGCCATCTTGCCAACGACCACTTGGTAGGTTCGTAGTTCGTAAATTGCCATGGTTTATTCTCCAAAATAGCTTGGTTCAGGGGAAGGTCGTATTACAGAGCCTACGACCGCTCTGCGCTGTCACCTTGGCGAGCGACAAGTGCCAATATCTTATGGGCCTTTGCGATGACCGGTGCATCGACCATTCTGCCGTCTAGCGAGAAGGCGCCTTGCGTGGTCGCCTGCGCACCGGCGACCACACGCTGCGCCCAACTCACCGCTTCGGCGCTGGGCGTCCAAGCGGCATTCACGTCGCTGACCTGTTTGGGATGAATACAGAGCTTGCCAGTAAAGCCCAAGCGTTGCGAGCGGGCAATATCGCTAGCCAGTTGCCCGGGGTCTTGAATATCCACGCTAACCCCATCAATGGGCGCGGCGATATCGGCACGCCGGGCGGCCAAAACCATATCAACCCGGATGGCGGTTAGCTCCGCCTCGTCCGCACCGGCTTGCATACCGGCATCCAGTTGAAAGTCCAAGTGGCCAAACGCCAGACGAACGACCCCTGGCGCCTTCGCTAGTGCGTCGGCGGCGTCGAGTCCGGCGACAGACTCAATGAGTGGGATGAGGTGGCAGGTGTCTCCCACCGCCTTGGCAAGCGAAGCAAGGTCTTGCGGGTCTTGTGCTTTGGGTACGACGACACCCGCCAAACCCTGTGCGGCGAGGGCGGCAACCAGCGCGGTGTCCTCGGTGTACTCATCGCTATCTGATGCGTTGATGCGCACCAGACTGCGCTGTCGCTGCGCGGGGCTGAAATGCACAAACGCATCTGCAAGGGCTTGTCGCGCAGACGCCTTAGCGGCAGGAGCGACAGCGTCTTCTAGGTCAAAAATGACGGCATCTGCTGACGTGGCCAAGGCCTTTGCAAACCGGTCGGGTTGACTCGCGGGCACGAATAAAAACGAGCGCGCGTTTGTCAACAACGCTGCCGCAGTGTTGCTGTTTTCAGTGCCAGAGCCAGTGCCTGTTTGAATTGTCTGCGTGGTCGTCATACGTGTCGTCTTGTGTGTAGCCCGGTAGCTCTGCAAGCACGTAGGCGTTAGATGGCTTTGGATGCGCGCAAGGCCGTGATCTCGTCAGGTGTTTTTCCCAGCGATTTCAAAATGGCCTCGGTGTGCTCGCCTATGCTTGGAATGGGGTCCATGCGGTAGGTGTAAGCACTGTTGCGTCCCGGTGGCAGCAGGGCGGGAATATCGCCTGCCGGGGAGCCAACCGTTTGCCACCGCTGCCTGGCCGCTAACTGGGGGTGTGCCCACAGGCCTGCCATGTCATTCATGCGGCCGTTGGCGATGCCGGCATCGTCCAAGCGCGCGCAGACCTGCGTGATGGTGAGTGGCTCAAAAACAGACAAGATAATGGCCCGCAGGTCCTCTCGGTTTTGGCTGCGCAATGCGTTGCTGTTAAAGCGTGGGTCTGCGGTGAGCTCAGGCCGCTCAATGACTTGCTCACAGAAGATTTTCCACTCCCGTTCGTTCTGCAAGCCTAAGACGACGGTCCCGCCATCGCCGGCGCCCGCGCTAAACGGGCCATACGGGTAGATGCTCGCGTGGGATGCGCCCGCGCGTGGTGGAGGGGGTTGACCATCAAAGGCGTAGTACATGGGGAAGCCCATCCATTCACCCAACGCCTCGAGCATGGAGACATCAATGTGGGAGCCCTCACCGGTTTTGCCGCGCAACAGCAGCGCAGACAAAATGTGGGTGTAGCTGTACATGCCTGCGGCGATGTCTGCGATGGAGTTGCCCGACTTGCTCGGGGTGTCGCTGGGACCGGTGACAGATAAAAAACCCGCCTCACTTTGAATCAGCAAGTCATAGGCTTTTTTATCTCGGTACGGCCCGTCGGCGCCGTAGCCTGAGATGTCGCACACAATGAGTTTTGGGAAGGTCGTGTGCAAGGCCTCAAATGACAGACCCATGCGCGCGCTGGCACCGGGTGCCAAATTTTGAACCAATACATCTGCCGTCGCCAATAGCTCACTGAGCACCGCCAGCGCACCGGGCTGTTTGAGGTCGAGTGTGATGCTTTCCTTGGACCGGTTGGTCCACACAAAATGTGACGCCTCACCGTTCACGCGCGCGTCGTAGGCACGCGCAAAGTCGCCGACCTCTGGGCGCTCAACTTTGATGACCCGTGCCCCCAAGTCAGCAAGCTGCCGTGTGCAGAATGGTGCTGCGATGGCGTGCTCTAGGGAGACGACGGTGATACCGTCCAGTGGCTTGATGTCCATGTTTAAAACGAGCGTGGCAAGTCGAGCACGTGCTCAGCAATGTAAGCGTAGATTAGGTTGGTTGAGATGGGCGCAACTTGATACAAACGGGTCTCACGGAATTTGCGCTCCACATCGTACTCGTGGGCAAAACCGAAGCCGCCGTGGAATTGCAAACAAGCGTTGCCTGCTTCCCAGCTTGCCTTGGCGGCGAGGTATTTTGCCATGTTGGCCTCGGCGCCGCAGGCCTCGCCCTTGTCGAATAGGTCACAGGCTTTGTAGCGCATGAGGTTGGCTGCCTCTACTTCCATGTAGGCGTCTGCAATCGGGAATTGCACCCCCTGGTTTTGCCCGATAGGGCGGCCAAAAACGGTGCGCTCTTTCACGTATTGGGTCACACGGTCAATAAACCAGTAGCCATCCCCAATGCACTCTGCGGCGATTAAGGTGCGCTCGGCGTTCAAGCCGTCCAAGATGTACTTAAAGCCTTTGCCTTCTTCGCCAATGAGGTTCTCTTCAGGGATCTCTAAATTCTCAAAGAAGAGCTCATTGGTTTCGTGGTTNACCATATTGGCGATAGGNCGCACNGTCATGCCCGACTGCTCGGCTTCGCGTAGGTTGACCATAAAGATGGACATGCCCTCGGATTTTTTCTTCACCTCTGCCAGTGGCGTGGTGCGGGCTAGCAAGATCATCCAGTCAGAATGCTGTACGCGCGAGATCCACACTTTCTGTCCGTTCACCACATACCGGTCGCCCTTTTTCACAGCGGTGGTTTTTAACTTTGTGGTGTCTGTACCGGTCGATGGCTCGGTCACGCCCATGGACTGCAAACGCCACTCACCCGTGGCAATTTTGGGAAGGTACAAGGCCTTTTGCGCTTCTGAGCCATGCCGTAAGAGGGTGCCCATGTTGTACATCTGCCCGTGGCAGGCACCGGCATTGCCGCCAGAGCGGTTGATCTCTTCCATGATGACAGAGGCTTCGGCCAAACCCAGCCCTGAGCCACCATATTCAGCGGGGATCATGGCCGCCAGCCAACCTGCTTTGGTCAAGGCAGTAACGAAGGCTTCTGGGTAGCCGCGTTGCGCATCGATTTCGCGGTGGTAGGTGTCAGGAAACTCGGCGCACAAGGCGCGCACGGCATCACGGATGTCTTGGTATTGATCAGGCTTTGTCTTAATCATGATGGTGCCTTTAAATTAAAAATGTACGGGGCTGATGGCTAGGTTGATGGGTGCTGCGTATGGGCAGTGGTTGACACGTTAGGCGGGGGTGTCGCTCAAGCGGACCTCGCCGTTCATGGTGAGGTAGCCATCGTGGTCATTGGCCCAAACGTGCACGGTCTTGCCATCGGCTGATGGCTTGGCGTGTACTTGGAAGGGGTGTAAATCAAAGGTGGGACGTACCGCTTTGAACTCGAAGCCAGCAATCCAAGCGCCAGCCGCATGTCTGCGAACCAGGTCGACCAGGTAGGTCGCAATCAGCGGTCCATGCACGATGAGGCCTGGGTAGCCTTCCACTTCGGTGACGTAACGTCGGTCGTAGTGAATCCTATGGCCGTTGAAGGTGAGGGCAGAGTAGCGAAATAGCAGCACATCATCCGGTGTGATCTCACGGTGCCAAACGCTGTCCGTTGGGGCCATCGTGGGCTCAGGAACGGGGTCACTCGCCTGCGCGGCTGCGCGGTAGACGATGTCGTGTTCTTCGGTGACGGCGATGCCGTCTGCATTATGGAGGGCGTGTTTGACCAGTACAAACAGCAAGTCACCCGAACGCCCCGCTTTGTGCTTGACCGATGCGATAGTGGATTGACGCTCTATGCGTTGACCAAGACGCAAGGGGTTGTTTTGTGCAAAGGTGAGCCGACCACCGGCCCACATGCGACGCGGCAAAGGAATGGGGGGTAGAAAGCCACCGCGCTTGGCGTGGCCATCTGGGCCAATCTCGCTTTGGCGGTGTTGCGGTAGAAAGTACAGCCAGTGCCACATAGGCGGCAAGTCATCACCGTCCTGCGGGAGCGGATCGTCTCGGTCCAACATCGCGCTCATCGCGCGTACGGGCGCACGCGTGATGTCGTCGTTAAGAGCCTCCGTGTTGCCAATCCACGTTTGAAGATGGGCCAAGGTCTCTGGTGTGAGGGCGCTTGCGTCTGATTCCATAGCGTAAATGGGTGTGGCGTGGGTAGTGGATCTGGGCTGTGGTGTCTCGCCCGCGAAGCGCGCATGGCGCGCGCTTCCCGGGCAGACTTTATTTTGCCTGTTTTTTGTTGTGCGCTCAGTCACCGGTGTATTCCCCGGCCCGGCCGCTGCGGCATGCAGCCGCGCATCATGAAGGGTTGACGGCTTCCCACTGACCGAGCGGCAGTCCGTCTAGGGTGTGGTGCCCGATGGCGTAGCGAATCAGCCTGAGCGTGGGCAAGCCCACGGCAGCGGTCATGCGCCGCACTTGACGGTTTCGGCCCTCCCGAATGCGTAGCTCAATCCAATGGGTGGGTTGGTTGAGCCGCACACGTATAGGTGGGTCGCGGTGCCACAACCCGTCAGGCTCTGGCATGGCCTGCGCAAGGGCGGGTCGCGTCAAGCCGTCCTTGAGTCTGACGCCTTCTGATAATTGCGTCAGTTGCGCCTCGGTGGGCGTCCCATCAACTTGCACCCAATAGGTTTTCTCCAATTTGAATGCGGGGCTGGATAGCGTCGCTTGCAAATGCCCATCGTCGGTGAGCAGCAACAAGCCCTCGCTGTCGGCGTCTAAGCGTCCAGCGGCATAAACGTCCGGGAGGTCAATATGGTCTTTCAGTCCCTGCCAGCGGCCTTCTGGGGTGAATTGGCTCAAAACACCATAAGGCTTATTGAATCTGATCAGCATGAGAGCAGTCTATACGCGGCGGCCTAAATAAGCATGCCTAAAATGTCGGCATGGACATCATTACGCAATTCGCCACTCTTTTCTTTCACGCATCCAAAGATCCCGTCATCTGGCTAAGCCAGGTATTTGTCGTGGTTTTTCTGACCTCGGTAGCAACCGTTTGCTGATGCGTGTGCTCGATAGCTTAAAAGCGCGATTCAAAAAAACGGCGTCGTTGTGGGACGATGTGATCTTGCAAGCCGTGCGTCTCCCGTTGCGTTTGGTCGTGTGGACGCTGGGCTTGACGGCGGTGCTGAGCGTGCTTGAAAACGTGTTTGCCAGCACGATGTTTAGCCTGTGGCCAGATATCCGCCGTGTGAGCTATATCGCTATCTTGGCGCTATTTTTCAGTCGATTTATCCACCAGGCGGAAGTCAATATCATCGACTTAAACCGCGCGAACAAGCCTATGGATGTGACGTCAGCACGCGCGGTGGCCACATTACTGCGTATCACGGTCGTCGCAATTGCCTTCTTGGTTATTTTGGAAACGGTGGGTTATTCGATATCAGGGGTACTGGCTTTTGGCGGCATGAGTGGTGTTGCTGTTGGCTTTGCAGCCAAGGACATGCTGTCAAATTTCTTTGGCGCCTTGATGATCTACTTGGACAAGCCCTTTTTGGTCGGCGATTGGATCTGTTCACCAGACCGAAAAATTGACGGAACGGTTGAGGACATCGGGTGGCGACTGACGCGCATACGTACGTTTGATAAGCGGCCGCTGTACATACCTAACTCCCTGTTCTCTAACATTGCGGTTGAGAACGCCTCACGCATGCAAAATCGCCGCATCTACGAGACAGTTGGCCTTCGCTACGATGACGCAAAGGTCTTAAAGGCAGTTATTGATGACGTGCGATTGATGTTGCAAACCCACCCCGAAATCGACCAAAACTCCACCATGATCGTGCAATTCAACGGCTATGGCGCCTCGGAGCTTGAGTTCATGGTCTACGTGTTCACCAAGACCACTGAATGGCTTAAATTTCAAGCGGTCAAGGAAGATGTGCTGTTCAAGATCATGGATGTCGTAGAGAAGCATGGCGCCGAGTTCGCGTTTCCCACACAAACCACGCACGTGGCGTCTGTTCCACCGGAACTGGCTGGTCGGGTCGAGCGCTAAAACAAGGCCGAGGCGACGACCTCGGCCCTGTATTTAGCTGCCAGTTAGCTTTTGCGCACCCCTGCGTTGGCCGCAGCCAAGGCAATCATGTTGACGAGTCGTCTAACGGTTGCCGAGGGATTCATGATGTGCACGGGTGCACTGCTGCCCATCAAAACGGGCCCCACCGTGACGCCGTCGCTGCTGGTCATTTTCAAGACGTTGAACAGGATGTTCGCGGAGTCGAGGTTGGGGCAGACGAGGACGTTGGCTGAGCCCTCCAGCGTGGTGCCCGGCAAGTAGCTCTTGCGCACCGCTTCGGACATGGCTGCATCCCCATGCATTTCACCGTCGCATGGCACGTCTGGGTTGCTCGCCACAAAGAGGTCGCGCGCGAGTCGCATTTTTTTAGCGGAAGCACTTTGGCTAGAGCCAAAGCTGGAGTGCGACAGGAACGCAACTTTTGGCGGAATACCGAAGCGTTGTACTTCGGCCACCGTCATGGCTGCAATTTCTGCCAGTTGCTGTGCGCTAGGCTCTTCGTTGACGTAAGTGTCCGCGATAAACAAAGTGCGCTCGCCAAGAACCAATGCGTTGCAGGTGCCGTAGGTGCTGGCGCCTTTGGCTTTACCGAGTACATCGTCGATGCGCGATAAGTGCGTGTCAAAGGTGCCAACCAACCCGCACAGCATGCCATCGGCATCGCCACGTGAGACCATGAGGGCGGCAATTAAGTGTTTGAGCGGCGTACGGCGGCTTTCGCCATCTCTGGCGTGACACCGTGCCGGCCCATGATGGCTTGGTAATGCTCCCAGTAGCTGCGATAGCGTGGGTCGTCTTCGGGGTTGACCACCTCGACGTCTTGTCCAATGCGCATACGCAGTCCCGCTTTTAAGATGCGGGCCTCGATGACGGCAGGTCGGCCCACCAAAATGGGGGCGGCCAATTGCTCGTCTATCGCCTGTTGGCACGCGCGCAAGGCGCGCTCCTCTTCCCCGTCAGCGATGGCAATGCGCTTGTTTTCAGGCTTGGTGCTCGTCGCCGCATCGAAAACAGGCTGCATCAAAATACCGGTCTGATAGATGAAGCGTTGCAAACTCTGGCGGTAAAGCGCCATATCCTTGATCGGACGCGTTGCCACACCAGAGGCCTCAGCGGCGGCGGCGACCGCGGGTGCGATGCGCAGGATGAGACGCGAGTCAAATGGCTTGGGAATCAGATAGTCGGGGCCAAACACCAACTCTTCACCCGCATAGGCCGCTGCGACTTCATCACTGGTTTCTGCTTTGGCAAGGTCGGCGATTTCTCGGACACAGGCCAACTTCATTTCTTCGGTAATGGTGGTTGCACCGCAGTCCAAAGCGCCTCGGAAAATGTAAGGGAAGCACAGCACATTGTTCACTTGGTTGGGGTAGTCCGAGCGGCCCGTTGCGATGATGCAATCGGGACGTGCGGCTTTTGCCAACTCGGGGCGAATCTCAGGCTCGGGGTTGGCGAGCGCCAAAATGACCGGGCTCTTGGCCATGCTCTTGACCATGTCGACCGTCATGACGCCAGGCGCTGAGCAGCCTAAGAAAATATCAGCGCCATCCACGGCGTCAGCCAGCGTGCGTGCATCGCTGATCTGAGCGAAGCGCGCCTTTGACTCGTCGTAGCCACCGGGGCGGCCTTCGTAGATCAGCCCTTTTGAATCACACATGAAGATGTTTTTAGGCGAAACGCCCAAGCCCACCATCACGTCCAAGCAGGCGATCGCTGCGGCGCCAGCACCCGATACCGCAATTTTGACCTTTGTAATGTCCTTGCCCACCAACTCCATACCGTTCAACATCGCAGCGGCTGAGATGATGGCCGTACCGTGTTGGTCGTCATGGAAAACGGGAATGTCCATGCGCTCACGCAATTTTTTCTCGATATAAAAGCACTCAGGTGCCTTGATGTCTTCGAGGTTGATGCCGCCCAACGTAGGCTCCAAAGCGGCGATGATCTCGACCAACTTGTCTGGATCACGCTCAGCCAACTCGATGTCGAAGACGTCTATGCCTGCAAACTTCTTGAATAAACAGCCCTTGCCCTCCATCACGGGCTTACTGGCCAATGGCCCAATGTCGCCCAAGCCCAGCACCGCGGTCCCGTTGGTGATGACGCCAACCAAGTTGCCCCGCGATGTGTATTCTGCTGCCATGGCAGGATCTTTTTGGATCGCCAAGCAGGGGTAGGCGACGCCGGGGGAGTAAGCCAGTGATAGGTCGCGCTGATTAGACAGAGGCTTGGTTGGTGTGACCGATATTTTTCCGCGGTTAGGACTACGGTGGTATTCCAGCGCGGCATCGCGCAAGGTGTCTTCAGCTGACATATTGGTTTTTCCCCATTCTTCTTTATAGTTTGCGCAAACGCGGACGGCTAGCTTAATAGATCTCTAAGTGTTCGTGCTATCACTTTGGTGGCGCGACGCAAATCGGCGAGGTCAACGCGTTCGTCTGCGCGCTTTGCATGAGACTCCAGAACCGTTCTGGGCCCGGCGCCGTAAATGACACCGGGGATACCCCGCTCCACATACAGGCGTACATCGGTGTACAGGGGCGTTCCCAGCGCGGGAATAGGCTCGCCAAACACGGTGGTCCCGTGGGTTTGTAATGCATCGACCAGTGGTTGGTTACCCGGCAGGGGCTTCATGGCCTCGCACATGAGTAAGCGCTTGATCTCAATTGAAATACCGGCATCGCTGCGCCCTTGGTTGAAGGCCGCCACCGCGTCGGCCATGACTTGGCGCAAGTTGGCTTCGACGTCAGCAGACTTTTCTTCCGGAATCATCCGCCTATCGAGTTTGAAGCTCACCTTGCCCGGCACCACATTGGTGTTGGTTCCGCCCGTGATCATGCCGACGTTTAGATACGGGTGGGTGATGCCCTCGACCTGAGAGTGCACCTGCTTGTAGAGCACGTTTTGCGCATACAGCTCGGTGAGGATGGCGTTGGCACCTTGCATGGCGTCGACGCCGCTTTCTGGAATGGCGGCGTGCGCCATGTTGCCGTGTACCGTGACTTCCATCTGTAGGCAGCCGTTGTGTGCGGTGATCACTTGGTAGCTAAAGCCGGCGGCAATCATCAGGTCCGGCTTGGTCAGGCCCTGAGACAGCAAGTAGTCTGGGCCAAGCAAACCACCAAACTCTTCGTCGTAGGTAAAGTGCAGCTCGACGTTGCCTTTGAGCGTCTCGCGGGTGCTGAGCGCCTCAATGGCTCGCAGGGCGAAGGTGAAGGTTGAAAAGTCGCACTTGCTCACCGCCGTTGCACGACCGTACATTTTGCCGTCCACGATATCGCCCGCATAGGGGTCGTGGGTCCAACCCTCACCCGGTGGAACCACGTCGCCGTGCGCGTTCAAGGCGATGGTCTTACCGCCGGTACCAAAGGGACGGCGAACGATCAGGTTGGTGAGGGTTTCTAGTCCGTTGGCGGTGACCAGCTCCTGTGGGGGCGCATGCTGCTCGGCGGTGTAGCCGAAGTCTTGCAGCAGCTCGGCAGTGCGCAAGGCGTGGGGCGTGTTGTTACCGGGTGGGGTATCGGTGGGGACCGCTACCAGCGCTTTGAAGAACTGGACTTGCTCATCAAAGTGTTGATCGATCCAGTCGTCTAATTGGGCGTAATCGCTTTCGTGGCGCATCGGATTCCTTCTTAATGGTGTGGGGTGCTTGGCTAGTGGGGTGACAGGTGCGTGAGCACATGCATCAACGCGTCAATGCTCAGTTGCATGTCGTCCGCAGTGGTGGACTCCAATGGGTTGTGGCTGATGCCCGCATTTTCTCCACGCACGAATAGCATGGCTTGCGGCATCACTTCATGCAGTTTCATGGCGTCGTGTCCGGCGCCACTGGGCATGCTGAAGACGGGTAGGCCTTGGGCCTTGACGGCATCCGACCAACGCTGTTGCCAAGCGGGATCGCTGGGTGCGGCAGATGCGCGAACGGTTTCGCTCAGTTGGTAGTCGACTTGGCGTGCTGTGCATATCGCGTCTAGCTTGCTCAGAATGTCAGATGCCAAGGCGTCGCGTTGTCCATCGTTGGGCGCGCGCATATCCAAGCTGAAGTGGCACTGACCCGGGACGACGTTGATAGACCCATTGGGGACATTGAGCATGCCAATGGTGGCGACGGAGTCACCGTCTTGTATGGCACGTTGCTCTGCGTAAACCGCGAACTCGGCCAGGGCGGCGACGGCGTCACGTCGGCGATCCATGGGGGTGGTTCCGGCGTGGCTAGCCATGCCATTGATTTGACCGACATAGCGAATGCTACCGTTGATGGAGGACACCACGCCCAGTGGCAAGTGCATCTCATTTAATACCGGGCCTTGCTCAATATGGACCTCTATGAACCCCAAGTAGTTGGCGGGGTTGCGTGCGAGTGCGGGAATGTCCTTGGGGTTGAGGCCTGCCTGTGCCATGGCGTCACGCATGGTGATGCCGTCTGCGTCGGTTTGGTCTAGCCACGAGTGGTTGAACTGTCCCACGACGGCGCCTGAGCCCAAGAAAGTGGCCTTGTATCGCTGACCCTCTTCTTCGGCAAAGCCAATGACTTCAAAGTGAAACGGCAGGCGTTGACCGGCGGCATGCAAGGTCTTAACGCAGGCCATGGGGGCGTAGATACCCAAACGCCCATCGTACTTACCGCCATTGCGCACGGTGTCGTAATGAGAGCCGGTCATGAGTGTTTTGGCGTTGGCATCTTCCGCGCGGTAGATGCCAACCACGTTACCCACCGCGTCGATTTCAACCTGATCAAAGCCACACGCCAACATATCGGCTTGCAATTGTTTCGCAACCGCTTGATGGGCTTCGGTGAGATAGGTCACGGTCAGTTCGCCGCGTGCGCTCGCACCACGATCGCTGTGCTGGGCTAAGGACTCTTGCCAATCCCACACCAAGTTGCCGAGGTGGGGCGCTTGTCCAAACTTGTCGTTGAGCCTGATCTCAGCGATTCGGTGTATGTTGCGTATGCACTCGGCCCGTTCATATTCTGGGTGACCATGCACCCGGCGCTCAAGCGTGGCAATGATTTGGGCCTTGCTCAAACCAAGGCCGCGTGGTCCGCGTACCGCCACAATGAACGGGAAGCCGAAGCGCGCGTTATAGGCGCTGTTGAGCGATTGAATGCGCTCAAATTCTTGCGGCGTGCACTGCGTGAGTCCAGCGGTTTGTTGTTCGTTTGTTGACTCTGCCGTTAGTGTGTTGGACACCATCGCTTTGCCCGCTAACTCCGGGTGGGCGCGTATGAGGGCCAGCTGGGCATCTTCGCCGCCCGCGTCTAGCGTTTGTGCGAGCGCAAACTTGAGGGCGGCAAGGGTTGCAAAGGGACGCTGCGCCATGGCCTGCTCTGCTATCCATGGTGAGTGCTCATAGACGCCGTCTAGCAGGGCCACCGCTTCCGATAGCGGGGCGGTATTGAGTTGTTCAATCGTGAGGTGGGGCATGCGTCTATCTGTTCAAGCGTTTGAAGGGGTTATGCGGCGCAAGGGTGGGTGTCGCGCCAGTGGTTGGCAATGTCAATGCGTCGTGCCACCCAAACCTGTTCGTGTTGGCCGATATAGTCCAAAAACCGCGTAATCGCCGCAATGCGCCCCGGGCGACCCAGCAACCGGCAGTGCATGCCAATGCTCATCATCTTGGGGCGGTTGAGGCCCTGGGGGTCTCCCTCCGCATAGAGACAGTCGAAGCTGTCCTTGAGGTACTGAAAGAAGGGGTCGCCGTAAGCGTAGCCTTGTGGCAGCGCAAACCGCATGTCGTTGCAGTCCAAGGTGTAGGGAACGATGAGTTGATGGCTGTCTGCGCCATCACTCTTACGTACCTTCATCCAAAAAGGCAGGTCATCCCCGTAGTAATCAGCATCGTAGGCAAAGCCGCCAAAGTCGGCCACGATTTGGTGTGTGTTCGGGCTGTCTCTGCCGGTGTACCAGCCCAACGGACGTTCGCCGAGCAGACGGGTCATGATGGCCATGGCCTCGGCCATGTCCGCAGCCTCTTCGGCCTTTGGGGTGTTTTGGTAATGGATCCACTTCAAGCCGTGGCATGCCACCTCGTGCCCCAAGTCAACAAAAGCTTGCGTAATATCGGGAGCCCGTTGCAACGCAGTCGCGACACCAAAAATGGTGAGTGGGTAGCCTTTGGCTTCGAATGCGCGCAACAAACGCCACACACC
>JGI20154J14316_10001148_pt1 | contig 23667 bp, 25 predicted proteins | sample COG_04_FD_14316 | JGI IMG/M metagenome (IMG submission 14316)
TCTGGGGTCAAAAATCTCCTTAAATCTGTGAATATCCCCGTTGTCGAAATTTGGCAGTTGCCCTCTCAGCCCTTAGACATTGCCGTTGGTTTTTCGAATTTTCAGGCGGGATATGACATGGCGCGTCACCTGATTGGCAAAGGCAAAAAGAACATCGCTTTTATAGGGGGAAATGAACGGGGCAATGACCGTGGGCGCCGTCGTCGTGACGGGTACATTGCAGCACTCGCTGATGCGAAATTGCCGCCGATCATCTGGCCTAGCGAAGAACAAGGCTTGCCATCTGGGATCGAACTTGGCGCCGCCGTTTTTGAAGGATGTCTGAAAGTAAATCCAGCCATAAACGCCGTAATGTGCGTGAGTGATCAGGTGGCGGTCGGGGTCATTTGTGAAGCAAAGAGACGTGGTGTGGAAGTCCCAGGTGGCCTAATCGTTTCTGGATTTGGGGGATTTGAATTGGCCATGTCATCTGGGTTTGACCTCACCACGATTGAGATTCCCGGACGGGAAATCGGGGTGGCTTCGGCTAAGGCGCTTCTCGATCCTGAAGCGGCAAGAGCCAAAAAGGTCATCGATGTCGGCTACACACTAGTAGAACGTGGAACGACGTAGAGCCCATTTTCGGACATCTGACTTTGTGCAGCAAATGCCCACTTTGTCCGCATAGCTGACCTTTGAACGCACTGCAGCTAATGACCGCAGAGGTAACCCACATGGGGTCCTAACTGATGCTCAGGTCGTCCTGTTGCTCAGCAGGAAGGACTGGGTGCTGCACAACATACTGCTGTTCTGCCTACTGACAGGGCTGCGCTCTGGGGAAGCCTGTGGCCTTCTCGCTGAGGATGTCATCAGCAAGGGGAACCTCGGGCGGTTTGTCAGGGTAACCGAGGATATCATTGCGTTAACGCGTGACTACGGTCGCTACGGGTATCGCATGATTGCCGGGATGCTGAACAATAGTGGCTGGCATGTGAACCATAAGCGCGTAGAGCGGATCTGGCGACGTGAAGGGCTAAAAGTTCCACACAAGCAAAAGAGGAAGGGGCGCCTCTGGATGAACCCTCTCGGAGCATTGCTGCGCAATACCCTGCCGGGCAATGGACGGATCATGTGTGCGGCTTCGAGCCGAGCGACCAAATCATGTTTGGTCGTATGATCTAGTATATAAATAAAAACAGTAACTTAGCATTTATAACTGCACAAAAATAGCGGTTTTTAGGTATTTATTTTTGCAAATGATTAGTTTCCTTTTTGACAACCATTAGAAATCGCGCTGCGCACCGACAACAGGTCGGGGTTCATTGCCAAGAAAGTCCGTGACTGGATCATCGCTGTGAGCTCCAAAACGGCCTTTATTGAACCTCGCTCACCATGGGAAAAGGCTACTGTGAGGGCTTTAATGCGCGCTTTCGAGATGGGTTGTTAAACGGTGAAATCTTCTACTCGCTCAGAGAAGCACAAATCCTAATTGCAAGGTGGCGTCATCACTACAATACTGTCAGACCTCACAGCGCAATTAGGTGCGTCCCCCTGCGCTAGAGAGCATCAAAACAGTGGATCAAAATCCGACTATGCATACACATTTTGGTTAAAACACCAATGAGACATTTTAAGGGGAATTGACTATTTTTCAATTCACACACAAAGTGTTGGCANATTTAATGCGGGACACCATTCATGCCATTGATAGACTGTACTTTAATCAAAGGATATGACGCCGTGACGCGGCGTTTGTTGTCAGAACGCCTGACGGATGCGGCCTGCTCGGCCATCGGGGCCGATCCGAACCTTGTGACCGTCACGATCGAAGAGGTCGCGCCCGATAACTATATGCGGGGCCGCCAACACCGCACACCCGCCAGTGCCCCAGAGCAACCCGAGCAGATTGTTCATCGCTATCTAAAAGCCATGGAGGACCGCAATCTAGAGGCGGCCACCTTGTTTTTAAGTGACACGTTTGAAATAATCTGCCCTGGAAATCAGCGTTTCAAAACACCCGCCGAATTTTCCAAATGGGCGCAATCGCGCTACCGCTCTATTTCGAAAACCTTCCTGTCAACCGATGTCAGTTTCCATGGCCGTGATGCAACGGTTTTTTGCAACGGCACATTATCGGGGGTCTGGCACGATAGTACTGACTTTGCCGACATCCGCTTTGTCGACCGCTTTGTGCTGACGGCGGGCCTTATTACCTCGCAGCAAATCTGGAATGACATGCCCATGACTGTGACCGGGTCATGAGCCCAGATAGCGGCACACTCGAGGCGATGGTGCGGACATATTTTGCCGGGGTCGACAGTGAAGATCTGGATCTGGTATTCACCACGCTTGCGCCGCAGTGCGTCTTTACCGTTGAAACCCATCAGGTGCATCTGGAGGGGCGTCCTGAGATCACGGCGATGTTTGCGCGACTTTGGTCTGGCCATAAATCTGTGCGCCATGATCAATTCAAGTTTATGACAGACCCCAAAGCCGGGCGCGTTGCCGTACAATTTCGAGTGACCAATACCTTGCCTGATGACAGTTTGGTGTATAAATCCAACTGCAATTTTTTCACCGTCACCAAGGGTATGTTCAGCGCCGTTAACGTCTATATGGCAGGCGCCAATACCCTGCATGGCCCAAAATCGCACTAATGCTTGAAAGCTTCGGCCGCCGTCATCATTGCCACAATCATGTCGTCGCGTGGCACGGGTGAGGTGGGATGTGCGTTACGGCTGTGGCTCAACCCCAAGCCCAACATCGCTTCAAGCAGCTTATACGAGAGCGGTCCGGGATTGATCACTGGCACATCTAAAGTGGCGCTGAGATGGGCATGCACTTGATGCATTGTGGTGGATCCAAGCAGGATAACTTCGGCGCGGTCCTCGCCGANAGCGCGTTTTGCCTCGGCCTCAAGCAATGGAAATATCACGTCTTCCTTGCCGTCAAGCAGCCCAAGATTATCTGGGGCGAGATCAATGGACCTAATTGAGGCACAGGCAGCAGTCATCCCAAGATCAGACAACGTTTTGTCGTATAGATGCCGCCATTTTTGCCACATGGTTAAGATTGAGAAACGGTTTCCAAGCATCATCGCCATGAGGATTGATGCCCGNCCTGGCCCGATCACCGGAATTGATAACACCGAACGCAGTGCAGCGACACCTGAATCGCTCATTGTGTCGATACAGACCGCATCAAACCCGTCTTTCTGGGCGGTGTGCCCCGCGTCGAATATGCCCAAATCTGCCAGCGCCATATCAACCTGACTGACGTAATTTCTCGGTGCGGCGCGCACCGGTTTGAAGGTAAAATTCATCTCCGGATTTAAATCAACCGCTGCAAGCTGTGCGCGCCGGGCCCTAAGATTTTCCTCTGACATCGGAAACGGAACAATAACTAAAACCCGCTTCATGTATCGCACCCACTTTCTTGGCCTGCTGTCTTTTGTTTGGTACAGGCTGTTAAAACATTGACTTGGTCATAATAGTATAACAATATATTTTTATGTCTAGCTGCCCATCTGATTTGTCAGATAAGCGGCACAAACACGCGCAAATGAATGAGGTGGGCCTGTGACATCTAAGGTGAGTAATCTGGTCCCCCCCAACCCGACCGCAGACCGCCTTGCAACGCCAGGCCATGTTGACGAGCGGTTGCCGATGCCATTGTATCATCAGGTGTATTTGATCCTGCGTAACAAGATCCTGACCGGGGAATATGGTTTTGGTGCACTCTTGCCCAGCGAGCAAGAAACCTCTGAAACTTTTGGGGTTTCGCGCATCACAGCCAAAAGAGCTCTCAATGATCTGGCGGGTGACGGTTTGGTACTGCGGGAGCGCGGTCGCGGAACGAAAGTGGTGTTTCATGCACCGACTCCCCCGGTCAAAGCCAACGTGGAAGGCCTTTTAGAAAATTTACTGGCGATGGGCCTTGAGACCGAAGTAAGTCTTTTGGCCTTTGAATATGTACGCCCGACAGATGTAGTGTCGCGCACATTATGCTGCGACGAGACGGCGCTGGTGCAGCGCGCTGTGCGGGTGCGTCTGCTGGAAAAAGAGCCGTTTTCCTACCTTGTAACGCATGTGCCAGACTGGGTCGGGCGGTCTTACAGTCGCGGCGATCTTGCAGAGCGCCCTCTGCTCACGTTATTGGAGCGATCGGGCGTGGTTATCAGTCGCGCAGAACAGACCATTTCGGCAACATTAGCCGACGTCGAGGTTTCGGCAGCACTTGGGTTAGAGCTTGGCTCGCCGCTGCTGAAAATTGACCGTGTTGTTTACGATCAGAGCGAGCGTCCGGTCGAGTATATCACCGCCCTATATCGCCCTGATCGGTATCAGCACCGGATGATGTTATCACGTGTTGGCAGCGAAAGTGCACGATCCTGGCTGATGGCCGGAGAGTAAAAGTATAAAAATACAAAATAAAAACAGAGGAGAACGACAATGAAAAATAAGATCAAAAACACCACCAGACGCTCATTCATTCAAGGTGCGACGGCGGGCACAGCGCTTGCGGCGGCGGGCATCTCGGGGTTTCCGCATGTTGTGCGGGCCGCAGGCCCTGTTAAAGTCGGGGTGATCCATCCGGTTACCGGTTGGGCGCAATACTCTGGCAGCCAATGCCGCTTTGGCGCGCTTGCCGCAATCGAAGAGGTCAACGCCAGCGGAGGGATCAAATCTCTAGGAGGCGCAGCGATTGACGCAATGCTGGGAGATGCGCAATCCAAGGCCGAAGTCGGCGCAGGCGAAGTGGAAAAAATGGCTGATGCGGGCGTGTCGGCAATCGTTGGTGCCTATGCGTCCAACATTTGTCTGGCAACAACACAGGCGGCCGCGAAACACGGGATTCCACATGCGGTCGATGTCGGTGTCAGTGATAAGATTGTCAGCCGAGGCTTAACCAATACCTTCCGCTTTGGCCCTGGGTTTGGGGCAATCACCAAAGCCGGCGTCGAAGGTTTTTTGGCAGTCAATAAAGCGGCGGGCAATCCCACAAAAACCGTTGCGATTGTGAATGAGGAAACCACTGGATTTGGAGCTGGTATCGCTGGCATTATGACCAAGGGGTTGGCGCCAGCAGGCATCGAAGTGGTTGAGGTGCTGTCGCATCCCACCCCCAATAAGGATTTTCGCAACATTGCCCTGAAACTAAAAGAGATCGACCCAGACGTTTTGATCCCATCGCATTATTACAATGAGGGCGTGTTGTTTCTGCGCACTTTGCAGCGGCAAAAAGTCCAGCCAAAGGCGATTTATTCAGTTCTGGGTGGAGCCTCATCACAGTACCGTTTTGTCAGCGAATTCCCTGATGCGGCGCAATATGTCATGGATTGCAATCATTGGTTTGACCCGAGAAATGCTGGCGCTCTGGCACTACAGAAAAAAACCAATGCGGCAGGCCTACACTATAATTATGAGGTCTTTCTTGCCTATACCGCTATGATGTTTACTCTTGATGCGATCGAGCGCGCCGGATCGGCAGATCGCACCGCGATCACTGAGGCCATGACGGCCAGCACATGGGGCGGTCACATTATGCCTTATGGCGCGACCAAAATGGAAAATGGCCAAAACACCGGCGCCCGCCCCTTGGTCATGCAGGTTCAAGGCAGTGACATCGGCGTTATAAACCCGTCTGAATACGCCACCGCCGAGGCCATATTCCCGCGTCCCGCATAATTGCAGGCGCGCAATATCTGATTTGGCGGTAGAATATGTTCTGCCGCCTCATCTCGCCGGTTAGTCCTGTACACATAATTAATAGGTTCATTTAATGGAATTTCTGGGACTTGATCTGCCAAGTTACAGCTGGCAAACGGTGCTGGGCTCTGCGATTAGCGGTGTGTTTTTAGGGTCGATCTATGCGCTGGTGGCACTGGGTTTAACGCTAATTTACGGCGTATTGCACATCATCAACTTTGCTCATGGCGCGCTGTTGATGCTTGCGATGTACGCAGTGTTCTTCTTGTGGAAACTTTTGGGGCTTGATCCCTATCTCGCGATGCTAATCGTGGTGCCCGGGGCCTATATTTTTGGCTATGGGTTACAGCGTGGCGTCATCGGCAAGGCTAGTCACGGACGGGATGAAATAATCCTGCTGGTCACTTTGGGAGTGTCAATTGTGATAGAAAACGCGGCACTATTTTTCTTCTCAGCGAGCGAACGATCTGTTCTGGTCCCCTATGATCTGGACGGGATTGATCTGGGTGTGACCTATGCGGTTTATCCCGAACTAATCGCGCTGGGCGGATCGCTGTTGATCACCTTTGCGCTGTGGTTGTTTATGAGCCTAACCGACACCGGCAAAGCGATCCGCGCGGTCGCCAAAGAACGTCAGGGCGCGCGCCTCGTTGGAATAAATGTCGATCATATCTTTGCGGTTACGTTTGGTATCGGCACCGCCTGCGTTGCCGCAGCTGCCAGCCTTTTGGTACCGACCTATGCTGTACATCCGCAAATTGGATATCTGTTTGTCCTGATTGCTTTTACCGTTGTGGTCCTCGGTGGCATGGGCAGTTTTATCGGCGCGCTTGTCGGGGGATTTCTCATCGGTGTTACCGAACAGTTGGGTCGGCTTTATCTGGGCGAGAGCATGGGCGTGATTACAATTTCGGTGATTTTCATTCTGGTTTTGCTGTTCAGGCCGACGGGTCTGTTTGGCCAGCGCAGCGGATGAGGGCGTTTTCATGACCAAACGCGAACGGATTTTGGGCTGGGCTTTCATCGTGTGTGTGCTGGCCTTAGCACCCCTGTTTATCACATCAAACCGCTGGATCGATTTTCTAGAACTCACGCTATTTGTGGCCGTTTTGGGGCAAGGCTGGAACGTTCTGGGCGGATATGGCGGGCAATATTCTTTTGGACATGCGGTCTTTTTCGGCACTGGCGCCTATATACAGGCGTTACTGCAGTACAAACTTGGCTGGAGCCCGTGGCTGACGCTTTGGTTTGCCATATCCGGCACAACGGCAGTGGCGGCAATGATCGGCTATCTAAGCTTTCGATACGGTTTGCGGGGGTCTTATTTTGCGCTGATAACATTGGCGTTTGCCGAAGCATTCCACGTTGTGTCAAGGTCTTGGTCCTCGTTTACCGAGGGCGGACAGGGTGTGCAGCTGACCCTTAACCAAGACCCAGCTCTGGCGCTCGCAACTTTCCAGTTCAGTTTTGGCGGGCCGTTTATGAAAGCCTATGGGTTCTACTATACGATTTTAGCTATTTTAATGATCAGCTATGCTGCTACTTGGTGGATGGAGCATTCTCGTTTCGGGGCGCAGCTGGTGGCCGTGCGTGAAAATGAAGACGCTGCCGAAGCTTTGGGGGTCAACGCTTTTTTGGTCAAAATGCGAGCCATTTGCCTGTCCGCTGCAATTACTGCCAGCGGCGGGGTATATTACGTGCAAAAGTTTCTCTTTGTCGAACCGGGTATTGCTTATGGCACCGCAAAATCGGTTGAGGCACTGTTTGCGCCGATTATCGGCGGTCTGGGCACGGTGCTTGGCCCGTTAATCGGGTCGTTCTTTATTCACGGTGTGGGCGAGATCGCAAAAGAAGCGATTCATGGAGTTTTTGGCGACCGGCCGGGGGTCGATCTGATATTATTCGGCATCATTCTGGTCTTAATACTGGCCTTTGCGCCCCGTGGCTTGGTGGGTATTTTAGAACGGGTGTGGATCCGCCTGAAAGCGAGGGGGGATGCTTGACGTTTGCGCAATGTCGAAAAGCTTTGGCGGTTTGAAAGCGGTCTCGGAGGCGTCGCTCACCGTCTCTGAGGGCAATATCGTGTCGCTTATTGGACCCAATGGTGCGGGCAAGACTACTTTATTTGCGCTTATTTCGGGTTTTTTAAAGCCTGACAGCGGGGCGGTCACGTTCAACGACGCCGGCATCACTGGTCAAAGGCCGCATCAAATTTGTCATCAAGGGCTGGTGCGAACTTTTCAGGTGGTTCAGCCCTTTGCCGGCCTCACAGTGCGCGAAAACATCGCGGTTGGGGCCCACACGCGGATTGCAGGGCGCGCCGCAGCGCTGGCAGCGGCGGGCGAGATTGCGCAGTTGGTGGGAATGGGCACCCAGCTGGATCAATCTGCCGGGGCTTTGACAATCGCCGGGCGCAAGCGGCTTGAATTGGCGCGGGCGCTGGCGACCGGACCAAGGCTGTTGCTACTTGATGAGGTCATGGCGGGGTTGAATGCGACAGAAATTGCAGACCTAGTGACCGTCGTGCGCAAAATCCGTGACAGCGGCGTGACGATTTTTCTGATCGAACATGTCATGCAGGCGGTTATGAGCCTGTCAGACTACACTTACGTTCTCAACCATGGGGCAATGATCGCCGAGGGCCAGCCAAGCCAAGTGACAAAGGACCCAAATGTGATTGAGGCTTATCTAGGACATGGCGCTGCAAAACGTTTGTTGGAGATGGAGGCGGGTGCGGATGCTTGATATTCAAAACCTACACGCGGGCTATGGCCAGATGAAAGTTTTGCAAGGCATCGACCTCAATATCCAGCAGGGTGAAATTGTGGCGCTTTTGGGCAGTAATGGCGCAGGCAAATCGACCCTAAATAATAACATTTCTGGCATCTATGAACCGACTGCAGGCGCAATTTTGTTTGAGGGTGAAAATATCACCGGGCTGCGTTCTGAACAGGTTGTGCAAAAAGGCATTATCCATGTCCCAGAAGGGCGGCGCATTTTCCCAAATATTTCAGTGCGTGAAAATCTTGAGTTGGGCAGTTATCTGCGTGGACAGAAAAACCGAAAAGCCAACCTTGACCGTGTAGTCGGCGTATTCCCGCGCTTGCAAGAACGCTTCTCGCAACTGGCCGGAACCCTATCAGGGGGTGAACAGCAAATGCTAGCGATTGGGCGTGGGATGATGGCAGAACCGCGTCTGATGATCCTGGATGAGCCATCGCTTGGCTTGTCGCCGCTCTTGGTTGAGGAAATGTTTGGCCTTATTCAGGACCTCAATAAAACTGGACTGTCGTTTTTTCTGGTAGAGCAAAATGTGATGCAATCGCTTGAAATCGCCGACAGGGCCTATGTGATCGAAAACGGCAAAATTGTTTTATCGGGAAACACGGATGCTTTGCTGGACGATCCAGAGCTTAAAAAATCCTATCTTGGAGTATAGTATTAATGATTTTTACGGTAATGTTAAAAACAAAAGCCAAGACCGGACGTATTGGTCCGTTTTGGGGCCTGATGACAAAGCTCTCTAGTCTTTTGAGGTGGCTTTGCGCGCTGGCCTTGAGACACCGCGCGCGGAGGGGCAACCTCACATGACCGAACATTTTTCATTGCGTCAGCGGCTAGCCGCACCCGAGATCACCATAGCCCCCGGCGTCTATGATGCATTGGGGTCTGTTTTGGTGCAGCAGGCTGGCTATCACGTGACTTATCTGTCGGGTGCCTCGATCGCCTATACCCGATTTGGCCGACCCGATATTGGTCTTGTCGGGATGAGTGAGGTCGCAGACACTTTATCGGCGATCACCGAAAGAAGCAGCCTGCCGGTTATCGTCGATGGCGATACCGGATTTGGCAACGCTTTGAATGTGATGCGTACAGTACGATTGTTTGAAACCTGCGGTGCTGCGGCGATCCAGCTAGAAGATCAGACACTGCCCAAGCGCTGCGGCCATCTTGCAGGCAAAACACTCGTACCCCAAGGCGAGATGGTCGGAAAAATCAAAGCGGCACTTGATGCGCGCCGGCAGACAGAGACTTTGATCATTGCCCGCACGGACGGTATCGCAGTCGAGGGCTTTGATGCGGCTTTGGAGCGTGCCGACCATTATGTCGAGGCTGGTGCCGATGTTCTGTTTGTCGAGGCCCCGCAATCCCCAAGCCAGATGCAGGCAATCGTGGCAAGGTTCGGCGACCGCATTCCCCTGATGGCAAATATGGTAGAGGGCGGCATGACCCCACAAAAAAACGCCGCAGAACTGCAGGATATCGGCTATTCACTGGTGATTTTTCCTGGGGGGATGGTGCGGGCTATGGCCCATAGCGCACGGGCATATCTTGAGAGTTTGAATGCCCATGGAACAAACCAACCGTTTCGTGACCGAATGCTGGATTTCTCAGAATTAAATGAGGTACTTGGCACAAAAAATATGCTTGCAACTGGGGCGAGATATGATGCAAAAAACTTTGAGGATACCCATGATTGATCCTGTCACACTGGCGGTTCTGAAGGGCCGTCTGGAACAGATAGCTGACGAGATGGACGCCACGTTGTTTCGGAGCGCTTTCAACCCGATCATTGCCGAGGCGCATGACGCCTCGCATGGGCTATATCATGCAGAAACCGGTGACACATTGGTTCAAGGGAAATCTGGTCTGCCTATCTTCGTTGGGGCGATGTCTTTTGCTGTTAAAGCGGTGATCGAGAAGGCCGCAAAAGATGGCGATCTCGCCGAGGGGGACGTCTATATTTTCAACGACCCCTATGATGGCGGGACGCATCTGTCGGATTTTCGGCTGGTGCGCCCGGTCTTTCGCAATGGTGTTGTATTCTGCTATCTAGCCTCGGTCGGACATTGGCATGATGTTGGCGGTAATGTGCCGGGAAATTACAATCCGGTTGCGACCGAATGCTTTCAAGAGGGGATGCTGATCCCTTTGGTTAAATTATTTGTCAAAGGCGAGATGCGGCAGGATATCGTCGACATTCTCAGTGCCAATTCACGGCTGCCAGGATCGCTGTATGGTGATTTGAACGGTCAGATCAACGCCCTTGATCTTGGTTTGCGGCGGATGATGGCGCTTCTGGATGAATATAGCGATGAGACGGTTTCAGAGGCACTTGCCGAATTGCGCAACCGGGCCGCGACCCTGATGGCGGCAAACATCGCTGAATTGCCTGACGGGACCTATTCGGCAGAAGACTTTCTCGACAATGATGGCATTGTCGACATACCGTTGAAAATTGCGCTTGATCTGACCATCAAGGGCGACCGAATGGTGCTTGATTTCTCACGCAGTGCCAAAGCCTGCGCCGGGCCTGTCAACATTGCGCTCTCGACGGCGGTGGCGTCGGTCTATGTTGCGATCAAACATGTGTTTACAGATGTTCCGGCCAATGGCGGTGTGTTGGAGCCGATTGAGACGATTATTCCCGATGACTCTTTATTGAGTGTGCGGGCCCCAAAACCGGTAGGTGGCTATACCGAGACTATTTTACGCATCATTGATGTTATATTTTGTGCGATTGCGCAGGTCGCGCCCGAGCGGGTGAATGGCTGTGCCTATGGCACGATTAACGCGTTGTCTCTGGCCGGGCACCGTCAGAATGGCAGTCGCTGGGTGATGTTCAGCTTCTTTGGCGGCGGGCATGGCGGACATCCCTATGGAGACGGACTCAACCATGGCAATGCGCCAATTTCAACCGCAACCATCCCACCGGCGGAAATACTTGAGGCCGCTTATCCCGTTATGTTTACGCAATGGGCGCTGCGCCCCGACAGCGGCGGACCCGGCCGCCATCGGGGAGGCCTTGGTGCTGTTTATGAAATTGAATTGCTCGAGGAGACGGCCAATGCCTTCGTGTTCGGAGAGCGCGGCAAATTTGGCCCGCCCGGGGTGCTGGGTGGCGGAACCGGGGCCCGCAATGTATTTCGTTATGAGCAGAACGATGGCTATCACAGCCCACCACAAATTTCCAAAATGGTTGGCATCAAGATTACTCGGGGTCAACACCTCCGGCTTGAAACACCCGGTGGAGGCGGGTATGGCGCAGCAAATCAAAGGGACCCTAANGCGGTGGCGCGAGATGTTGCATTGGGCTATGTTACGCCCGCAATGGCCGAGACAGATTATCTAGTGCGATTGGATGCGCACGGCGATCCAGACATGCCTGCCACCCAACGTTTGAGGAAAGCAGCGCAATCATGACCGATCATTCCTCTCGTTACGTTATTGGCGTCGATGTCGGTGGAACCTTCACGGATGTATTTTTCCTCAACGAGGCCTCTGGGCAGTGTCACGTGGCCAAAGTGCCCTCAACCTTAGAGGATCAGTCTCAGGGCTTTATAGACGGCATCAAGTCTCACGTTGCCGATTTTGCCCAGCTTGCCACAGTGGTGCATGGCACGACGGTCGGCACCAACGCGTTGTTAGAGCGCAAAGGCGCCAAAACCGGCATTATCACAACGACCGGATTTCGCGACACCTTGGAAATGCGCCGACGTGACCGGCCGCAAACATGGGGATTGTGGGGGGAGTACGACCCTGTTGTTTCCCGCGATTGCCGGGTTGAGGTGTCAGAACGCACGCTGGCAGACGGCACTATCCACGCTGTAGTCGATCCTGAAGAGGTCCGGCAGGCGGCGCTCTATCTACTCGGCCTCGGAGTTGAGGCGATCTGTGTTGTATTTATCAACGCCTATGCCAATGCCGCGAACGAACAGAGCGCTCTGCGCGCGGTAAAACAAGTCTGGCCCAATGATCACACCGAGGCTTCCAGCAACATCTTGCCTGAAATTCGCGAGTTTGAGCGCACCTCAACTACAACTTTAAACGCCTATCTTCAGCCCTTGGTGGGCAGCTATCTGCACAAGTTGGAAACGGCACTGTTGCAGGATGGCTTCTCGGGCGAGGTCTTGATCGTACAATCCAACGGGGGGGTGATGACGGTAGAGACCGCCCGGCGCCTACCGGTGCGAACCGCTTTGTCGGGTCCGGCGGCGGGGGTCATTGCCAGTGCGTACATCGCTACCGAGGCGGGGTTTCCCAATGTCATTACCTGTGACATGGGCGGCACCAGTTTTGATGTCTCATTGGTGGCAGATGGTGAAAGCGCGCTGAGCCCGCAAACCAATATCGATTTTGGGATGACAATCCGGACCCCGATGATTGAAATGACTACAATCGGCGCGGGGGGCGGGTCTATTGCCAGCGTGGATCGCGGCGGATTGTTGCGAATTGGGCCAGAATCTGCGGGCTCATACCCGGGGCCAGTCTGCTATGGGCAGGGCAATACGCGCCCAACCGTCACCGATGCCAACGTGGTGCTGGGACGCATCAATGCAGATAAACCCATTGGTGGCAAACTTGACCGTCTGGATGTCGATCGCGCCAAAGCGGCGATTGAGACCCATGTCGGAGCACCTTTGGACCTGTCTGTCATGGCTGCGGCCGAGGCGATTATCCGGGTTGCGAATTCAAAAATGGCAGGGGCCATCCGGTTGGTATCGATTGAACGTGGGCATGACCCTAAAAACTTCTCTGCGATGCCCTTCGGGGGGGGTGGTGCGCTGCACACGGGCGCATTGATGAAAGAAGTGGGGCTTCAAAGTGCTCTGGTGCCGCGCTATCCTGGTATCAACAGCGCGCTGGGGTGTACAATTGCCGATATGCGCCATGATTTTGTGCAAACCATCAATGGTGTGTTGGGCAGATTGGATATCGATGATCTGGACCAGCGCATGGTGGAATTGGCACAGCAGGGTCTCGGAATGTTACAGACCGCCGGGGTGAGCTTTGGCGGCACCGCGCTGCAGTTCGAGCTTGATATGAGCTATCAGGGCCAAACCCATACCGTTGATGTTGCAGTCCCGCTCGATCTTAAGGGGGACACCACGGGGGTCACAGAGGCCTCTGTCAGGGCGGCGTTTGAAACCCGCTATCTTGCGGTCTATGGCCGATTGCTTAACAACATACCGATCCGGGTTTTGAACTTGAGGGTGTCGGCACTCGGCAAACGGCCAAAATTCGATCTCACACTTTTGGCCCCAGCAGCGGGTGTTAGTCTGGCGCAGGCGCGTCGGGGGACGCGTCAGGTTTGGTTTGACGGAGCGTTTCATGAAACTGGCGTTTATGACCGCTTGCCGCTTTCAGTTGGGGAAATTGTGCCGGGCCCAGCGCTGCTGGAACAACCAGATGCCACAGTTTTTATCGAGCCTGATCTCACGGCGCGTGTTGATCATTTCGGCAATCTGGTTATTTCGCGCAAATGAAAGGATAGCACACGTGACTAAGCTAAATCTGGAACGTACGGCGCTTGTTTTAGTAGATATGCAAAACGATTTTCTGCATCCCGAAGGGGCGTATGGTCGTAACGGTCAAGCCTGCGATGCTATTGCGCAGCTGCCTGAGCGCTTGGCCCCGCTGGCAAAGGCGATGCGCGCGGCCGGAGGGTGGATTGTCTCCACCCATTTTACGCTGGTGCCAAGCAAGAAAGGGGCGCCGTTTATCTCGCCACATCTGCGCAGCTTACGACCGTTTCTGGGGGCGGGTGATTTCGCCTCGGGCAGCTTCGGCCACCAATTGATCGATAGCTTGCAACCGGCGGATTTGACCGTTGAGAAAATCGCATTTTCGGCATTTTATCAAAGCCGCTTGGAGTGGGTGCTCTCCCGCGCGAGTCTTGAAACGCTGGTATTTGGTGGCATTGTCACCAATGGTGGTGTCGCCTCGACGGTACGCGATGCCCATGTGCGCGATTTTCACAATATTGTGCTGTCCGATGGGTGTGCCGCGTTCAGCAAAACCGCGCATGAGGCCACCATTGCCTCGCTGTCGACAATTGCGCAGATAACAACCTGCAATGAAATGCTATCACAATTGAAGGTTTGAGGTATGGCGGTTCTGTCAGCCTCTGAGGCCCCCAAATTTCAGGTGCAAGTTGCAGCGTTGATCATTGGTGGCGGGGCTTGCGGCATGATCGCGGCGCTGGCAGCCAAAGACGCTGGCGCCGAACCGGTCATCGTCGAGCGTGACGCCGCCCCAAGCGGCAGCACCGCTTTGTCATCGGGGATGATCCCGGCCTGCGGCACGCGTCAGCAAGCCGATTGCAATGTCACTGATACGGTGCAAATTATGAGCGATGATATACAGCGTAAAGCCCATGAAGAGGCAGATGCGGTGCTGGTCCGGCGGCTTTGTGAACTGTCGGGGCTAGTGATAGACTGGCTCTGCGAGCGCCATGACCTGAACCTGACGTTAGTTGAGGGGTTCCTGTATCCCGGCCATAGTGCCCAGCGGATGCATGCCCCGCCATCACGCGCCGGGGCCGACCTGATGGCTGATCTTAATCGAGCGGTTGCAGCGGCAGATATTCCGGTGATGACGCAGGGCCATGTGACCGATTTGTATGCCGACACCAACGGCGGTGTAACGGGAGTACGCATCAAACGCCCGGACGGTGAGGTTGAATATATCGGCTGTGAGGTCTTGATCCTTGCGTGTAACGGCTTTGGAGGCAACGCAGACATGGTGCAAGCCCATATTCCGGATATGGCAGGCGCTCTATATTTTGGTCATCAGGGCAATCAGGGTGACGCGATCATCTGGGGTCAAGCCTTGGGTGCGGCCACGCGGCATTTGGGATCGTACCAAGGCCATGGTTCGGTTGCCGACCCCCATGGTATTTTGATAAGCTGGGCGCTGATGATGCAAGGTGGGCTGCAGATCAATCGTGATGGTAAACGGTTTTCCAACGAGCATCACGGCTATTCCGAGCAAGCGCGCCGGGTCATAGCCCAACCCGGCGGTATTGCCTGGAACCTATTTGACGCGCGGCTGTTGCAATTGGGGCGCGAATTTGAGGATTTTCGCCAAGCCGAAGCCTTGGGGGCTATACAACCGGCCCAGACTATTTCTGCGCTGGCGCAAATGATGTCTGTTCCTGTCGCGCAACTGACTGAAACACTGGCCCAAGTCGCGCATTATGCGTCTGGAACGGATCATGATGTTTTTGGCAGGGATTTTTCAAAAACCCCTGTTCTTGAGCCGCCGTATTATGCGCTTAAAGTCACGGGCGCGCTGTTTCACACGCAGGGCGGGCTGGCGGTCGATGGCGAGGCAAGGGTGTTGCGCCACGATGGCACGGCATTACCAAACCTGCTGGCGGGAGGGGGCGCTGCTTGCGGCGTGTCTGGGTCGCACGACTGGGGCTATCTGTCGGGCAACGGCTTGCTAACCGCCGCGACGCTGGGCTATCGCGCTGGGGTCACGGCCGCCAAGCTGCTGAGATGAGCGAACGCCGTCAAATCCGCGGCCTCTTTGAGGCGGATCCAGCTGCGGACCTTGACAGATTTGTCCGATGTGTCGTTATGAAAGCTGTCGCCAAGCAAGATCTGCAAGAGCCTCTAATTTTTGGCGACATCCAAATTTATAGAAATGAACGCGACAGATGATAGGTTCTCTAACACTGGTTGAAAAAATATGCGAAAGCCACCGTATCCTCAGCAAAGAGGGTATGGATTTGTTGTTTATCGACCGGCATTTTGTGCATGAAGGGTCGCATCATGCTTTTCACAAAATGTCATCATCAGGGCGAGAGGTACGGCATCCTGCGCTAACCTTTGGCGTCGCCGATCACTATGCGCCCACGGGGGCTGGAAACCCGAATGAAACGATGTCTGTTATGATCTCGCGACTGCGGACAAATACTGCGCAACACCGTATAAAAAGCTTTGATCTGGATGATGCACGTCACGGGATCGTGCATGTCACTATGCCGGAACAAGGGCTCAGCTTGCCGGGAACAACCATTGTATGTGGGGACAGCCATACCGCCACCCATGGCGCCTTTGGGGCGTTTGCATTTGGGATCGGGGCCTCGGAGGTTGCCCATGTGCTGGCCACGCAAACCCTTTGGCAAAAGCCGGTTGCGCCAATGCGGATTACGATCACTGGCTGTTTACCTTTTGGTACAAGCGCCAAAGATCTAGCGCTGTATGTGATCGCCCAGATCGGCACGGGAGGCGCGGCTGGATATGCGGTTGAATACGCAGGGGATACGATTGCCAGGCTCTCGATTGAGGGCCGGATGACCTTGTGTAATATGACTATCGAAATGGGCGCCCGGTCGGGCATTATTCCGCCCGACGACATAACACTTGCTTGGCTGAAGGGGCGGGCTTTGGCGCCTGTTGGCGCCGATTGGGACGCAGCTGTGGCGCAGTGGCGGGAATTGAAGTCTAATAAAAATGCCAAATTTCAAAAAGAGATCACTATAGAAGCCTCAAACGTGGTGCCGATGGTCACGTGGGGCACGGCACCAGATCAGGTGGCCGCGGTCACTGCAAAAGTGCCGTCTGATGGGGTCGATGACGCCGCACTGCGTTATATGGGGCTGACTGCAGGACAGGCGATCCAAGCGATGCCCATCGATCAGGCCTTTATCGGATCTTGCACAAACGGCCGCTATTCGGATTTGCTTGAGGCAAGCAGGGTGTTGCGCGGCAGTCAAATCAAGGTGCCTTTGCTCATATCGCCGGGGTCCGCCGAGGTTGCGCGGCAGGCAGAGGCAAACGGGTTGGTCGATATTTTCATCAAAGCGGGGGCCACATGGGCGCGCAGCGGATGCTCGCTTTGTGTTGGTATGAATGGCGATCGGGTCAAACCGGGCCAGCGCTGTGCCTCGACCTCCAATCGCAACTTTAAAGGCCGACAGGGCAAGGGCGCGCGCACCCATTTGATGAGCCCGGCCATGGTTGCTGCCGCCGCAGTGGCAGGATGCATCGTCGATGTCCGTCAACACGACGGATATAGACAATCTGGAGCGGTTTCGACATGAAACCCTTTACCGTATTGAACGGCGGCTGTGTTTTAATGCCCTACGAAAATATCGATACCGACCAGTTGATACCAGCCCGTTTTATGAACAGGACGCGCGCTTCTGGATATGGCGGATATCTTTTTTATGATTTGCGCTATAATGCCAGCGGGGGACAGATACCTGAGTTTGAGCTGAACAAAACGAATGGATCAGAGTTGATCTTGGTCAGCGGCCATAATTTTGGCTGCGGTTCATCGCGGGAGGCGGCGGTTTACGCGCTACTGGATTATGGGTTTCGGGCCATTGTGGCACCAAGCTTTGGCGATATATTTTGTAACAATGCAAGCAAAAATGGGCTTTTGACGGTGCCTCTGGCCGATCAAGAATATACGCGATTTGTCAGGCAATTATCACAATCAGAATTCAAAGATGTCAAAATTGATCTGGCAAAGCAAACGCTTGGATTCAAAACTTCTGCAACCTTTGGTTTTGAAATCGACCCCGCAATCAAACGCAAGATGTTGCAGGGGATTGATGATCTTGCTGAGACTTTGCAATACCAAGCCATGATAGAGAATTTTGAAACGAAGTACCTTCAAAACAAACAATGGCTATTTCCAAAATAAACTTAACGGTAGCCTACACCACTTTGTCGGCGGCATCCTCTGATGTGGTAGGCCTCTTCGTCATCTCAATCTCCTAATCAAAAAGATGAGCCAAAAATCCTCCGTTATTCAAATCCTCAAATCTGTCCAAAGAGTACTGTGGTCATCCCCCCATTTGTGGGCTGTTGGAAACTAGAACTACGCGGCCATTCTATACTGGTTCAGTTTCATAGCGGGTGTGATGCCGCCTATCCCCATGTTGGGGCGGTGGTTGTTGTAAGTCCCAAGCCATTCGTTGCGCACAGTTTTGTTTTACCACTCAAGGTAAGCGTTTTGTTGCGGTTTTCCTGACTGGATGTAGCTTAGCGTTATGTGGTGCTTACTGGCCCACTCGATGAGCTTACCACTGACATATTCCGCCCCGTAACACCTTCGGAATGATTCTGATTTAGAGGCTGTGACCACAAATGGTGGCGATACTCCGGACGCAGCCGGACACATGATCCATCTACTGCCCGACAGGGCGTTGCGCCGCGATATTTCGAGAGGGATTCAGCCGGAGCCGCTCTTTCTTAGTTTGCTTCATTCGCTCTTTAAGCCCTTCGCATCGCCATAAACATTCAATACGTTTGTCGTTCACTTGCCGGTCTACGTCTCGCAACAGGGCAGCAACTCGCCGATTGCCATACCGTCACCGACATTCGTTTAAAGCGATTTCTACGCCTTGGGCTATACAAGCCTAACCGTGGCACCGCCAAAAGTGGGCAAGTCAATGCTGGCCCTGGCTGAAGCAATCGACAGAGCAACCGGGCAAGGCATCCTGACAAGCTACACGAGGGAGCCGCTACGCGTCCTATATTATAGACGTGCTAGACGCCAGGGTCTCAGCGCTGCTAACGCACTATCAAATCGACCAGGCTGATATCGTCGGCAATCTATACGCCGTCAGTGGCATCAGCCACGATGACTTTTGGCTGATCGGCGGCCCCAATGGAATAATAAACGAACCCCCTATTTGCCCAGCTAGAGACATTTATCAACACCAACAAAATCGATGTGGTTATATTTGACCCGCTGCAAGATCTGTCGCGCTCACCAGAAACAAACGAAATATTCAGAGCCATCGGCCAGCGCATAAGACTAATGGCTACCAAGACCGAAACCGCCCTTCATCTGGTTCACCACACCAGAAAGATCCAGCAAGGCGTCAGAGCCTCAATAGACGATGCCAGGGGCGGTAGCGCACGGCGCGGCACGTCAAGGTTCAACCGCATTCTAATAAGCATGTCCGAAGACGAGGGCGTCAAAGCCGGGATCGAAAACCACAGATTTTACTTCCGCATTGCTGACGCCCAAAGCGACCCCTATAAAAAACAGTGAACCGGAAAAACGCAAACAGCCACCTGTTTGAATATAGATTTAAAACCGATGAGAGCCGCGTGATTGTTGAAATCACGCGGCTCTCTGGAGTTATAAGCAACGGTCAGGGTGGACTAGATTGTTGCGCGAGTAATTGCTCCAATCTTGACCTTCGCGAGAGCTAGGGCGTTCAACGCTTGATCGAGAGCCGCCTGAGCCTCTGCCGCTTGCTTACCTGTCGGATAGGGGCCAGAAGGTGGCAAGTCTACCGTCTCCTGATGAACCCATGCAAATGTGACCCCAGTGGCAACCTCTGCGATCCTGCCACCATTCAAACCAAACCACGCCGCGATGTCGTGCTGTCGATCACCACGTGCGAGCATTCCTTTGACAAGCGCGGCGTCATACTCAGTAAGACGGACACCGCTTATTTTTGCTCTACTTCCCATCACTCCACTACCTCCAAAACTTGTTGTTCGGGCGGTGTCAGAGACCTAACTTCTGCATCCGTTAACGATAGGCCAAGCGAACGCTTCACAAATGCTTTTGTTGCTTGTCTCGATTGACGGTTTGAAGAAACCGAGCCAGCAATTATGCATACTCCATTCCATTCTGGGTTTGATTTTTTCCAGTCTATTTTGGTCAGTAGCGAAAGTCGCTCTTCCCAATCATTTGGGAACTCGCGCATCATCTCTGCTCCTGCACCGCCGATGGCGCGCATAACCGTTGCATGGGATGCTAGGCTATCTTGGCGGAGCTCCATAGCACGCATATGCTGTTCCTTTACAGAGCCCCATACAGGCATATTCTCCGAAACAACTCTCCAAAATTTCACTGCCACAGCTGTGATTTCGTGATGGCCTTCTTCGTCCTCTTCGCTCTCACCAGCCACATCATGAAACTTCAGAAGTTCTTTGTTGGCATCGTATATTGTGGACAGAGTAAAAAGCTTTGGGGAGCGAATGCCAATCGAGATTGCATCACGATCGACCATGCCGTCGAATGCGTCGACAAGTTTGATCACTTCCAAAGTTAGACGAGAAAAAGGGTCACGCTTGTCATAAAGGATATCAAGTGACTTTGAGGTCTTCTGCACAAACCTATTGAGGTCGGAAAACATCTGCTGCATTCGATCTCTATTTTCATATTCAAAGAGAAGAACCGAGATCGTTTCATCACCCAATGCAGGGTTCTCTTTCATAGCGTGAGCGATTGCTGCGCAACGGTGTTGACCATCATTGATGACAAACTCCGCCTCATCAAAATCCATAGCTAACATGCCAAGGCTGTCTTCTTCTCCAATAGAATTAAACTCAACATTGCATTTGTAAGATGCTGTAATGGACGCGAAGAGGTAACCATCTTCGTTCTCAGTAATATATTTTGAAATGTGAGGAATTCGTTTTTGGTTAAGAACCCTCTGCTCACGCTCCTCGGGCGTGAACTCAGCCCAATCTCTAAAAGTCAACATTTTTGGTACAACGCGCAGTGGCATCATACATGAGTAGTATGTTCGGCCACCGATGGTGCCCTTCATTGCGGGAAAAGTGACTTTCATGGCTTAACTCCTTTGGCAAAGCTCAGATGGAACTGCGGGTTAGATGCTGATACAGCTCAGTCCGCAGCGTGAGAACAGCTCACATTTTTTCTATACAGAGCTCTAATGTTTTGGTTAGATTCCCCTGTATCTGCCTTACACCCATCCTGCTGGGCGCTTTCAAAATATCCAAGACAACGCTCACACCAGAGCCTGACGTTTCTCTAAAGCCATTCGTTTTGCTATTTTATGAATACTACACCGATCTTTACCGCATGTCGGAGGCAGAGGATTGGATGCAAGACGCCCAGCGCATAGTGTTTATGGGAACATCGTTTAGCGTTAATATAACCAGTATCGCCTCACGCACTGCTCTCACAAACGAAGCTGCGATTGAGGTCGTTGACCCCCAACCGATTGATCTTGGCTACGAGAGAATCGAATATCACAGGATGACTGCTGCCGGCTATGTTTCAGACAGATTGGTGTTGCTGTGCCTCGATATCACCGAGCTAGGCTCTTGGGGCAGCGCCCAGTTGCTGAACTGGCTACCAGGTATCTGACGGAGGCCTCAGAGCGTCTGCGTCCGGGGAGCTCCAAGTCAGTGCGCTTCGCCTTGGAGCTCCTCGTATCTCACGCGGGAGAGGCACAGATGCGTGACCTCAGCCAAGCTCTGGGGCGAGAGGTGCTGGGGTATATCTCCAGGTTGTCCCCCAATGTCAGGAAGTACTCCGATGCTAAGGGGGCCAGTCTGGCAGACCTAGCGGCACTGTCAGAGGAGAATGAGGCAACAACCCTGAAGCCCCAGACCCAGGCTCGTATCTGGGGGCAGTTGCAGCACTTCCTTGACTGGTGTGTGCAGTCTGGGGAACTAGAGGCCAACCCTTGGGAGGGTCTCGCAGTGAAGGCCAAGCCTGAGGTCAGCCCTCATGGGGTCCTAACTGATGCCCAGGTCGTCCTGTTGCTCAGCAGGAAAGATTGGGTACTGCACAAAATTCTACTGTTCTGCCTACTCACAGGGCTGCGCTCTGGGGAAGCCTGCGGGTTGCTGGCTGAGGATGTCATCACCTAGGGTAAACTCGGGCGGTTCGTCAGGGTAGCGCCCAATGACATCAGGCAGCTGAAGTCTAGGGCAGCCCAGAGGGAGGTGCCACTGCATAGCATCCTGGAGAACCTGCTGGATACTTCCCTGCCAGCCACAGGCAGGCTGTTTCCGACGATGACCGTGGACAAGGTGGTGAAGCGGTATGCCTTCCTGAGGCGGCAACTTCCGGAGCTTCAGGGCACTGTGTTCCACAGCACCCGCAAGTGGTTCATCACCCAGTGTGAGCGAACGGGCACCCCCGAGCACTTCACAGCAAGTATTGAGGGGCATCAGTCTGCGCGCTCAGCCAATAAGATGACCTATGGGCTCTATTCGGCGGGTATCAGTAACGAGCAGAAGCGGGGTATCATTGATCAGGTAAAGATGCCTCAGGGGGCAATGCCATGAGCTATACAGCAAAAGTTGACCCTTGCTTTATCCCTGACAGCGAAGCCTTTGATGAGCGTATGGCCATCATGGTGCATGAGGGCGGTATTCCAACCGAGCAAGCCAAGGACCTTGCAGCGCAGGCTCAGGGCTTACGTCGAAAGGAAGAGGTTGGGCTAGGGCCCCGACTGAAAAACAAGCCAGCCTCCCAGAGCGGGGGGCTGGGCATGCACCAATACGTGACACATAATTGACATCACCCCACCCAAAAACAGTTCGCGAGTGCTATCCTTAAGTTCTTTCGCAAAACTATCCCAAATGGGTGGAAATCTTTCCCGGATTAGGTGTCAGATAACCTCAGGGTCATCAACTACGATAAATTTCGGATTTTCGCGTAGCAGTGGTATATCCTGATTACTTTGGCTCTAAAACTAACCATTTCATGTTTTTGGGACGTCCTTCAGAAAATGCTAGGAGCCGTTCCTCATCAGAAAAGTCATCTAGTTCGCTGAAGTGGTTTGGGTTGTAGTAATCACGCTGGATACATGAGACGTTAAACACACGTTTTGCATTATTGATGAGCACTTCTTCTTTTTCAGTTCCGTGGTCTACAAAAAATGGATGCAATTCACAGATCACGTAACAATTTTTAAGGAGTTCTAACACATCATTACTTAAAAGATCATATTCAGCACCCTCTATATCTATTAAAATAACAGCGCTCCCACGTGTATTTACTAATTTTTTTAAAGACTTATAATCTGCTTCTTCTGCAACACTAACGCGATCCTCACAATTATTTTCTTTAATATTAGCCAACAGGCTTTCACGACCAGTTGGACTGATTTCATATGCTAAAACTTCATCGCAGTGGCCGCCGAAAGCCATCCCCACAGCAAAATATCCATCTGCCGCGCCAATATCGACAAATGGCCCGTCAACAATTTCAATAAAGCCACAGATTTTTTTCAGCACATGCTCTTCGTAGACACCCAGTATCTTGCTGATAAGGTCGAACTTGCCCCACCACGTATTTGAATTTAACTTCATTCCCTTGAATGGGCCATATCCGACTTTAGAGTTGTGTTGTGCTAAGAGCGTGTTGAGTACCTTCCTCCTAGCGTCGCGGATTGCATCTTTTTCGCGCAGAAATAGCATACCCATTATTACGCGAACTATTGCATATCTTAGCC
>JGI20154J14316_10001149_pt1 | contig 23663 bp, 22 predicted proteins | sample COG_04_FD_14316 | JGI IMG/M metagenome (IMG submission 14316)
CGCATTTCGAAACCAACACTGGTACGTCCGTGGTCGTATGGAAATTCATGATCGTAAAAAGCATTCACACCCCATAAAAGAGTGTTATCTAACTCTAGACGGCGGTAACCAATACCTAGATTCACGGTAGTACGACGATCAAAGTGATAGGCACTAACTTGGGTGAACACGGTGTTCTTCACATCGTCTTGATTAGATAGTGGGGCTACCAGTAATAAGCCACCGACAGTATCATCAGGATCACCAAAATTGAGGCTAGCCTCAACCGTTGGGAAATAATGCTCTAACAGAGACTTAGATGCCCCAGCAGCTTTATTACCGGCATAGACCTTGGCATCGGCTATGGCTTGGTCTTTAGTGGTATTGGAGGCAAGTTTAAGCTTATTGCCTAAATCGATCGCTTCATCCATATCCACCGCTAGAACGAGGTTTACGGAAAAAACGAGAATAAACGTAGTAGTAATAACGCGTAATTTGAACATGACATCCTGTCAAAGAATCCTTAAGTGGCGCGATTTTATCATAGCCAAAAAGGAAATTTATCAGGGGGTTAATTATAATAACTAAATACCCCCCTTTTTTTATCTCTTACAGTCCCTGTTCTAGCTGATCATTTCTGCGAATCAACCACTGTGGAAAACCACTTTCAAGCCTACGCGTCTTAAGCCCACCTGCCCGCATCAATTCAATCGCCTCGAAAGCGAGGATACAGAGAGGTCCACGGCAATAAGCTACGATAATTTTATCTTTTGGTAATTGCGCCAACTGTTCTCTCAGCGCATCCAACGGCATATTGAAGGAACCGGTGATATGACCACTGGCAAACTCATCTTCAGGCCGTACATCGATCAGTATGACATCCTCTGTTTGACGCATCTGCTCAAGCTCATCTAATGACACTGGACTCAGTGAGTCCTTTGATAAGAGAAAGCTATCGACCAGCTGCTGCACTTCATGCGAGCGTTTTTCAGCCAGCACTTCCATTGCACTGTAGATCGACAAGACCTCAATACCCGTCAGAGAATAGACCACATAATGTCCATCTGTTCGCGTCTCCACTAAGCCAACGGCCTTTAAAACACTCAGGTGTTGGCTGGTGTTTGAGATGGAGGTACCAATTAATTGGGCTATTTGTTCAACACTGCGGTCACTCTGACCTAGATAATCAATGATTTCTAAGCGGAATTTATTGGAGAAGGCCTTTGCTACGCCTTCCAATTGAACGAATAACTGTTTGCGAAACGATAGTGTTTTATCTGTCATATTCGAGCACTTATTTTAATTTTATCTAAAATGAATTAGAATATAGTAAATCTTAAAGGACTAAGCCATGAATGATCTAGAATACAAGAAACTCATCCGCTCATGCGTCATAGCCGCCCTAGCTGGGGCCGTGCCATTTTACGCCTTTATTATCCTCGCATTTATTTATCCGGGAAGATAAGCCGCTGTTGACGTAGGTTTACTGAATAATCACTGCATCAAGCCGTACTCATTACAGAGTATTTGAGTAAAACGAGCCAAGCTGTCATCGGCATACCCTTCCTGCTCATTTAGATGTCCCCAAACCGGCAACGGCCAGCAAGCATCTTGCTCACTGCGACCAATTACGTGCATATGAAGTTGTGGCACAATATTACCAATAGTCGCCATATTCGTTTTCTCAACAGCTAACTGCTTAGACATAAAGTGCCGTAACTGGCTCGCTAGAGAAAGCACTTCCATTTGCAAAGCCGTATCTAACAGTAAAAATTCGGTCTCTTCCGTCTCAGGCACAATAATAAACCATGGCACGGCGGCATTACGTTGAAGTAAAACGTGACAGTGCTGATAACGCCCCAAGATATGGCAATCAGCGACCAGTTGTGGATGCAGACTAAATGCCACTATTTAAAGCCACGACTCTCTTTGACCAGGTCATAGGCCAATTTAATCTCTTTCGCCCGCTCAGTAGCTACCTTAATCATATCTTCTGGTAAGCCCTGCCCCATCAGTTTGTCTGGATGATGTTGGCTCATAAGCTTGCGATAAGCGCGCTTTAGTTCTTGGTCGGTACTGTCTTTAGCGACACCCAGGGCTTTATAGGCCTCGACCAGACTCGATTCAGAACGAGGACGTCCTTGCGAGAAACGACTTTGGTTTAACACCATCTCTAACAGTTGCTTAAACTCTGCCTGCTGATAACCCAGACGCAGCGCAACCTTCTCTAAAAATGCCTCTTCAGCTAAATCTAGACTGTTATCCGCCAGCGCCATGACGATTAAGTACATTAATAACGCTTGTTTCAGGTGTAAGGTCTGACCACAACTGGCGAGGAAGCCGGCTAAAACAGCATCAATCTCAGCATCATTCGCAGCACTTCCCTGCTTGAACTGCTGAATCGCTAATTGCCTATGCTCAGACGTCATCCCCATCTTGCCAATGAAGTCTTCTACATGATTGATTTCATCTTTTGAGATATGTCCGTCGGCCTTGGCCAACTTGCCCATTAATACAAAGACCGCCTCTAAAAAAACAGCCTGACGCTGGGCATTCCCTAACGGATTAATACCACCAATACCGTAATTTCTAGCACGATCAATGCTACTACCGATAAAAAACCCAAGTAGCGCGCCAAAGAAGCCAAATAGGTAATAGCCTAAAAAGGCAATAATGAGCTTATACATAGAGAGATGAGTCCACGAATGTCACATGTTCCAACTGGAAAATGCATCTTAATTAAGAATTGCGGCTAACGCCAAGTAATACACAGGGAAAATATCCGATTATTGATTTATAAACCAAACTATAACTAATGAAGGTTATCTATTATATTAACTAACGTTAAATAGATTAAATCTGGGAGAAACCAATGATTAAATTAATAGCTATTTTTTTAATTATCGCCTGTTTTAGTGCTTCAACAACAGCAATCTCAGGAGAGTGCGTGGGATCAGGGAAAATAACCCAGATGTTTCAGTGGGATGATGGGCATATCTTTCTTGTCCTAGATAAAAACACAAATTGTAACTGCAAAATTCGAAATCGCGTAGGATTTCACAAAAATCTCAAGGATGTGTTCTTTATATCTGGAGCTTTAGGCGCTTTTTTATCAGGAAAAACTATACACGTTTGGGCAGATGATGCATGTACCGTTCATGCAAATACCGCTCGACTCACCAAACTCTCAATTACCAAATAAAGTTGTAACCCACTCTTCAAACCCGTACGACTAACCCTAATAGCGGAAACAATTATCGATTACCAGAACGACTACGATTACCCCAAGGCTTATCACCAGCTGAGGTAGTACCACTAGATTTCCTAGTGCTATTACCACTCGGCTTATTCGCAGACGCCCTATTACCACTAAACCTTTGTTCTCTAGAACGTGAACTACCTTGACCAGCCCCTGAATTAGTACGTTTTGGTTTCTTAGGCTTTTGCTGTCTTAATCGTGATTCAGGGACATCATGATCCGGCTCGAAACCATCGATCAATTTTCTAGGCAATAATTCGCCGATCAATCTCTCAATATCCGATAACTGTTTGATTTCATCTGCACAGACTAACGAGATCGCTTCACCAGAAGAACCCGCACGGCCAGTACGACCAATACGATGCACATAATCTTCTGGCACATCCGGTAGGTCGAAATTCACAACATGAGGTAGCTGACTAATATCCAAACCACGGGCAGCAATATCAGTTGCCACTAAAGCTCTCACTTGGCCATCCTTAAAACCTGCCAAGGCCTTAGTTCTAGCTGACTGGCTTTTATTACCATGGATAGCAGTAGCCGTAATACCAGCTGCTTCTAGTTTTTTAGTGAGCTTATTAGCACCATGTTTAGTACGACTAAACACCAATACCTGCTTCCATTCATTATGAGTGATTAGATGGCACAATAATTCTGCTTTTTGTTTTTTATCGACTGGGCAAATCCAGTGATCAACAGTTTCAACAGTCGTGTTCGGTGAACTCACTGATACTTCGATAGGATCACTCACCAGCCCTTTAGCTAGCTTACGAATGTCGTCAGAGAAGGTTGCTGAAAACAATAGGTTCTGTCGCTGCTTAGGCAGCACACGCAAAATCTTTTTAATATCATGAATAAAGCCCATATCCAGCATTCGATCGGCTTCATCTAAGATCAACACTTCCAGGTTATCGAATTTTACTGCGTTCTGATTATATAGATCGAGTAGTCGTCCTGGAGTTGCAACGAGTACATCAACACCTTGGCGTAGTCGCTGCATTTGTGGGTTGATCTTTACACCACCAAAAACAACACTAGACCGAATCGGTAAATTTTTGCTGTAGTCACTGACACTCTCAGCAACCTGTGCAGCTAACTCACGCGTTGGTGTTAACACCAAGGCCCGCACTTGATTAGACTGAACTTTTTTACCCGACTTAGAGAGAATCTCTAGTAGTGGCAAAGTGAAACCAGCGGTTTTACCGGTACCGGTTTGAGCCGCAGCCATAACATCTCTACCCGAAAGCACAGCAGGAATTGCTTTTTCTTGAATCGGGGATGGTGTGTCATACCCCTTTTCAGTCACTGCTGTCAGAATGGCGGGAGAAAGGCCTAAGTCATCAAAGGTCATAGCGTGTCTCAATATAATAGTGTCTACCGCGGGCTTAGTAGAATTAGAATAACCAAAGAATTACTTAAAATGATCGCGCACAGTAGCGGCGGATGATTAAGGAAAACTGCCCAAGGAAAAATAGGAAATTTGGTGGAGCTAGACTTTACAATCGTGCTTAAAGCCTTGTGCTTACACCGAAGTTAACATCGGACTGGATCTTTTCACACCCCCTTCTATTAGTCTAGTAAAGAATGTGCCACTAAATGCTCTACTGGCTCAAATGACAATAGCTATTCCGATACTAAAAGTACTTGCTCTCAATCATTGAGCTAAGCCCTGTTAAATGGCCTACCAGTGGGATTATGGGGAACTGCTAACTTAGACTATAAGCACATAGGCAGCACTGAGTACTGAACAAGCACACACCAACCAGTTTATAACTGAGGTATTGCTGGAGTTTGTTAGCTCTGCCGATGCAGACTACCCTCTATTCCCCCTCAGCCCATATGGAGCCTGAGAATACTCACCAATACAATTATGTTCACATGGATTTTGTGTAGATGCATTAGAGACAATTTTAAAGGGCTAAATCCTAATGCTAAAGAAGTAGCATATTTCTGGCGTAATCAGCCAACCATTTAGAAAAAAGTTAATCCTGTAGTAAAATAACCTAAAGAAGTAAGAAGTAAGAAGTATTTGTTTTACTAAACAAGCAATTCATTAAGCCAATAAGCCAGTTAGAGAACTTAAGGATTTAAAACACATTATGTTAAAGCACATAAAAGGTCTCTCTAAACTAGACCTACTACTTATATAAGCGCCTATTTGCGCACTAACATTCATATAGAATCAAATCTTGTCAAAGCCCAGTTATTTATGACAATTAAAAATATACATGCCTATCTAGATAAAATAATAATCCAAAAAAACACGAGAAGGTGCTAACGATATAGAAATCAACTTATGCTGACATAGGGCTACATTTATTGATTATAAATAGTGATCCAATAAATGTCTTCCACGTCGTTGTAGTCATTACATGTCCCCTTTCCAGCAACTCGAACCGTTTTATTAGCTGCTAATGCTGCAAGAATTATTGCTATATTTTCTTTATCATCACGCCCCATTCGCCAATGTTCCTTAGTAACACAATTAGGTCTATTATCTCTAGCATTCCCACTCAACAAAAACCACATAGTACCTGCTGGAGTGCTTGAATACTCAACAACCTTCCCTATTTGCGCAGCGTAAACACCATGGATATTAAAACAAAATAAAACAAGTAAGATCAGTTTTTTCATGATATTTCCTTTACGTTAAATTAGTTATAATGGAGGTATAAATTCTACTGAAATAGCTTTTATTGTTTCCGATCCATTTTTACACCTATGGTTGCCAATCACTGTCACTTTTTGATCACTATCCATAGCCCTCTTAACATAAGCTAAATTTGCTGCGCCACTTTTCTTATCTAAATCAATAACCCAGCTAATCTTACTGGAGGCACACTCTGGCAAGTCATCTCTTATGCCTTCAATAGTGAATGAGTTACCATTTAATTCTATTATCTTGCCATTTTGCACACTTGCATATGCAGGTATACCTAAAGAAAAAGATAAAAGAAGGAAAGGTGTAATTAAGTGCTTCATGATCTTTTCCTCTAATTCATAGTTGAAAAAATTTTAACGCCTTATACAGATAATTACTTCCAGTCATACGCTCTATACAAGAATGATTGATATTAAAATCTAGTAATAATCTATGCAAATAATATTCTTTTACAAGTAATTTCTCAGTATGATTTTAGCTTCAAAATGATAACCAGGATGATCTGGAGATATTAATAGGCAAACTACTTCCTGTTTGTGAAAGTTTTACCGCCAGGAGTTACTTCTTTACCCCACAACACAGCGCCCGCTTCCACGTATGGATAGTTTTGTCGCTCAGAATGATTAACAGTCTTTTGCTAACTAAAGCGTTATGCAGAAATATAAAAACGTACAAAATACTTATGACTAACCACGCGCTAGACCAGCGAGTGATTATGAAGGAAGAAGAAAATAGGAAATTTGGTGGAGCTAGGCGGGATCGAACCGCCGACCTCTTGCGTGCCACGCAAGCGCTCTCCCAGCTGAGCTATAGCCCCGTTTGTACGGTGGTGGCGTATTATGCCCGCATTAGGATGCCGGCTCAACCAAGTTTTCAATGTAACTGGTCGCTGCCTGCAATCGCCTAACCACGGCTTCTTGCCCAATTGTAGCCAAGGTTTGATCTAAGCCCGGCGAATTACCATTACCACAAACCGCAATGCGCACCGGTGGCCCGACTTTACCGAATTTCAGACCCTTCTCATCGGCATAGTCAGCGATACAACTTTGAATCGCCTCTGGCTGCCAATCATTCAACTGCGCTAAACGCTCGATTAAGTCATTTAAGATCGGAAGACTGGCTTTATTTAAGAATTTCTTTGCTGGCTTAGGGTCATATTCGGTTGGGTCTTGAAAGAATAAGACGCTGGTCTCAGCCATCTCTGACAGGGTTTTAACTCGATCACGCTGTAGCTCAACCACCTGCAGTAACATCTCACGCGGTGCCGCTTGCAGGGCCTCTGGTAGGCGCTTAGCCAGCTCATCGGCCAACTCCTCAGCCACAGCCTCTTTTAAATATTGTTGATTCAACCAATGCAGCTTATCGACATCAAAGGTGGAGGCCGATTTATTGATTCCCGTGAGCTTAAAAAGCTCAAGCATCTCTGCTGTACTAAAGACCTCTTGATCGCCATGCGACCATCCTAGACGGACTAGGTAATTCAACATCGCATCACGCAATATGCCCTCTTCGGCATAGGCCGAAACACTGACCGCACCATGGCGCTTAGACATACGCTTACCATCGTCACCCAAGATCATCGGTGCATGCGCATAGATCGGCGGCGTACCACCCAGTGCCTCGATCAAGTTAATCTGTCTCGGCGTATTATTAATATGGTCATCACCACGAATAACATGGGTGATCTGCATATCCATATCGTCGACGACAACGGTCAAGTTGTAAGTCGGCGTGCCATCAGAGCGCGCAATAATGAGATCGTCTAATTCTTGATTCGAGATAGTAATCTGACCCAATACCTGATCTTCGATCACAACTACCCCGTCTAATGGGTTCTTAAAGCGGATCACTGGCGCCACATCTGCTGGTGGCTCACCACTGAAGTCACGATAGCGGCGATCATATTGTGGTCGCTGCTTGTTAGCAATCTGTTGTTCACGCATCGCCTCCAGCTCTTCCTTACTGCAGTAACAGCGATAGGCTTTACCTTCATCCAGCAGCTTTTGAATCACTTCGTTGTAACGATCAAAACGTTGTGTTTGGTAGAAAGGGCCTTCGTCGTAATCCAGACCTAACCATTCCATACCATGCAAAATTGCATCGACCGAGGCCTGTGTAGAACGCTCTTTATCGGTGTCTTCAATACGTAAGACAAAACTGCCACCATTAGCACGCGCAAACAACCAGGAAAACAATGCGGTACGGGCACCACCGATATGTAGGTAACCGGTTGGGCTAGGGGCAAAACGTGTTCTTACTTGCATCAAAACTCTCTCTTATATAAATACGATTATTTTAAACGACTTTTAATCGCCGCTTGATCGAATAGACGCCATTACAGCCTAGCTGCAAAGACAGTGTCAACGCCAACGCTCACACCAACGCAGGCGCTATAAATAGAATGACAAGCTGTAGACAGATAGCGGCAAAAACACCCGCGACTACATCATCGACAACAATGCCTAAACCACCCTGTACTTTGCGGTCTATTAAACCGATCGGCCAAGGCTTCCAAATATCAAATAAACGGAATAGTAAAAATCCTAGGACAATCCAAAGCCAACCAGCAGGCACTAAGATCATAGTCACTAAATAACCACAGATCTCATCCAACACGATACCGCTATGGTCATGTGTGTTTAGCTGCCTTGCTGACTCGCCACAGATATAGACTGAGAGCAGGATCAACACCAGCAATACAGCCAAATAGACTGACAGCGATAAGGGCTGTAGCAGTAGGTAGATCGGTATAGCTACCAAGGTACCAAAGGTACCGGGAGCAAATGGTGCTAGACCACTACCAAACCCAAAGGCTAAACCATGTATCGGGTTAGTCAGGCATTCTTTGATGCTTGGGTTTGTCGCTTTTGTCATAATAAAAATCCTTATCCTGCTCTACTTAAAATGATCAAAACCTAAACTAATTGGTATCGCTTGCCTTAGCCCATCTCGCACTAAGTTTAATTCACGATCTTTTGTAATACTGCCAATACAATGGATAACGCAAGCCTGCTCAGCGGCCAATGTTGCTAACTCTTTTGCAGCAGCGGGTGACGCAGTAAACAGCAGGCCATAATCTTCACCACCGGTCAGTGCCATCAGTTCATCTACTGAGTCGGCCAACGGCAACTGTTCTAGTTGAACAACAGCCCCGACCTGACTGGCAGCACATAGCCGTTGTAGATCTAGCAATAGACCATCAGATAAATCCATCGCGGCATGGCTTAAACCGACCAAGCCTCGAGCAAAATCTAAATTAATATTGGGTCGGTATAACGCAAGTGATTGGGCCGCAGTCAGTTTTTCATGATCATTGCCGTGTTGCTTTAGGCAGGCAACGGCACTAGCCGCCAACCCTAAGGAACCGGTAACGTAAATATCATCATCGATCTGAGCCGTACTGCGCTGTAGAGATTTTCCAGCAGCTACCGTACCCATTATTTGTAGGCCGAGATTGAGTTCGCCTGAACGCACCACATCACCACCAACCAGTGTCACCGCGTAGTGCTTAGCGGCGGCAAATAGACCTTCTGAGAAGGCCTTTAACCAGGCCTCATCGACACTATCGAGACTCAGATTCAAGGTCATCCAACGTGGTGTCGCTGCCATTGCAGCCATATCACTGACATTAACCGTCACCAACTTATAAGCCAAGTCATAGCCCGGTGTTTCAGCAACAAAGTGGCGAGCGATCACCATACTGTCACTACTGACAACGAGTTGCTGCCCTTCTGGAATTTGGATTAATGCGGCATCGTCACCGATACCTAACAAGAGATCAGGGTCACTGATGCCTTGCGCTGGGACTTGGAAAAAGCGTTGAATAATCTCGGCTTCAGTCATGATGGCAAGGGCTATGGCTTTCCAATGAAATGGATTACTGCAAAATAGTCAGACGATTCTGTGTCTTGCAGATGTTATCTAAAATCGCATTAACAAACTTATAACCTTCATCCGCACCGAAACGCTTACACAGACGAATCGCCTCAGCGATAATCACGTTTTCAGGAATAAATAGGCTGTGACAGTATTCATACACCGCAATGCGCAGGCTAGCTAATTCAATAGGATCGATCTGCGCAACTTTATAATCGCTAGCGCCATCAATAATTTCATCAAACTTTTCTTCACTGGCAAGACAGACCTTAATCATCTCAGCGAAGTAATCTTGATCGGCCTTCTTCCAGTATTCATCGGTCTTATATTGCTCGACTAGTTCTGTTACCGAATTCTGCGTGAACTGACATTGATACAGTGCTTGCAGCGCCAAGCGGCGAGAACTTTGACGCGCATAATTAGCACTACGTTCTTCTGGATTAGCCACTAGTCTTCTCGAATTTGATTAAGTACATTGTTCATTTCAAGCGCGCATAAAGCCGCGTCTACCCCTTTGTTTTCACCGCCCACCTGCGAGCGTAGTTGTGCCTGCTCTAGCGTGTCAGTTGTTAATACACCAAAGATCACTGGTACGCCGGTGTCTAAACCAACCTGCATAATACCTCTCGCACTCTCACCACAGACGAAATCGAAATGTGGTGTATCACCACGAATAACACAACCCAAAGTAATGATCGCTTGATAGCCTCCGCTATTCGCCAATTCACTGGCGATCAGTGGCAATTCAAAGGCACCAGGCACATAAAGAATATCGACATCTGCCTGCGCCACGCCATGCTCAAGCAAGCTTGCCTCGGCTGCAGTCAGCATATTATTAACAATCTCATGATTAAAGCGTGCAGCAACTATAGCAAAGCGGGCATCTCCTGCACTGATATCACCAGTCTGAATTGGACCTGTTTTCATCTTAAATTACTTCCCACTGACATATTCAACGATCTCCAGACCGAAACCACCCAGTCCGTGAAATACTTGTTTTGCACTCAACAGACGCATTTTATGTACGCCCACATCAAATAAAATTTGACCGCCTATGCCTAAAGTACGGCGATCTACTGGCATATTCGCATGTTGCCCTGCCTGGTCAACATTCTGTTCTTCTTTACTTAAGCGCTCTAATTGCTTGATCAAGTTGTCTGGGTCGTTGCCAATACGCAGTAACACAACCACACCCGCCTCTTCCGCTGCAATCCGCTGGATCGCATCACGCAAAGGCCAGCCAAAGGCCTCACTCTTACCGAGCAGACTATCGATGATAGTGTTTTCAAGATGTACTCGCGTTAGGACTGCCTTATCCGCAGTGATATCGCCTTTAACCAAGGCAAAATGCACCTGTTTAAGCACTGCATCTTGGTAGGTGTGGAGCTTGAAATCACCATAATCTGTACTAAATGGTTGCACTGAAATACGGCGTACCGTTGGTTCGTGCTGCATTCGGTAGCTGATCAAGTCTTCGATCGTTCCAATCTTAAGGTCAAACTCTTTAGCAAACTTTTCCAGATCTGGACGGCGTGCCATGGTGCCATCTTCATTCATGATCTCTACGATGACAGAGGCCGGTTCTAACTCAGCTAAGCGTGCAAAATCACAACCCGCTTCGGTATGCCCTGCCCGCGTCAAAACGCCACCTGGCTTGGCCATCAATGGAAAGATATGTCCTGGCTGTTCGATATCTGCGGGCTTTGCGTTAGGTGCCACTGCGGTACGCACCGTATGTGCCCGGTCATAGGCAGAAATACCTGTGGTAACACCCTCAGCTGCTTCAATCGATACGGTGAAGTTGGTTTTGTAATTATCGCCTACTGCATCCACCATCAACGATAGATTCAGCTGCTGGCAACGCTCGCGCGTTAAGGTCAGGCAAATCAGGCCACGGCCGTGCGTCGCCATAAAATTAATATCTTCCGGCTTAACCATAGAGGCCGCCATCAGTAGATCGCCTTCGTTTTCACGATCCTCGTCATCAATAATAATCACCATCTTGCCGGCAGCGATATCAGCAATAATTTCTTCTGTTGAATTAAATTTCATAGTCACTACTTTTGGATCGTCGGTGATTAGCTATCTGAAAACGTATTCAATCGCTCAACATAGCGTGCGATAACGTCCACTTCTATGTTGACTCGTGCGCCAACGCGGTAGCTATGAATCGTTGTATTTTTGTAGGTGTGCGGGATGATCGCAACACTGAACAGTATAGCATCGACTGCATTCACCGTGAGGCTTACACCATCGATACAGATCGAGCCTTTGCGTGCTATATAGCGTGCCAATTCAGTAGGCACCTGACATTGCAAAAACCAGGCATCGCCTTCTTCACGTAGCTCAGTCACTGTTGCCACACCATCGACATGGCCTGAGACCATATGCCCACCCAGTGCCGTTGTTGGTGTTAGCGCCCGCTCTAGATTCAAGGCATCACCGACCACTCTATCGCCAAGCGTGGTGCAGGCTAAGGTCTCCAGCGAGGCATCAGCGGTAAATGAATTGGCAGTGATGCTGGTAGCGGTCAAACAGGTACCGAGTACACAGATACTGTCACCAACAATCGACTGATCCAAAAAGCCATCAGGCGTCGCAATACTAAAGACACTGCCACCCTCTGTTTTTTCTATCGCTTGGCACTGCCCCTGAGCTTGTATTATCCCGGTAAACATAGAGCTTTAAACCTCGACATCCATAGTGAATTTTTGGATAGGCAAGGCACTACTGGTATGTAATTCAGCACTGGCCTCAATAGCGACACTGGCAATCTCTTCGGCATCATCACTACGATCATACATTGCATACATAGCACCTAAGGCGATCTCTGCACCGGCACCAATAGCCCAGAAGCTACGGTACTGGAAGACTTCTCGCAGCGCATACAGACCATAGATACCAGTCTTATTCAAAAACAAGGCATCGATACGTGATGACTCGTAGGCATCATCGTCTTCATCTTTTGGATTTAAGAAATAATTTTGCTTAAGAATCGGATGCAGATTCAAAAAGCTATGGTAGATCGCTTGTCGTGAATCCAGCTGAATGTTTTTAGCCTCTTGTGCAAACACACTCTGTATCACGAGGTGATGTGCTGCACTACCAACTATGCCCATGTAGCTGCCGGCATGCTCAAGAATCTTGTCACTGCTGGCATCATAACGATGGCTTTGACGAATATCGCCAAAGGTAGTCAGTGTATCGGCTGCAATACAACCTTTCCCATTCTTAATAACTGCAACAATCGTAGACATAATTAGGTGTTATTCAATAAAGCAGTAATGCGTAAATCCTTACCCACACTGCGTGAATCGGTGATCGTAAGATCTTGTCTTTGTGCCAGAGTATCCAATGGACCTAAGGTGCTAATACCACGAGTACCCTGACCCAATAAGGTCGGCGCAAGATACAGCACTAACTCATCGGCAAGGCCACTGGCGATAGCTGAGGCTACTAATTTCGGCCCGGCTTCTAGCATAACCGAGTTAATCTCACGAGCGGCCAAGTCATGCAGTATCCATTCAATCGATAAACCAGAATCATCTACTGCTGCCTGTATCACTCGCCCCGGTTGAAAATCCGCATAGGCGGTTTCATCTTTAGCGGTATAAATAAGATAAGCCCCCTGCTCGTCTAACACTTTAGCAGTTGCTGGCGTGCGTAATTCACTATCAAGCACCACACGTAACGGTTGCGGCAGAGGGCCATCAGTCTTTAACTGCTCGCTAGTGAGGCGCACATTTAGATTAGGATCATCCGCTAACACCGTACCGATACCAGTCATCAAGACATCTTGCTTAGCGCGCAAATATTGCACATCTAGCCGAGCGGCCTCTGATGTAATCCATTTCGATTCGCCGTTATGCAATGCGGTGCCACCATCCAGACTGGCCGCAGTCTTTATCGTTAACCATGGCAGACCATGGCTCATACGCTTAATAAAGCCTCGGTTCAGTTGCTCAGCCGCTATCGCATTAGACATCAGCTCAACCGTAATCCCTGCACCACGCAATTGCTCAATACCGCGGCCAGCCACTAGAGGATTAGGGTCTTGCATTGCAATCACTACGCGAGCGATACCGGCATCGATTAAGGCTTGCGTACAGGGACCCGTGCGGCCGCTATGTGCACAGGGTTCTAATGTGACATAGGCTGTCGCGGCACGAACATCGGCCGTCGCATTATTCAGTGCATTAATTTCAGCATGCGCCTGTCCGGCGACTTGATGATAACCCTGAGACAACACCCGCCCATCATTGCTGGCAATGATGCAACCCACCATTGGGTTAGGACTAGTGCTGTAACGACCTTGTTCTGCAAGACGCAGCGCCTGCGCCATTAAGGCTTGGTCCTGCGGGCTAATCATAGTAAATCCTATGAATCCTTGATCAATTTAAGCTGACTTTTACGCATTTCAGGTGTCAGATCTTTTTCTACGTGATCAATAATATCTCTAAACTCTTGCACGTCTGTAAACGATCGATAGACCGAAGCAAAACGCACATAGGCAACTTGGTCGATTACCTTGAGCTCATCCATCACCCACTCGCCCATTTGGCTGGCTGGGATCTCACGATCACCATAACCTAGCGCTAAGTGACGAATATGGTCGACCGTCTCGTCTACTGTATCCATAGACACGGGGCGTTTTTCAATCGCATGTAATAATCCGGTGCGTAACTTCTCAACATCAAAGTTCTCGCGGCGACCATCACGCTTAACAATACGTGGTAAATCTAATTCAGCAGTCTCGTGCGTGGTATAGCGCGCCTTACAATCAACACACTCGCGACGTCTACGCACTTGGCTACCATCAGCTGCCAGACGTGAGTCGACTACTCGTGTATCAGTGGCACCACAAAATGGACATCGCATACGCTTTACCTATTTGTCGTTAAAAACAGATTTCAGAAACAAAAACGCGGCCAAGGGTTCCCCCTGTGGCCGCGCTACATTTCGCAAAGCTGTATTAGCTATTGCTTCTTGAAGCTTCATATACAGGGAAGCGAGAGCAAAGCTCAACAACAGCCTTCTTCACGCGATCTTGAACTTCAATGTTTTCAACATCATTCATCACATCACACATCCAGTTAACCAACTCAACACACTCTGCTTCTTTAAAGCCACGAGTAGTGATCGCTGGAGCACCAAGACGAATACCACTGGTCACGAATGGTGATTGTGGATCGTTAGGCACGGTATTTTTGTTAACAGTGATGTTAGCGTTACCTAGGGCTGCGTCTGCTGCCTTACCGGTAATACCTTTTTTGATTAGATCAACTAAGAACAAGTGGTTATCAGTGCCACCAGATACGATGTCGTAATCACGTGCTTGGAACTGCTTCACCATCGCTCGTGCGTTAGCAACGACTTGCTTTTGATATTCCTTGAACTCAGGTTGTAACGCTTCTTTGAAAGCGACTGCCTTAGCTGCAATAACGTGCATCAATGGACCACCCTGCATACCAGGGAAAACCATAGAGTTGATCTTCTTAGTGATCTCGTCGTTTTTACGCGCGATGATGATGCCGCCACGAGGACCACGAAGTGTCTTATGCGTAGTTGAAGTAACAACGTCAGCTACTGATACTGGATTCGGGTACATGTCTGCTGCAATCAAACCAGATACGTGTGCCATATCAACTAATAAGTAAGCACCAACCATATCTGCGATCTCGCGGAATCTAGCCCAATCCCAAACTTTAGAATAAGCAGAGAAACCAGCAATCAACATCTTAGGCTTGTGCTCTTTCGCCAAAGCTTCAACTTGATCGTAGTCAATCTCGCCTGTTGGCGTTAGACCGTATTGGATTGCATTGTAAAAACGACCAGAGAAGTTCACTGGGCAACCGTGAGTTAGATGACCACCCTGTGCTAGTGAAAGACCCATAATGGTGTCATGCGGCTGTAGCAGTGCAAAGAAAACAGCACCGTTTGCCTGTGAGCCAGAATGTGGCTGCACGTTTGCATAGTCTGCGCCGTAAAGCTCTTTTAGACGATCAATCGCAAGCTGCTCTACTTTATCAACATGCTCACAACCACCGTAGTAACGCTTTGAAGGGTAACCTTCTGCGTATTTGTTAGTAAGTACTGAACCCTGCGCTTCCATTACACGTGGACTGGCATAGTTCTCTGAGGCAATCAGCTCGATGTGCTCTTCTTGGCGAATCACTTCGCTGCTCATCGCATCTGCTAGCTCTTTATCAAATTCGGCGATATTCATATCGGCAGAAAACATAGTAATTCTCCAAAAGGTTTATTCTGACAAAATTTAGTGGCAGAAGTATACCCTATTATCCCTTCTGAGAGCCACCAAATCCTATACAAGCATTTTTGTTTATTTGGCTCTGCAACAGTATCTGGACAGGGGCTTAGAAGTCTGGAACTATGCCCGGAGTTTGTGCAACCACTAAAGTCCCTAATATGGCCCAATATGTATTCTCAATGAGCGGTGTCGGCAAAGTCGTGCCGCCGAAGAAAGAGATCTTAAAAGATATCTCCCTGAACTTCTTTCCAGGCGCCAAAATTGGTGTTTTAGGCTATAACGGCGCGGGTAAATCGACCCTTTTGCGCATTATGGCCGGTGTCGATACCGATTTCCATGGCGAGGCAAGACCGCAGGCCAACCTTAATATTGGTTATTTGCCACAAGAACCGCAGCTGGATATGACATTAGATGTGCGTGGCAACGTTGAGCTCGGCATAGGCCCCCTAAAACAAGCCTTAGATGAATTCAACGCTATCAGCATGAAATTCGCCGAGCCGATGAGCGACGACGAGATGACTGCCGCCTTAGGCCAACAGGCCAAGCTGCAAGATCAAATTGAAGCTGCCGATGGCTGGAATCTAGATCGCAAACTAGAAGTAGCCGCCGATGCCTTGCGCCTACCCCCTTGGGATGCCGATGTCTCTGTGCTCTCAGGTGGTGAACGCCGCCGAGTCGCGCTCTGCAAACTACTCCTCTCCAACCCAGACATGTTGATCTTGGATGAGCCAACCAACCACTTAGATGCTGATTCAGTCGCTTGGTTAGAACGCTTCCTACAAGATTTTGCCGGTACCGTTGTTGCGGTCACCCACGATCGTTACTTCCTGGACAATGTCGCAGGTTGGATTTTAGAACTAGACCGCGGTCATGGCATCCCATGGGAAGGCAACTACTCTAGCTGGCTAGAGCAAAAGCAAGCACGCCTAGAGCAGGAACAACGCCAAGAAAGTGCGCGACAAAAGACCATGGCGGCAGAATTAGACTGGGTGCGCAGCAACCCTAAAGGTCGCCAGGCAAAATCCAAGGCGCGCTTAAAACGCTTTGATGAAATCAATTCACAGGAATACCAAGAACGCGCAGAGACTAATGAGATCTTCATCCCTACCGGTGATCGACTTGGTGATGTGGTGATTGAGGCCGAAGACCTAAGCAAGGCTTTTGGCGAGCGCATGTTGTTTGATAATGTCAGCTTCACCCTACCCAAGGGTGCCATTGCAGGTGTTATTGGTGGTAACGGTGCGGGTAAATCGACCTTACTCAAGATGTTAGTCAATCGGGAGACACCGGATAGCGGCACACTGCGTTTAGGTGAGACGGTTAAACTGTCTTACGTCGATCAGCTACGAGATGACCTGCAAGGTGATCGTACTGTTTGGGAAGAGATCTCAAATGGCCAAGACATTATGCAGATCGGTAACCATACCGTGCAGTCCCGTAGTTATTGTGGACGCTTTAACTTCAAAGGTGGCGATCAACAAAAACGCGTCAAAGACCTTTCCGGTGGTGAACGCAATCGCTTACAACTGGCCAAACTACTGGCTAGTGGCGGCAACGTGTTATTACTCGATGAACCGACCAACGACCTAGACGTAGAGACATTACGTGCCTTGGAAGAAGCACTCTTGAACTTCCCGGGTTGTGCCATCGTCGTCTCTCANGATCGCTGGTTCTTAGATCGTATCGCTACACATATACTGGCATTTGAAGGCGATTCTGTTGTCACCTGGTTTGAAGGTAACTTCACTGAATACGAGGCCGACCGTAAACAGCGCCTAGGTGAAGACGCCGCTCAACCAAGACGCGTGAAATACAAAAAGATAGACGGTTAATGACCTAGACTGGTCTAGAAATTGCGCTTTAAATCCATACCGGAATACAGCGCAGCGACCTGATCGGCATAGCCATTAAAAGGCAATGTCTTACGCTTACGCAGCTCACCTATACGACGCTCACGCGCTTGACTCCAACGCGGGTGATCAACCTCTGGATTCACATTCGAATAGAACCCATATTCTTTTGATGCTGAAAGATTCCAGCTGGTATCTGGCTGTGTCTCTGTGAAGCGAATCTTGACGATAGACTTAATACTCTTAAAGCCATATTTCCATGGCACGACTAAACGTAACGGCGCACCGTTTTGATTTGGCAACTGTTTACCGTAAAGCCCTACTACTAACATGCTCAACGGATTCATTGCTTCATCTATCCGCAGGCCTTCAACATAAGGCCAATCCAATACGGGGAAACGCTGACCGGGCAGACTAGCCGGATCATGTAGTGTTGTGAATTCGACATACTTCGCTTTAGAGGTGGGTTGGAAGCGTTGTAACAAAGGTCCTAACTCGACCCCCATCCAAGGAACCACCATCGACCATGCCTCGACACAGCGCAGACGATAAATACGTTCTTCTAAATCTTGCGGCCTGATCAAATCTTCCAAGGCAATAACGCCAGGCTTCTCACACTCCCCTTCGATACTCACCGACCAAGGATCTGTCTTTAACATGGCCGCATTCTTTTTCGGGTCTTTCTTATCGGTACCTAACTCGTAAAAATTATTATACGAGGTGATCGACTTTTCTTTCGTCAGCTCGGCCATCAACGGATTATCTTCTGCCATTCGATAGCCGGATAAATCGAGCTTAGCGAAGGCTGGTAGGCCAGTCGCCGCCAAACCGATACCGCCACCCATGGCGAGCGATTTTTTAATGAATTCACGGCGCTGAAGGTAAACCGAGTAATCGGTCACCTCCGACTCTCTTAAAGCATGTCTAGGGGGGATTTTTATAAGCATGGAACGTTGGTCATAGCTCAGTTAATAGAGTTTCAGAAGGATACCATTTAAGGACTAAAACAATGTCCGTGCATTACGGAAGATACGCAACCAAGGCCCATCTTCATTCCAACTAGGATCAGCCCAAGAGTGTTGCACGCTCCTAAATAGGCGTTCTGGGTGCGGCATCATGATGCTAAAGCGGCCATCTTCATTGGTAATCGCGGTAGCCCCATTGGCCGAACCGTTCGGATTCAGCGGATAACGCTCACTAGCCGTGCCACTCTCATCACAATAACGCAGACCAATAAGCGCCTGAGCTTGTATTTGTTGCTCATCACTCTCAAATTGCATGCGGCCTTCGCCATGGGCGACCACTATCGGTAACTGAGAACCCGCCATACCCTGCAATAATAAAGACGGGCTTTGCTCTACTTTCACATTCAGCAATCGCGCCTCAAACTGCTCAGAGGTGTTGCGCACAAAGTGCGGCCAAGCGGCACTGCCCGGAATCAGCTCTCGTAGCTGAGACATCATCTGACAGCCGTTACAAACGCCCAAACCAAGCACATTTTCATCTTCAAAAAATGCTTTAAATTGATCCAGTAACTTACTGTTATATAATATATTACTAGCCCATCCAGACCCAGCGCCCAAGACATCTCCATAGGAGAAGCCACCACAGGCCGCGAGCATCTGAAAGTCCTTCAATTGGGCCCTATTTTCGAGCAAATCAGACATATGAACGTCCACCGCTTGGAAGCCTGCACGATCAAAAGCAGCGGCCATCTCGACCTGTCCATTCACCCCCTGCTCACGCAGGATCGCTATCTTTGGACGTACACCGGTGGCAATGAACGGTGCGGCAACATCCTCATCTGGATTAAAGCTCAAATCGGCCAATAGGCCGTGCACACCCTCTTCCTCGATCAAATCGAACTCAGAATCGGCACATTCGGAGTTATCACGCTGTCTTTGTATCTGATGACTGACATCAGACCAGCGTTGTTCTAAGGCAGCACGCTGACTACTGAACAATAATTCACCCGCTACACTGCAATGAATCGCTTGATCATCACGTACCCGTGCAACGACACTAACCTGTTCAGCCAAACCGACTGATTTCGCCAAACTCAAGACCGCATCTAGGTCGCTTTCAGCCACTTGCATGACACAACCCAGCTCTTCTGCGAACAGCGCCGGCAAGGCCTGCTTTAGGTCAGCGGCCAGCTCGATATCGAGACCACAGCGACCGGCAAAAGCCATCTCAGCAAGGCAAGCAAAGAGCCCACCATCGCTCCTATCATGATAAGAAAGAACATTATCTTCCTCTCTTAACTTATTAATAAATAATACTAAAGACTTTAATAGATCAACCGAGTCTAAGGCCGGCACCCGACTATCGGCAAACTCATAGACCTGAGCCAAACCGAGGCGCCCAGACGGTTTTGACCGGCACCCAAGTCGACCAATAACAGGCAACTAGGCTCATCAATATGCTTAATTTCAGGCGTCCAAGTCTGGCGCACGTCGGCCACTGGGACAAACGCCGTGACCACCAGTGAAACCGGTGAAACCACCAGTTTGGACTCGCCATCTTGCTGCCAGCCTGTTTGCATCGAAAGTGAGTCCTTACCCACCGGAATCGCGATATCAAGGGCCTGACACAGCTCACTGGTCGCCTCTACGGTATCGTACAAAATAGCGTCCTCACCCTCGTAATTGGCCGCCGCCATCCAGTTAGCCGATAGCTTGACCTGGCGCGTGTGCTCCCAAGGGGCCGCCAATAAGTTGGTTAAGGCCTCGGCAATCGCCATTTGCGCCGATTTTGGCCCCGAATAGAGTGCTATCGGGGTGCGTTCACCAATCGCCATAGCTTCACCGCTATAACCGCTAAAACTGTTGGTTGTAACCGCAACATCGGCCACCGGCACCTGCCAAGGCCCAACCATTTGATCGCGCACCACGTGACCAGTCACCGAACGGTCACCAATCGTGATTAAAAACTTCTTCGAGGCCACAGTAGCCTGCCCCAGCACGCGATCAATGGCATCGGCAATATCAATACCGCTGTAATCCGCTGTCACCGCTGCTAGCGGCAGACGTTGCGTATCACGCTTCACCTTAGGTGGCTTACCGAGTAACACCTCCATCGGCATTTGAATCGGGTCATTATCAAAGTGACGGTCATGCACCCGCAGATGCTGTTCCTCAGTGGCATGCCCAACCACCGCATAAAGACAGCGCTCACGCTGGCAGATACGCTCAAATTCGTCTAATTGATCGATGTTAATCGCTAACACATAGCGTTCTTGCGCCTCGTTACACCAAATCTCGAGTGGCGACATGCCCGGCTCGGCATTTGGCAACTCGCGCAGCTCAATAACACCACCCCTGCCACAGTCATGCAGAATCTCAGGCAAGGCATTAGAGACACCGCCGGCACCGACATCATGAATCGACACGATCGGGTTCTCGTCTTGCATCTGCCAGCAACGGTTAATCACTTCCTGACAGCGTCGTTCCATCTCTGGGTTATCACGTTGCACTGAGGCAAAATCCAATTGCTCGGCGCTGCTACCAGCATCGACTGAAGAAGCCGCACCACCACCAAGACCAATCAACATCGCTGGACCACCTAGAACGATGATCGGCGTACCTTCAGGGATAACCTGCTTCTCGACATCTTCACCACGGATATTACCTAGCCCGCCAGCGATCATGATCGGCTTGTGATAACCCCGCACGACACCGTTTAAGGTCTGTTCGTAGCAACGGAAATAGCCCAGTAGGTTTGGCCTACCAAATTCATTATTAAAGGCAGCGGCACCAATAGGCCCTTCGATCATGATGTCTAAGGCCGACACCATACGATCTGGCTTGCCGTAATCGTGCTCCCAAGGCTCAGGCAACTCGGGTAGACGTAGATTAGATACCGAGAAACCACAGAGCCCCGCCTTCGGTAAGGAGCCTCTGCCGGTAGCGCCTTCATCACGGATCTCTCCACCAGAGCCGGTAGCGGCACCGGCAAACGGTGCAATCGCCGTCGGATGGTTGTGTGTCTCGACCTTCATCAAGATATGAATATCTTCTTCAAAATAACGGTAGCTACAATCTGCCGACTGCGGATAGAAACGTGCCGCAGAATAACCAGTCATCACCGCTGCATTATCTTTATAGGCGGACAATACGTTTTCAGGTGAATGCTTATAGGTCTCGCGAATCATGCCAAATAAAGTATTGGCCTGCGCCTCACCATCAATCTTCCATTCGGCATTAAAAATCTTGTGTCGGCAGTGCTCTGAATTCGCCTGCGCAAACATCATCAACTCAACATCCGTCGGGCAGCGCTCTAAGCGTTGGTAATTAGTCACCAAATACTCGATCTCATCGCTCGACAGGGCCAAGCCCAAATCTGTATTCAGGCTGCCGATATCACTACTCAATGTATTTAAATCAGCCAGGCGATTAACCGGCGCTGGCTGTTGGCTGCTGAATAGCTCGATACAAGAGCCCAGCTGCGGTAGGACACTTTGCGTCATACGATCATGCATCGCAGCCTGTACTAAGGCCTGATCATCCGCGGTCAGCGCTGACCAGCCTTCTATCGTCACCAGGATTGCGCGCTCAACTCGACCACCGGCAGCTAAACCGCAGTGCTCAAGGATCTCTGTCGCCTTTGACGACCAAGGTGAAATCGTGCCCATACGTGGGCTCACAATAAATTGATCCTGCAACGCCGTTTGGCTGGAAATAGCCGCTTCCACACCCAGAATGTGTCGTATTAGCCCGACCTGATCGGAACTCAAGACACCACAGTGTTCTACCAGATAAAGCCATGACGTTTGCACACCCTGCAAAGCCGGTACTTGTTGTTGGATAACCCTGAGCTGCTGCTCAAGTTTGAATGGCGTGGTAGCTGCTGTACCGCGGAGAAAAAGCATTCGAACCCTTGGAAACGCGTGAAATCAATCAAAGAGCGCCGATTTTATATGAAACTGGCCGCTGTAACACGTAAAAATTAGGTCCAGTACCAGCATAACCTAGCCTATTTTTTGCGTTATACTCGCGGTACATCAAGGGGGGCGACCTGGCTTTCGACGCCGGTTGCGAATCTGGAGGTGCATGCCGAGGAAGTAGTACTCCTCGTTAAATAAGACTGCAAATTTATAGTCGCAAACGACGACAACTTCGCTCTAGCTGCTTAAAAACCAGTCGTAGAGTCGTCCGCCCGGTTGAGCTTGCGCGATCGGATCCGGGCGTCACCTTAGCAAGCTCGTGACAAAATCTGCCTGAGGTGGAGTCACTAAAACAATTTTCAGGCTCGCGGTTAAACGTCCTGCTCGTCGGTCGCTAACTGTAAAATTAAAAGACGAAACTAAGCATGTAGTACCAAGAGTGCAGGACTGACGGACGCGGGTTCAATTCCCGCCGCCTCCACCAAAATTAAAAAGCCTCCCTAGCGGAGGCTTTTTTATGTCTGCTTAAAAGTGACTAGTTAAACCTCTTCCTCTTGCGTGTGTCGGCTAAGGCCAAGCTATCTATCGATGAATTGCGGCGCACCAACTAGTGCTGCCCAACACTTAGGATATTTACGTACAGCAGCTGGAGAGATTTATCACTCATCCCAGCTTAAAAATGGTTATCTACATTTGAATGACAGTGACGTCAGCTATTATTCAACACCCTACTCCTATTAAGGCATAGCAATGCTTAAGTTCGATACTAGTGCCGGTCTATTCGAACATATCCCCCAAAGTAATCTCCGCGAAAGTAATTTACTGGAACGATACGACCTACAAGCAGCTATTGTTGCCTCATGGGAGCTGTTTAAAAATGAGAT
>JGI20154J14316_10001159_pt1 | contig 23551 bp, 19 predicted proteins | sample COG_04_FD_14316 | JGI IMG/M metagenome (IMG submission 14316)
TAACAAGTAAGTATTTAATAGCTAAAAATTTAAGTGTTGATTCTGTAGCTTATTTTTATAGTAATATTAATGCTTCCTCAGGTATTACTGCGGGAACAAATACTCAAGCTACTATGGCATTCCTTTCCTCTAATATAAGGGATACGTCTAGATTTGATATACTTAGACAAGTATACTGGTCAACAAACGGACTTCCTTCTAATGAGGCTTTAACTAAGGGATATAATATCAATCTATCAAAACCAGTTGCAGGTGCCACAACAAATATAAACATAGGAAGATGGGAAAATGAAAGCTCTGGTACTACTACTATCCAGAACCATAGTGGAGTAGTTAATATAGTTTCAAAGGCACAAAACTTTTCCCATTCTGGTTCTTTAGACATAGGAAATATTTTAAAAATTGAAGGCAAAGCAGATTACCAATCCTATACTTTATCGACAGCAACTCAAATATTTTTAGATAATTTTGTTGAAACAGGAGGATCTGCTGTAAATTTAGATTCCCATACACCTGATGTAGGTGCAGGATGGACAAAATCAGTAACAAACCCAAGTGGTAATACTAGAACTCTACAAGTCCAACCTAATAGTGAAGGATTTGTAAAACTATCTAGTACTGATGCAAATAGTCAGGGTTTAATATACACTTGTGACACATTACCAACATCAGTTAATTATGAACTAACAGCTACGTTTAAAAGACAAGATAATAGTGACGATACTTTTCACTTAATTGTAAAATATGTTGATGAAGATAATTTTTACTTTTTAACCTGGAGTGCTACTGCTAACAATTGTCTATTACAAAAAATAGAAGGCGGAACAGTTACTAGTGTTTTTACCCCCTTAGGAATACCGACTGGAGGATTCAACTACGGTGTATATAATGTTGTGACAGACAATTTAAACCCTGAAATGCTTTTAAGACTTAGGTTTATAGATAATACACTAATGGTTTGGAATGGTGTTACTAATGATTTTGCCTTTAGAGGTTTCTTCCCAGTTGACAGTGATTTTAATGATGGTGCTGGAGGTACTTTTCATAGATTTGGAGTAGGGATAGGTGCTGTTTTTGCTGGAAGTACCGAAGATCAAGTAGATGAATGGAAACTTAGCAGTTTTCAAGTTAATAATTTAGGCCCTACCAGTACATTAGATAATACAACAATTAGTTATCTTAATAGTGGAAGTTTTGGAATAGGAACAACTAGTCCTAGCCATAAACTAGATGTTACAGGTACAGGTAGATTTACGAGTACATTAACTTGTCAAACTTTAGTTCAAACATCTCAAAGAGACCAGAAAAAAGATATTGGCAATATTACTAAAACAAAAGCAATTGCAATACCTTTTAAAGAATATAAATACAAATCAGAATCTGGAGACAGAAAAAGATATGGTGTTGTAGTAGAAGATATTGAAGCACACTACCCTGAATTAGTACATACGGATGCTGATGGTATTAAAGGTGTTAACTATATAGATTTATTAGTAAAACGTGTAGCTGAACTTGAAAAAGAATTAGAAGATATATCATTAACCCAAGGACCTAAAGGAGACACAGGAGCAACTGGTGCTGCAGGAGCAGCAGGAGCAACAGGAGCAACTGGTGCTACAGGAGCAGCTGGAGCTGCTGGAAAGAATGGAGCTAATGGAAATAGTCACTTAGAGAATGTAACCTCTATATCTTACAATTCAAAAACAAAAAAATTAGAAATATTACTGGAAGGACAGAAAATTCCTTTTTCATTTACCCCAGCAACAACAGCATTTGAGCCTGGAGATGGTCTTTCACCAGGAAAATAATAAATAAAAAAATAAAAATTATGATCACTTACAATTGGAATTGCAAAACAGTAGATGTACACCCTCAAGAAGAGGGTGAAACAAATGTAGTATATAATGTACATTGGATAGTAACAGGAACTTCAGATCAATTAGATTCTGAAGGAAATCCTTACTCTACAACTAATATAGGAACACAAATGGTACCACTAAACCCAGAAACACCTTTTATACCATTTGAAGATTTAACAAATGAAACAGTTGTTGGGTGGACTCAAGATGCTATGGGTGAAGAACAAGTTACAGACATTGAAGCAAATATTGCTGCAAATATAGAACTACTAATAAACCCTACTAGTATTACACTTACTATTAATTAAATTAAAAATTACGTGGGGTATTAAATTAGCTTTTGTATATTAAATATAATCACAAGTAAGTAGTATTCAATATTTATAAACCGTTAATACCCTTAACATAAAATACACCATTAATTAGTTGGTTAATGTTTAAATAACGGGAAAAACGTGTTAATATGTATTAAATGTAATAAAACAAAAATTTAAGTTATAAACAAAAAAACAAGTATTATGAGTAAAACAATTAAATTAGAAGAAAAAGAATTAGAAGTTCTTAGAGAGTATCAAAATAAACAAAACAATATTACTTTTGAATTGGGTAACGTAGATATCCAAAAAGCTATTCTTGAAGGTCAAAGAAGTCAAATTTTAGAAGCTTTAGCTACTTTACAAGAAGAATCTAATAAAACTGGTAAAGAACTACAAGAAAAATATGGAGATGGAAATATTGATTTAAAAACTGGAGAATTTACTATAGTAGAGTAATTTTTGAGAAAAGTTTTAATATTTATAATAAAACAATATTAAAATAATATAAATAAGATGGCAGAAACATTAATATCTCCAGGTGTATTGGCAAGAGAAAACGATCAATCTTTTGTTACTTCCCAACCAGTTGAAAGAGGTGCAGCAATTATTGGACCCGCAGTAATAGGTCCAGTTGAAAAACCTACACTAATTAGTTCATTTAGTTCTTACCAAGCATTATTTGGTGGGGCATTAGAAAGTGGATCAGGTGAATTTACTTACCTTACTTCAATTGCAGCAAATCAATATTTTCAAAATGGGGGTAATTCTTTACTAGTAACAAGAGTAACATCAGGATCATTTACTTCAGCAACAAGTTCAGCTGTTGTAGGATTAACAGCATCTTTAACAAATGTTTTTACTTTAGAAACAATTTCTGAAGGTGAAATAATGAATAGTGTAGGTCCAACAGGTTCAAATGGTGCTTTAACTTCTGGTTCTACTGATAATGTTAGATGGGAAATAGTAGCATCTAACTCATCATCTGGTGTATTTAGTTTATTAATAAGAAGAGGTGATGATACTAATAATAATAAAGTAGTATTAGAATCTTATAATAATATTTCATTAGACCCATTTGCTTCAAATTATATTTCAAGAGCAATTGGTGATATTTCTACCAATTTAATTACTGAAGGAGTAGATACATTTTTACAAGAAAGTGGATCTTTCCCAAATATTTCTAATTACGTAAGAGTAAAATCAGTTAATAATCCAACACCACGTTATTTTAATAATGACGGAACAGCAAAAAACCAATTTACAGGTAGTTTACCAGCTATTGGATCTGGTTCATTTGGTGGAGCTGTAGGTTCTAATATACCAGCAGGAAGAGCAGCTAATTTTTATGAAAATATTAATGCTACAGACACACAAGGATTAGTAGGATCTGATTACACTAATGCAATAGCACTATTAGCTAATCAAGATGATTATCAATTTAATGTAATATCAGTTCCAGGTTTATCAACACAACACCAATCAGCTCAAATTACTAGTGTAATGAATAATTCTATTTCACGTGGTGATAGTATTGCTGTAATAGATTTAGTTGGTTATAACCAATTAATTAATACTGTAGTAGCACAAGCAGGAGGGATTGATAATAGTTACACAGCTACATATTGGCCATGGTTACAAACAGTTGATCCTAACTCAGGACAATTAGTTTATATACCAGCATCAACATTTATACCAGGTGTATATGCATTTACAGATGCTTCAAGTGATCCATGGTTCGCACCAGCAGGTATTACTAGAGGTGGAATGGGTCAAGTTGTTAGAGCTGAAAGAAGATTAACTTCTACAAATAGAGATACTTTATATGAAGCAAATGTAAATCCAATTGCAACATTCCCATCACAAGGAGTTGTAGTATTTGGTCAGAAAACATTACAAAAAGCAGCTTCAGCATTAGATAGAGTAAATGTACGTAGATTATTAATTACACTTAAGAGTTTTATCTCTCAAATTGCAGATAATTTAGTATTTGAACAAAATACAATTGCAACAAGACAAAATTTCTTAACACAAGTAAATCCATATTTAGAAAGTGTTCAACAGAGACAAGGATTGTATGCCTTTAAAGTAGTAATGGATGAAAGTAATAACTCACCAGATGTTATAGATAGAAATGAGTTAGTAGGACAAATTTTCTTACAACCAACTAGAACAGCTGAATTTATATTACTAGATTTCAATGTACTACCAACTGGAGCAACATTTCCATCGTAAAAACTAAAAAGATAAATATTTATAATAAAATAAACATATAAAATGGCAGTATTAAACCCAAACGAAATATTTTTCACAGCATTTGAACCAAAACAAAAGAATAGATTTATCTGTTTTGTAGATGGATTTCCCGCTTACATTATGAAAGGTGTAGGAGCTGTAACTGTATCACAAGGAACAGTACCTTTAAATCATATTAATGTTCAACGTTTTGTGAAAGGTAAAACAACTTGGGGTACTATTCAGTTTACATTATTTGATCCAATTACTCCATCTGGGGCACAATCAGTAATGGAATGGGTTAGATTACATCATGAATCAGTAACAGGTAGAGATGGTTATAGTGATTTCTATAAGAAAGATCTTACAATCAATGTATTAGGACCTGTAGGTGATGTTGTTTCAGAATGGATTATCAAAGGAGCAATGATTACAGAAGCTTCATTTGGAGATTTTGGTTGGGATCAAGAAAATGCTGCCCAAGAAATTACAATGACTGTACAACCAGATTACTGTGTATTAAATTTCTAAAAAATAATTACATAACTTATCAAAAATTGCTTGGCTTACGCCAAGCTTTTTTGTATTTTGTATACGTATAACTGATAAAAACGTTTTAATTAAATAAAGATTATATGAGTGAATTTAAATTCCCAAGTGAAGAAGTAGAATTACCTTCAAAAGGTTTAATATACCCAAAAGACCATCCACTTTCTAATGGTAAAATAGAAATTAAATATATGACCGCTAAGGAAGAAGATATTTTAACTAACCAATCTTATATTCAAAAAGGAACAGTATTAAATAAATTACTAGATTCTGTAATATTAACAGAAGGGGTTAAACAACAAGATTTAATATTAGGAGATAAAAATGCAGTATTAGTTGCTACTCGTGTATTAGGTTATGGGGCAGAGTATAAATTTACTTATAGGGGAGAAGAAAAAACTGTTGATTTATCTTCTTTAGAAAATAAAGAATTTGATGAATCTTTAATTACCCCAGGTAAAAATGAATTTAAATTTGTTCTTCCTCATACTAAAACCCCAATTACTTATAAAATTTTAACGGGTGCCGATGAAATTAAAATTGATAGAGAATTAGAAGGGTTAAAGAAAATTAACAAAAATTCATCTCCTGAATTAAGTACAAGACTAAAATACATTATTACTTCAGTTAATGGGGAATCCGGGTCTAAAGAAGTTAGAGAATTTGTTGATAACTTTTTGTTAGCTATAGATTCTAAAGCATTAAGAAAACACCTTAGAGACACTCAACCAGATGTAGATCTTCATTATATAGACGAAGATGGAAAGGAGGTAGCCATCCCTATAGGGATTAGCTTTTTTTGGCCTGAGCTCTAATATAGCACCCCAAATTAGGGTAGGACTATTTACCCAAATACATTCTATACTATTTCATGGTAAAGGTGGATATGATTATTATACTGTGTATAATATGCCTGTATGGTTACGTAAATTTACCTTTAAACAAATATCCGACTTTTATGAAGAAAAAAATAAAGTACAAAAAGCATCACAAACCTCAGGTAAAACTTCACTAGTAGGAGATGATGGTAAAGTTAATGCACCCGCATTTAAAAATGCAACAAAACAGTATCAAAATAAAAGCAGCTATAAATAGTTGCTTTTTTTAATATTTATAATAAAATAGATACTAATGGCTGATATGAAAGACCAAGCTAAAGCAGCAGGTGAATTTAAAGATAATTTAGATAAAGCTGCTGATTCTCAATCTAAAATTAAACAAAATTTAGATGAAATTCTTTTTGAACAAAGGAATCTTGCTAACGAAGCTCGTGGGTTTTCTAAAGCGGTATTTGATAATAATATCCAAGTAAATGCTACAGCTGCTGCTTTTAGAGGTATAGCTAGTATATCATCAACAATAAATTCTAAAATTGAAGACATTATAACTGGAGAAAAAACCTTAAATGATTTACAAAAAGATAGAAATAAATTAAGAGAAAAAGAAAATTCTTTAGGGGTAGAATTAAACCAAGCAGTAGGAGAATTTGGGGCATCCAATATTAATATTCAAGAAATTTTAAAAAATAATGTTTCCTTATATGATGCATTGGGTGACTCGGTAGAAAATTTAGAAGATGATCAATTAGCTTTATTAGGTTTATATGAAAGCCAATTAAATACTCTAAGAGATCAGAAAGCAGAATATGATGAAATAGAAAGTTTTGCTAAACAAATAGATGATAATATGGGTGTTGCTGGCAAGGCGACTGAAGGACTTGGTGGTGTTTTAGATAAGATAGGTGCTGGAGATATAGGAAAAAAATTAGGATTAGATGATGCAATAAAAGGTGGTAGAAAAGAGGCTGCTAAATTAGCAGGTACAGCGGGTGAAGGAATGTCCCCAATATCTAAACAACTTAAAGTTGCAGGTAAAATGATTGGTACAATGGGCAAATCATTAGCTAAAGCCTTAGGTCCTATTGCAATTATAGCCGAATTAGTTAAGGGGATGATGCAAGCTGATGAACAGACTAAGGAATTAGGTCGTTCAATGGTAATGACCAAAAATGAATCAAGAAAATTCTCAGCTAATATTTCAGCTGCAGCTAGATCCAATTACCAAATGGGTATTACAGGTACAAAAGTACTTGAAAATATAACTAAAGTAAATAAACAATTTGGTTTTATAAATGAATTTAGTGGAGAAACTTTAGTCAGTATGACTAAATTAACTTATACTTTAAAAATTGGAGCAGAAGAAGCTGGTAATTTAGCAGCAGCTGCAGAAGCAACTGGGGTAAATTTTGAGGATAATTATAAAAATATCCTTGCTGCAAGTTATGAGTTACAACAACAAGCAGGAACTCAAGTTGATTTACGAGCTGTACTTGAAGAAACTGGAAAAGTAACGGGTCAAATAAGAGCTAATTTTGGGGGTAATACTGTTGAAATAGCAAAAGCAGTTACAAATGCTCGTTTATTGGGTACTGAAATGGGTACAATAGCAGCAGCAGGTAAACAGCTCTTAGATTTTGAAAGTTCCATTAGTAAAGAATTAGAAGCTGAATTACTAATTGGTAGAGATATAAACCTTGAAAGAGCAAGAGCAGCTGCCTTAACTGGGGATCAAGTAGCACTTCAAAATGAGTTAGCCCGAGAAATGGGTTCATTTGAAGATTTTACTAAAATGAATGTTATTCAACAAGAAGCTTTAGCAGGGGCAATGGGTATGAGTGCTGATCAAATTGCTGATATGTTATTTAACCAAGAAACAATGAACAAATCAGCTAAAGAATTACGTGCTTTAGGTAAAGATGAATTAGCAAATAGATTAGAACAAAAATCAGCACAAGATAAAATGAATGCTGCTATGGCAGAGTTAAAACAAGTTTTTGTTGATTTGGGGACAGCATTATCCCCCATATTAAATGTATTATCAATAGCAGCAAAGATTGTTTCAACTATAGTTGGTTACACCCAAGATTTATTAGGATTTATAAATCCGTTTAGTGATTCATTTGGTAAAGTAGATTTTGAAAGTTCTGCAGGTAATGCTGCACTTGGGGGGTTAGGTAGAAGTGTTGGGATAGAAGATGGTGTAATAGGACCTGGTGGTGATTTAATTACTACTTCTCCTGAAGATTTCCTTATAGCAACTAAAGACCCCCAACAAATGGTTTCAAATGTTGCCCAAACAGGCCCATCTGTTGATACTTCAAAATTAGAAAGATTATTAGAAGAATCACTTAATAAAAAACAACCAGCTCCCGTAATAAGAATGAATGATGTAAAATTAGGTACTGCTGTAGACATGGGTGCATTCTCCATACAATAATAATATTTATAATAAACATTTAACAATTAAAATTTAAAATTATGCCTTTACTTAACAAATTTGAAAATGACGGAAGTACTTTAACACCTTTAAGAGGTGAACAACCTTCAGGTCCATTAAAAGCAGGTGGAACTATTCCCGTAAATAATACCTTTTCACAAGGTACTTACCAAAACTATGTTTCAGATGCTCCAAACTCAGTAGATACAACTGGAAATATTTCCCCAAGTGCCACTCGTTAAAAATATTTAACTATTGGCTAGATTACTTAACATAAAGACAAACCTTTCCGAACATCTTGCTCCTCAATATGGGTATGATAGACGTGGAGCTGGTCCTCGCAAAACTAATGCGAGTGGTCAGCCTTATGAAGTTCAAGAAATTCCTAAAAGATCATTCGATACTTCTGACTATGGTAAAAGTACTGGACCAGAAGTCTCTGAAGATTTTTTATTAAGGGGTGGTTCTTTAACCCCTGAAAGAACAGCAAGGGATGTTTCTAGGTTAACTAAAATGTTTTTTGATTTAAAGTCCCCAAATGGGTTTTTATTTACCGCTAAACAAGAAATATTATCATTAAGTGGGGTTAATGTTTTAGCTGTTAGTAATTCTGAGGATAATCCAAAAAACAGACGCGCATTTAATAATGGGATTTATTTACCTACTTCTACATTAGCACAAGTTGCTGTTAATGCAGTTGGTGGTCATTTATTAAAGCAGGGGGTAGACCCAACAGCATCTACAGGCCCAAGCGGAGGTATATTTGGTGGAATATTAAACGATTTATTTAACTTAGATGTACAAGACCCCCTACGTAATCCAACTTATTATTCTACTGTAGCTTATAATGAAAGAAGGGGTAGTAATGAAACAACTAGTAGATTAGTTGGATTTACTAACTTTAATGTAAATACCAATAATAATGGTGAGAATGAATTATATAATTATTCTGGTGGTCCTGGTTCTGTTTTAGGAGTAGGTAAAACTAGTATAAAAATGCTGAATGACCAAAGAACAGGTTTAAACAATTCAGTATTAAGAAATAATGGTTTTTTTACTACAGGAAAAACTTTAGATACTAATTTTGGTTTTGATTATAGTGTTTTTAAAGGTGGTGTTACAAATCCAAACTTTGAAACTTTTAGAGGAGGTACTTATTTTGGAGATCTAAGTTCATCTAGTATAAAATCTGTAACAGGAAGATATTCAACCCAAACAAATACATCCTTAGATAATCTTTTAAATGATAAATTTAAAACAACTAATGATAATATAAATGGTGCAGAAATAAGTAAGGTTGGTCAAAGTGTATATCAAACTAAAAATGGTGTAGGCTTTCAAGCAAATAATACTGTAGGTGGACTAGGTACTACTTTAGATTATGATAAGTTAATGAGTTCTGGTACTTTAAATGTACTTAATGATTCTAATTTATATGGTACCACTTCTAGTATCCAAGATTTTAGAAAACTAATAAACCCAACACCAGGGGTTACAGCTGGTAGCCTAAGTTATGCTAATCAAAGTATAGAAACCAGAGTTAATTTAGGAAACCCAGGTAAAAGAAATACTTCTACAAGTTATGTAACAGGTAACGATAGAGCATTAGATAAAATTACTGCTCAATCTTTATATAAAAGTGAAAATGTTAGAAAACAGTCTGAAGCATCAGTAAATGATTTATGTAAATTTAGAATTGGTGTAATAGATAATGATAATCCTTCATTAAAAACCTATATCCATTTTAGAGCATTTTTAGATGGTATGGATGATAGCTATACAGCACAGTGGGATTCACAAAAATTTGCAGGTAGAGCAGAAAATTTATATAATTACCAGGGGTTTGATAGAAAATTTAATTTAAGTTGGACAGTAGCTGCTCAATCAAAACAGGAATTAATTCCAATGTATCAAAAATTAAACTATTTAGCTTCAGTTTGTGCACCTGATTATTCATCAGATGGGTATATGAGGGGTAATTTAATTACCTTAACGGTAGGTGGATATCTTTATGAACAAGTTGGAATTATGACAGGAATTAATTATACTGTACCTATGGAATCACCTTGGGAGATAGCAATACCTGATACTCAAACTATTAATGATGCAGGCGTTTTAAGTGATTCAAGTGTTAAAGAATTACCATTTATGATAAAAGTATCAGGATTTAGTTTTATCCCAATTCATAATTTTGTACCTAGTATACAGAAAAATATATTTGAGGATACTAATAGTGAAGGACCAGGCACACTAGGTGATTTAGCAACTTTTGGGGATGAAAGGTATATTGCTTTAAGCAACGGAATTAATCAAAACTATACTAAAGATGGGAGTTCAATTAATATACCAAAATAGTAAAATATGGGTAGATACACAACAATAGCAGATACAACAACCCTTAAAGGAAAACAATATAAAACAACAGTTAAATACCCAGATCTTCCTTTGGGTTTTGATGATATATATGCTTACACCGATGAAGGAGACAGATTTGATATACTAGCTCAAACATACTATGGTGATTCTAACTTATGGTGGGTTATATCTATAGCAAACCCTCAATTTAATCAAAATTCTATGTTTCCACCTTTAGGAGTTCAAATTAGAATTCCGGGGAATATCGGAGCAATTATATTAGATTACCAACAATTAAATGCAATATAGTTATGGCTGGAAATATAATCGGGGAACCAATAAAAGAAATAATTGGGGAACAAGTTGATCTAAGACAAAAAATCCACGGAGCGGGTTATAATGAATCTTCTATCCAAAGATCACCTGCAGTATTAAATTTCTTAAATAATAAAAATGCTTGGATAAAACTTGCTTCGGGTGTTAGTTTAGATGATGGGGAAAGATTAAAAGCTTTATCTAAAGCTGAAACATCAAACTATTTTACTGAAAATGATATTGCTGCTTTAACAGGTAAAAACTTAGCTAAAAATTACATATTATTTAATACTATACAATCCTTAACTCAAGGAGATGATGCTACAACTACTTATGAAACAAGAAGTGGTATAAGAACCACTAATAGTTGGGGTGGAAGTAATGACAAAATGTATGGTGGAATGGGAGGTAATAGTAGAGGATTACAACCCGTTCCTGGTATAACAGGAATTAGTGTTGAATCTATAAATAGAGGTTCAATTAGAAAAGCAACAGTAACTTTAAAAGCATATAATAAATTTCAATTTGGTATCATTGAAATACTTTACCTAAAATTAGGTTATTTAATGATGTTAGAATGGGGTTGGGATAAATATATTGATTCTATAGATAATAATAATAATCCTGTAATAAAAAATGTAGAATCTACTATTATAGAGAACCAATGGTTTAAGGATGGATCAGTTTCTCAATTAGAAATGTTACGAAACATAAATGGTTTTGTAGATCTTTATAAAGGAAACTACCAGGGGTTTTTTGGTAAAGTAAATAACTTTAGCTGGACTTTAAATGCAGATAATACCTACGATATTACTGTTAATTTAATTACTCTTGGGAGTGTAATAGAATCAATTAATGCCATAGTACCTTCTTCCCCTCTTACTACAAAACAAATAAAAGAAAGAACTGTTGCCCTTAGAAAAGTTTATAAAATTGCAGACGAAGAGGGTGAATTACTTGATGATGAAGAAGATAATAAAGTAATAACTAATTTAGGTTCGGATAGAATATCAAGTTTTATTGCTCAACAAATAGCAACATTTTTTGATCAAAATCTTGAAACTAATCAAAATTATTATCATTTTCCAAATGCAGTAGGTAAAACTAACTCTAGTGGGGAAAATATTGATGTAGAAACTAATCAAGATAAAATACCCCCAAGTTCTAGATATTATATTAGATTTAAGGAATTATTAAAAAATATTGAAGAAAATGTAATCTTTAAAGTAGTTAATGGAGATTCATTTAAAGAATCTTCTATTACATTTGAAAAATCAGAAGAATTTACTCGAATTAATTATGAACCTAATTTAATACCTTTAAACCCTTCAATTTGTATTTTTAAACCTGTTTATACTGAAGAATTAGGTATAACTGAAACAATAGGACTCCCTTCATTTTCGGGACTAAAAGATTTTGTAGTAGAAAAAGATAATGTTTATTATGGTAAATTAATGAATATTTACTTTAATTTAGACTATGTATCTACAGTTTTAAACACTAATAAAAATTCAAAAAATGAATTAAATTTATATGATTTTATTCAAAAATTATTAGATGGAGTAAATAGATGTATGGGTGATGTCCCAGATCTTTCAGTAAGCATAAAAAATGATAGAGAAATTTATTTTTTAGATGAAAACCCAATTACGGGATATGAGGTAGTTTATCCTCCTGAAACCAAAGAGGTAGAATTTAATATTATAGGATATACTCCTACTAAAGGGTCTACGTTTGTAACTGATTTTAATTTTCAAACTAAAATTACCCCTAAGCTAATGACTCAAATATCCATAGGGACAACAGCAGCAGGGTCAGAACAAAACTCATTAAATGCTGTAGGATATAAAAAGTGGAATGTGGGGTTAACTAATAGATTTGAAGAAAAATATGAAAATGGAACAATTTTTAAATATTCAGTTCCATCCCCAGATGAAGTAGCTACAGATAAAGAAAAATATTATAATGATATTTATGAAAATAATTTTAAAGTAAATGCGCAATATAGAGTAAGACCCCCTGCTTATAGTTGGAATTATAAGGGTTTTAAAAAAAACTATGGAACCGAAAATACATCATTTTGGAGATCTAGAGAAAAGAATCTAAATGATTCTGAAATGAGAGCAAGTGTTTACGACGAAATAGAAAAAATTGATAATATTATTGCTGATCGAGGTATTGAAGTATTAAATGATGGTGAAAAATTAAACAATTATCCTACTTATTTATTAGATGGTTTTGGGGGGACAGGTACTAAATTTGTAGAAGTAAAAGTATCTCCAACAGAGCGCCAAAATAAAATTAATGAAAATAGAAGGGCAGAAGGTTCTGTAATTTTTGGTTCTAGTAATGTTGTACAAGGAGAAGGTTTAGTTACTAAACTAGTACCCCAAAAAGTTAGCACAGCAGATGCTTTATACTGGTATGGATCAGAAAATCCTAGTTTTTTAGAAAGAGGTTATAATTCATTTAAGAGATATAAATCCTTTTTAGATCAATATCAATATGAGGATCAAAATATTGTTTCTGGAGCAACGGGTTTTATTCCTGTAACTCTAGGGCTAACTTTTGATGGGTTAGGTGGTATAAAAATTTATAATCAAATAAAAGTAAACCAAAATGCTCTTCCTGCATCATACCCCAAAGCTTTACAATTTATTGTAGATGGGGTTAATCATACTATAGAGGGAAATCTTTGGAAAACTAACATAACTACAATTTCTCGACCAAAAACAACACTACCTGTAAGAAGAAAAATATCTAAAACACAAGCTGTAGAAGTAAAATCACTACCAACAACAACAACATTTACAGGCCCAGAAGAACAAAAGTTCTCTTTAAGAAAAAATCTACCTTTAACTGCTAGTAATGGGTCTAGTAATGGATTAATATATTACCCTGAAGAAACACCTAAAATTCAAGTAGTATTACACCATACAGCAGTAAATGCACCTATAGAAAATATAGTTAAGAATTGGACAAAACTATCAGACCATGTTTCTACCCATTTTATTATCAATAGAGATGGAGATTATGACCAATTATTCCCTTTAAAATATTGGGGAAATCATATAGGTGCTAAAAGAAAAGGTAGTAGCTATTTACAAAAAAGTACTATTTCTATTGAACTTGAAGCAGTAGGATTTTTAAAATATATAAATAATACAGGAAGATATCCACAACAAGCATTTTCAGATACAGCACAATTTAAACAGGATGGTAAAATATTTACTTATAAAGACCTCCAACAAGAAATTAATGAAGTACCAATAGCTAGACCAGTAGAAATGAATAGTGATGGATCTTTATCACAAACACCAACTTATAGAGATTATATGTATTATCAATCATATACAACTCCTCAATTAAATGCTTTGAGAGAAGTTTTACAACAAATTAGAAAAGAATACCCTAATATACCTATAGGATCAAATTATGATGGTATAAATAAATTTTCAGAACAATTCCCAAGTAGTGGAGTAGAGTCTGAAACAGCTTTTGCAAATAATAGAGGTACTTATACCCATAACTCTTACAGAACAGATAAAAGGGATGTTTTCCCACAAAAAGAATTAATAGAATTATTACAAGAATTTAGCTAATGTATTTTCCAAAATCTCAAATAACAACAAATTTATATACCAATGGTAAAGAATATGTGTATGTTGGTACAGATAAAGAATACATAGGTTATTATTTTCAAACTTCTAAAGGTAAGTATTATACGGGTAAAAACCCAAATGATTTTCCTGTAGAAGAAATTATTATTCCTATTCAAACATCAAACGAAGATGCTGAAGAAGGAGCAATTGGTAATTATTCTCAAACAACAGCCTTATATTTAGTTCCTGATGCTTATGCGATAGCAGCAAATATAGGTCTTAACGCTACTCCCCCAAAACCACCTACCCAAACAATTAGCCTTCCAACCGAAGATAATTATAAACTAGGAGAATATCAAAGATACTTTGCATCTAAAGATAATGAAGTAAGATATATAGAAATTACACAAGAAGAATATACAAAATTTGTAAATAAAGAATCAAATGTAGATTATTTTTTATATACTGCTTTTAAACTCCCATGGCTTATATCAGGCAATAGAAGTGAAGTTGTAAATGTAAATAAAAAAACAGTAGAAAGAGTTATCTCTAATTTAACATTATCGGGCTTTAAATCATATTTTAAAAATAGATATGACCAGTATTTTAAATATGCAGTAGGCTCAAATTTAAAAACCGATGGTACTGAATTCTTAAATGAAAGTACAGGTGAACGTTATGTTGGATTATACCATGTACACCCTGAAAAAGGTCCTATGGTTGGAGCAGAACATATATCTCAACCACACGATTACTTAATCCCTATTAGTGGTTCAAATAGGTTATAAGGTTAATAAGGTAGAGACTCAAAATAGTCAAAACAAAAATACAAGGTATGTTGGTTATTAGATAAAGGTTTTGTATATTAGGGTAAAATAAAGGTATATGTATTGGCTTGTAGAAAACAAGGAACAATTAAATGTTTTAATAAATAGTAGTTATAAGGAGGCTTTCATTGAAGTAATTCCTTATAATGATACAATCCACCCCGTATTAAATCACGTAAGTTTAGTGTATATTAGACCACTTGAAGCAACTAAAGGCTTTATGGTATGTATTACGCATAGTGAATCTTTAAATACGTTAAATACGCGTGTAAACGAATTAATAGATAAGTTCGAAATATTATATTGTAGAGATAAAAAGGAAATGTTACATTATTTTCCAAACAAAACTCTTTATGACATAACACCACCTCCTCATACATATATACGTCCTACAACACAAACCCACGATTTATACTACCGTAAACACAAAGATAACCGTGAGTTAAACCTAATTATACCGATTGTTAAACACTATGAATTGTGTGAGAACATTTTTAGCGATCTAAAAGCGAATATTAACATAGAAAAAACAAAATATAATGAATTTTTTAACAATAAAGTATCCGTGGTATTCAACGCCATCGAGCGAAATGGCATACGAATATGTAATGACACCTTCAGTGAATACTTCCACGATATTGACGGCGAATATGCCCACACTCAGTTCAACTTAAAAACAACAACAACAAGACCATCAAATAAATTTAAAAATGTAAATTATGCCGCACTTAATAAAGAAAACGGATGTAGGAAAAGTTTTATACCACGTAATAATAGGCTTGTGGAAATTGATATCAGTGCTTATCATCCTAGCTTGTCTGCTCGTCTTATTGGTTATGATTTTGCCAATGTTGATATTCACGCTCATTTTGCTTCCTTATATGGAGTGGATTATAAAAAATCAAAGGAACTTACCTTCAAACAGCTCTATGGAGGCGTTTTTGATAATTACAAAGGCTTGGAGTTCTTTCAAAAAATCGAAAAATACGTATTAGATCTCTGGAGTAAGTTTGAAAGCGACGGGTTTGTAGAATGTGAGATTTCTGGATATAGATATGAAAAGGAAAAATTGCAAAACATGAATCCGCAAAAACTATTTAATTATATACTACAAAATTTGGAGACGTCAATGAACGTTTGTATATTATGGGATATGTTTTGTATATTACGGAAATGTAAAACAAAACTGGTACTATATACTTATGATTCGTTTTTATTTGATTTAGATGACAGTGAGGAAGATGTATTAGATGAAATTAGAGGGGTATTTAAAAAATATAAATTAAACATTAAAGAAATAGAAGGTTATGACTACAATTTTAGAGAATAGAATCAATACGTATAATGCGAAATATGATGTTGTAAAAAACATCCAAAACGCAGGAGACTTGAATAATAAATTATTTTGTACGTTTACAGATCTAGAAGGTTTGGACGCACTAATCGAAGACATACAATCAAAATATACAATCATATATAATAAAATGTTTGTCCTTGAAATAGTGGGTAAAGATGAATATGTTGTAACATATAATGTAGACCAAGGAAATGTACAAACCATTCCAGATAATACTATTTTGGTTCATAGAAAAAAGGAATCTAATACCTTATACACCATTAATGCACTTAACGAATTGATTAAAAAATTAAATGGTGGTGTTGTTGATACTAACTATAAAGTAGATTGGCAACATTATAGAAATTGTGTTTTACTTACCCAACACAATGACTTAAATCAATTAAATACAAAAATACATAAAATAATCGAAGTATAATTTGGTTCCCCAAATATTAGTTCGTATATTCAGTTACATATAAACAGTTATAATTAAAAATAAGTTACATTATGGATTTAAATGCACTAAAGCAGAAATTGGATACCCTCCAATCAAAACCACAGGGAGGTCAAAAGACCGATTATTCACTAATTTATTGGAAACCTACATTAGGTAAGCAGCAAATTAGAATTGTACCATCAGCATATGATGCCTCAAACCCTTTTACAGAACTTAAGTTCTATTATGGTATTACCAATAAGGTAATGATTTCACCTACTAATTTTGGTGAAAAAGACCCAATTGCTCTATTTGCTGGGAAACTACGTGAAGGTGAGTATAACAAAGAAAATTATGTACTAGCTAAAAAGTTGGATGCTAAAAACCGTATTTTTGTTCCCGTTATAGTACGTGGAGAAGAAGATAAAGGTGTTAGATTATGGCAATTTGGTAAAATGGTATATGAAGAATTATTAGCTCTTGCAGTTGATGATGAAATTGGAGATTATACCGATATTGTAGGTGGTAGAGACCTTACAGTAGAAACAGTAGGACCAGAATCAACTGGTACTCCTTACAATAAATCATCAGTACGTGTTCGTTTAAAAACTTCACCACTTAGTGAAGATGCCGCATTAGTAGAAAAATGGACAAATGAGCAACCAAATCCTAAAGGAGATTTATTTAAACGTTATTCATTTGAAGACATGAAATCGGCATTAGAAAAATGGTTATCACCAGAAGAAGAAGATTCAGGAGAAGTAGTTACTGCTCCAGTTGCAAATACACCATCTTCTAATTTTAGTTTAGATACTTCAAAAGCTAAGCAAAGTAAAGTAGATCAGTTTGATTCATTATTTGATAGTAAAGATAGTACTAATAAAATTGATGATCTACCTTTCTAAATATGGCGAAAAAAGCATCAAAGTCTCTCTCGGCAGCAGTGTCTGCCGAGATTAAGAGCAAATTTGATCTTAATAAATTTAAATCATCTAAAGGTTTAAATAAAAACGTCAAATTTAAGGATCAACAATGGATACCACTATCCCCTGCCTTTCAAAAGGTAGCAGGAGTACCTGGTATACCAATGGGGCATATTACATTACTTAGAGGTCACTCTGATACAGGTAAAACAACAGCATTATTAGAAGCAGCAGTTTCAGCACAAAATATGGGATCACTTCCTGTATTTATTATCACTGAGATGAAGTGGAATTGGGAACATGCAGCTCAAATGGGGTTAGAAGTTAAACTAATCAAAGATGATGAGGGTAATGTTATTGATTATGAAGGAAACTTTATTTATGTTGATAGAGAAACTTTACATACCATTGAAGACGTAGCAGCATTTATAATGGATCTACAGAATGAACAGAAAAAAGGTAACTTACCTTATGATTTAACATTCTTCTGGGATTCTATTGGTTCTATTCCTTGTGCAATGTCAGTTGAAAAATTGAAAAATAACAATGAATGGAACGCTGGAGCAATGTCAACACAATTTGGTAATACAGTTAACCAAAGTATTGTAATGTCTCGTAAAGAATCATCACCATTTACTAATACATTAATTGCAGTTAACAAAGTTTGGACAGCTAAAGCTGAATCACCTATGGGTCAACCAAAAATGATGAACAAAGGTGGAATGGCTATGTGGTATGATGCAACATTCGTAGTTACATTTGGTAACATTTCAAATGCTGGAACATCCAAAATTAAAGCAATTAAAGGTGGTATGCAAGTAGAATGGGGTAAAAGAACAAATTTACAAATTGATAAAAACCATGTTAATGGTATGCAATCAAGAGGTAAAATTGTTATGACAAATCATGGTTTTATACAAGATACAGATAAAGATAAAAATGAGTATAAAAAAGCCCATGCTGATGAATGGTCCAAAATCTTAGGAGGAGGAACATTTAAGATAGTAGAAGACCAAGAAGACGTAACACCTGTACTTTACGACGTACAGGACCTATAAACAAAAACATGAAGCATAAAGAATTATTTAATCTCTTGGATAATATCCAAGAAGATCAGGAGATACCTACCCCTAATAAACATGATAGAGTATTAATCTTAGATGGTTTAAACCTATTTTTTAGAAATTTTGCTATGATGAATATGGTTAACCCCGATGGTGTTCATATTGGTGGGTTAGGTGGATTCTTTCGTTCTTTAGGTGCCATGATTAGACAAACAAATCCAACTTCTGTTTATGTAGTATTCGACGGAGCAGGTTCAACAGTAAATCGTAAGAACTTGCTTTCCGAGTACAAAGGAACAAGGAATTTGTCTAGAATTACTAATTGGGAAGCATTTGATAATATTGAGGAAGAACATGATTCAAAAATTGATCAAATTGTTCGTATCATACAGTACCTTAAATTATTACCTGTTAAAACTACTATACTTGATAAAGTTGAAGCTGATGATATTATAGCAGTATTAGCTGAAAAATTAGTAGAAAAACACAATTCAACGTGTTTTATTGTATCTAGTGATAAGGATTTTTTACAACTAGTAACTGACAAAATTATTGTATATAGACCTATGGAGAAAGAATACTATACTCCAAAAGTTGTAGAAGAAAAATTTGGTCTATTACCTCATAATTTTATTTTACATAAAACTCTATTAGGTGATAATTCAGATAATATAAGAGGTATTAAGGGTTTAGGAGCTAAAGGTATATTTAAAAAATTTCCTGAATTAAAAACAGAAGAGTTATCTCTCCAAGATATTTTTGACATATCTGCTAGGAAATTCAAGGAACATATTGTATATTCGCGTATAGTTCAGGAGCAAGATAGAATTGAAACTAATTATAAAGTTATGGATTTAAGTGTTCCAATGATAGATGATAAAGGAAAGGAACACATTGATAATTTAATAGTAGAAGACCTTCCGGATTTTAACCCTGAAATGTTTATCCAATTTTACAATGAAGATAAATTAGGAGGGATGATTAGAAATTTAGATACATGGTTAAAAGATATATTTTCACAATTTAAAGGTTATAAAGATTGACATTAAACAGCATAAACCAGTACGGGCACGAATTTCAAATAAAGGTTTTATCGTCTTTATTAACTCATAAAGAATTTTTAGTTAATATACATGATATTATTTCTGATGAATACTTCGAAAACCCCGCCCAAAAATGGGCTATTAAGGAAGTTTTAAGATACTATGACAAATATCATACTACTCCTTCCTTAGATATTCTAAAGGTAGAATTATTAAAGGTAGACAATGAAGTTTTACAGTTATCTATTAAAGAACAACTTAAACTAGCATATGTAACTTCAGATGATGATTTAGAATATGTTCAAGAAGAATTTACAAATTTTTGTAAAAACCAACAATTAAAAAAGGCCTTAATGTCTTCTGTAGATTTATTAAAAGCAGGAGATTTTGATGGTATTCGTTTTATTGTTGATAGTGCTTTAAAAGCAGGACAAGATAAAAATATAGGACATGAATATGTTAAAGATATTGAAGAACGTTATAGAGAAAATTCAAGAGAAACTATTCCAACTCCCTGGGATAAAATTAATGGATTATTACAAGGTGGACTTGGAAATGGGGACTTTGGTCTTATATTTGGTAATCCAGGAGGTGGGAAATCTTGGTCATTAGTAGCCCTAGGAGGACATGCTGTTAGACTAGGATATAATGTACTTCATTATACACTTGAATTAGGAGAAGAATATGTTGGGAAAAGATATGATGCATTTTTTACTAAAATCCCAGTTAACAAAGTAGATTCACATAGAGATAAAGTTGAAGATATTATACCTCAATTACCAGGTAAATTAATAATTAAAGAATATCCAACAGGACGTGCGTCTGTGTCCACTATTGAATCACATATAGCAAAAAGTACAAGCATGGGGGTTAAACCTGATCTAGTGATTATTGATTATGTAGATCTACTTTCATCAAGAAAAACAAATCGTGAGCGTAAAGATGAAATTGATGATATTTATACAAGTACTAAAGGATTAGCTAGACAATTAGATATACCAATTTGGTCAGTTTCTCAAGTTAATCGTGCAGGTGCAAATGACAATGTCATCCAAGGAGATAAGGCTGCAGGATCTTATGACAAGATAATGATAACTGATTTTTGTATGTCACTTTCTCGTAAAAAAGAAGATAAAGTTAATAACACAGGTAGATTTCATTTAATGAAAAATAGATATGGTATGGATGGTATTACCTTTGGTATAGAAGCAGATACATCTACTGGTCATTTCATTATAAAGGATGAATATGTTGAAGGTGAAGAATCTGAAAACTATGCACCATCTACTAAATCTAATAAGTTTGACACTGATGTTGATACTTTTGATAAACAATTATTACGCAAGAAATTTTTTGAATTAAACCCTTAACAATAAAAATATAATAAATGGCAAAAAGAGACATTACAAAAGAAAGAATTGTTTATAAACCTTTTGAATATCAAGAAGCATCTGACTATTGGTTAAAACAACATCAAGCACATTGGTTACATACAGAAGTACCTATGATGTCAGACGTTAATGATTGGAAACAAAATTTAACAGAATCTGAAAAAAATATTATTGGTACTATCTTAAAGGGTTTTGCTCAAACTGAAACTGTTGTAAATGATTATTGGACTAATTTAGTAACTAGTTGGTTTAGAAAACCTGAAATAATTAAAATGGCTGTAACATTTGGGGCATTTGAAACTATTCATGCTGAAGCTTATTCTTTATTAAATGAAGAATTAGGATTAGATAACTTTGCTGAATTTTTAGAAGATGAATCAACAATGGCTAAAATTGAAGCATTAACTACTGTAAGAGACTCTCATGATGGAACTCCAAATTGGCATGAAAGAGCAAAATCATTAGCTATATTTTCAGCATTTACAGAGGGGGTTAATTTATTTAGTTCATTTGCTGTTTTATTATCCTTTAAATTAGATAATAAACTTAAAGGAGTAGGACAAATTGTAGAATGGAGTATTAGAGATGAATCATTACATTCAGATGCGGGTTGCTGGTTATTTAGAACATTAATGGATGAAAAACCTGAATACAACACACCTGAATTAAAAGAAGATATTAAAAAAGCAGCTTTACTGTCTTTAAAATTAGAATTAGATTTTATTGATAAAGTATATGAAATGGGAGACCTATCAGGCTGTCCTAAATATGATTTAATATCATTTATTAAACATAGAGTAAATACTAAAATGAGTGATTTAGGATACGGACCGATTGTTAATGGTATAGATCAGGATGCAGTAAAAAGAATGAAATGGTTTGATAGTTTATCTGGTGGTAAACAACATACAGATTTTTTCGCAAATAGAGTTACTAATTATAGTAAAGGAGTTCAAAATTGGGACGCAAATAGTTTATTTTAAAATATGGAAAACAACGCACTACAAGTAGATTATAATAATTGGGAAGCTGGAAAACAATACCCAGAATGGATGGATGAAATCTCTCTAGCAACTATATCTAAGGGTTATTTACTCCCTGGAGAAGATGTGAAAAAAGCATATAGAAGGGTATCTAATGCTGCTGCTATGAGACTTAAAAAACCAGAATTAGCAAACAAATTCTTCAAAATAATGTGGAATGGTTGGTTAGGATTAGCATCACCTGTATTATCAAATATGGGAACTGATAGAGGCTTACCTATTTCATGTTTTGGTGTAGATACACCAGATTCAATACGTGGAATCGGTTTAACTAACGCGGAACTAATGAAGTTGACAGCATCCGGTGGGGGTGTAGGTATTTCGTTATCTCGCATTAGAGAACGTGGAGAAGGAATTACAGGAAACGGTAAAAGTGAAGGTGTAGTACCGTGGGCTAAAATATTTGATTCATCAATTATTGCTACTAATCAGGGAAATGTAAGAAGAGGAGCAGCATCAGTTAATTTAGACATAGAACATGGGGATATAGATGAATTTTTACAAATTCGTAGACCGAAGGGTGATCCAAATAGACAATGTTTAAATCTTCACCAATGTGTAGTTGTAGGTGATTCATTTATGAGAAAACTAGAAGCAAGAGACCCAGAATCAATGAATAAATGGGCTACTGTTTTAAAATCTAGAATGGAAACAGGAGAACCTTATATCATGTACAAGGATAATGTTAATAAAGATAACCCAATTGCTTATAGATTAAATAATTTAGAAGTATCAATGACAAATATTTGTTCTGAAATTACTTTATTTACAGATGAAGAACATTCATTTATTTGTTGTTTATCTTCTATGAATTTAGCAAAATATGATGAATGGAAAGATACAGATGCAGTTGAATTAGCTACTTGGTTCTTAGACGGTGTAATGCAAGAATTTATTGATAAATCAGCAGGTAAAACTTCATTAGAAAGAACATATAACCATGCTCGTAAAGGTAGAGCTTTAGGTTTAGGTGTAATGGG
>JGI20154J14316_10001161_pt1 | contig 23547 bp, 19 predicted proteins | sample COG_04_FD_14316 | JGI IMG/M metagenome (IMG submission 14316)
GCCTTTGAATATGCAGATAAACACCGCGAAGAACTTACAGCTTTGGGAGATTACAAAAAATTCGTTTCGTTTTACAACCAAAATAAAAACAAGGTTGTTGCCGAGTTTGTGGAATATGCCAAAGAGCAAGGAATTGATAAAAACAAAAAGTCATTTAAACGCTCTAAACAAAGAATTGAAGATAGGTTAAGAGCTCAAATTGCAAGAAATATTTGGGACGATGCAGCTTTTTATCCGCTTTGGAATGAGAATGATAAAACCATAAAAGAAGCCCTAAAAATTCTTGAAAACCCCAGTAAAATCGCGATTTTAGAAACTGCCAATTAACAATAAGCTTCGAGAAATTAAAATCCAACAGCTACAAAAGCATCTATTTCTCCTGCAAAAGCTTCTAAATAATCTTTATTTGAAATATGCAGAGAAAAAAGCCTCAAAAACTCGCTTTTTGTTAAGGAAGTTGCGTTTTTAAAGTAAAAAGTTTCACCATAATTAAACTTTACACAAGATAAAGAAACTGGATGGTCATCTACTAAAAGATAAATTGTTAGCCTAGAAAACCGCTCAAACTCTTCTATATTTACATCGGTTATTTTACCTGAGGTTTGATTTTTAGAAGTAACCTTTTTAAAATAAGATTTTGTTTCTTTTACAGAAGTAGAATTTCTAAGTACTGATTGGGGGTTTTTTGATACATCTTCATCTATTAATTTCTTTATAGAGGCTGGAAGTAAAATCTCATATACCTCCCAATCAAATACTGCTTCATCCTCATCAAAAAATATTCTACCTCCTACTGTAGTATAGAATTCTTCTGTTTTTTCATCTTCTTGTTGAAGAAAAATTTCCCAATCTTTAAATTTAAATCCTGGATGTATTTGATCACTGTTAATACCGTTAGCCTCAATTTTTACCCATTTTTCAAAATGGTTTAGCTTTTTAAAAACAATGAAATAATCTTGATTTAGAGGAAGTGATAAATTAAACTCTCCTTTTGAGTTTGATCTAGAGTTTAAAAATACACTATCTGTGCTGTAAACAGTAATTGAAGCATTTACCTGTGGCTCTAAATTATTCTTTACAACCCCAAAAAATTCTAATTGGCCATAACTTGCGTAACTAGAAATAAAGTTAAAAACAAAAAAAGTTATTACAAAAAACCTCATTTAACAATTAGTTTTTTGGTTATTATTTCATCTTTTATTACAACATTAATTAAGTAAACCCCTGTTGGTAATTTACCTTCAAAACCAATAATTATAAGGGTTTCGCCATCAAGCTTAATTGAGGTTAAATCCGAAACAAAATCTCTTCCTAATAAATCATTAATTAAAATGCTAAAGGTTTCATCATTAGGGTTAGGTATTTTTAAAAAGATATTTTCACTTCCATCTGTTGGGTTAGGATAAAGCAAAAAGTCATAGCTATTTTTCACCGAAATGTTTTTAACCGATCATTTCAAACGTTTCGGTTCTACCATCATAATCGGTTTGTTTTAACCTGTAATATGAAAGACCATTTAAGGGTTTTGAATCGAAAAAATTGTATTGGTTTGTTTCATTTGTTGTTCCTTTTCCTGGAATATTTTCTATTGCAATAAAATTTAAATCTTCACCCGATCTTTCGATTGTAAAAAAATCGTTGTTTAGCTCAGATGCAGTAATCCAAACTAATTCTACTTGGTTTTTATCATTTAAATAAGCATCAAAATCTAGCAGGCTAACAGGTAAAGGTGCTGCAGGTATTATTGGAAAATTTATACCACTGCTTGTGCAAATAGTTACAGAGCCTGAGGGATTATTACCTGAAAGTGGATTACTAGAAGCATCTGAGGAGCAAATATCTAAAGTACCGGTAATGGTACCTCCATTATTATCTAAGCCTGATCCATCAATCTGAATTAAGCCCGAACCAAGAATAGCTTCACCATTACCCAGAAAGCTTCCATCATTATTTACATCTCTAATTACTAATGCCCTATTTACCGTTAAATCATCTCCGTCGTGCTCTAATGCACCAATAACCTCTACTAGGGCTGTTGAAGTAATTGTAATATCTGCATTATTATCTAACCCCATGTTATCAGCTACATAAAGGTTTCCTGTAATAGTAATGGCTGAATTATCATTTACATTTAAATCGTTGTTAATTCTTGCAGTACCTCCAAGTGTAATTGAGGCGTTATCATCTGCTCTTAGGTCGTCTTCAACCAAAAATGAACCTTCAGTATTTAGTACCGCATTGTCCCTAACCCTCATTTCATCATCTATAGTAACAAATCCTGTAGATGCAACAATAAAATTTGTGTTACCTTCTATAATAAAACCTTCATTGCCCCTATCAAAATCACCTACGGTTAATTTTCCTGAAACAAAAACTGAATCTGCATCCTCTATAACAAATGGATCGTTATTATCTCCATCAAAATGAGCTGCTCCGCCAACAATAAATTTACCATCAATGATTTCGGCTGCACCATTAACAAAAAGAGAATCATTTATTTCTACTCTTGAGTTGTTATCTTGAATAGAAAAATCCTGAACAGCAAGAAGACCATTTGCTATAACCTTACCTCCATTTTCGACTGCAAAATCTCGGTTATTATTGGTAATTAAGGATGCTCCTTGATTTATTATTAGTACCCCCTCAATGGTGAGGTCTCTATCATAATATACATTATGGTTAATGTAAACCACTTCGTTTGAGCTAATAGTGGTTCCGGGGTCATTATTTCCTTGCCAAGTGTTATTAGCCCTAAAGCTTCCGTTTTGGGAAGTTAGGAATATGGTTTGACTAAATAAATTAGTGGAGAAAATTATCCCTAAGAAAAAAGTTAAAAGCTTCATGCGCATGATATTATGAATTTAAAGTAAATGTAGGTACTCTAATTCATAATTATTTGGGCGCCTGTAAGAAATAAATTACTGTTTAAAGAAATTTTACGGCCTAAAAATCATCTGTGGTTGCTAAATATTTAATGGGTAACTTTATTTTATAAGACCTGTAAATCCGTAAATTTTAATTAAACTCTTGGCTTAAAAAAATGCGAAACAAAATAATCTATTTAGCGTAAATTCTAATACCTTAAATCTTCTAAATGGAATTTATTATAAATTTACTTGCATAATAAAGCAATTACTTTTTTAAATAATGACATTTTTTCTGAAATTGCTATTTACACACCTAAATTTGTACTATGGCCTTAGTATTGGTAGTTGAGGATAATGATGCGCTTAGCGAAACGATTAAAGATGTTCTGGAAAATAATGGACACAAGTGCGCAATAAAACACAATATAAAATTTGCAAAAGAATTTTTAATTGAGTCTAAACCCGATATAATAATATTGGATTATTTTTTACCTGATGGTAACTCTGTTGCTCTAATTAAATTTATTCGAAATGAGTTAAATCTTGTTATTCCAATAATTGGAATGTCGGCCATAAAGGAAGACTTTTTAAAGCTTAAGGTTTTAGAAGCCGGTGCCCATGATCAAATAAGCAAACCATTTCAAATTAATGAATTATTATTTAAAATAAAAAACTACTCAGACTTTTATTCTGAAACTACCACCAATAAATCTTCATTTGTTTACAAAAACAAAAGCATTTTTTTAGACAAATTGAATAAAGTAACAAAAAATTTAATTTTTTCTGGAAACGCAAACCAATCGGAAATTGCTAAAGAAATGGGCCTGTCAAACTCAGGAATATCAAAAAAAGTTAAGCGTGTAACAGGACAAACTTTTAGCGTTTACCTAGCTGAAATAAAAATTGAACTTGCCAAAAACCTAATTAAAGAGGGAAAATACAACATATCTGAAATTTCAGCCATTTTAGGTTTTAAAAGGGTTTCCCACTTTTCAGGTTTCTTTAAATCGAATGTTGGAATAAGCCCAAAAAAATATGAATTAGATGGAAATGATTAAAAACCAAAAAATAAACGATCAAGCTTGGGAATCTCTCATAGTTTTTGATGAACAATTTTCACTAATACAAATAACCAAGTCTGCTCGTGCTTTTTTTAAAGGCTTAAACATTACAAAAGAAAGTGAAATAGAAAGTTACATCTTTAATTCTCTTTTTAAACTAAAAGAAAAAAGCTTTACTGAAAATAGTTTGCTTAGCTTAGAAGCAAGCCAAAATTTATTTAGATTAGCCACTATTAACCTTATTAACGAGAGGCTTCACTTATTGGAAATTATTGATAAAATCGACCCTGCAAATAATCCTATTCAATCACAAAGCATAAGACCAATAATATTTGGGCATAACCAAGACCTTATTTGTAAAATGAACTTCTCTACAGGAGATATTGATGGCACCCAAAACTTAATGCAATCATTAGAAGTTCCTGCAGGCTCAAAATGCACTATTTTAAAATTTAGAGACTCATACTACTGTGGCGAAAAAGAAAAGTTTGATCTACTTTATTCTAAAGTAATAGATAAAATAAAAGAAAATGAAATAGTTAAGTCTGAAATTCAATTAGAGTCTGTAAGTAATAAGCAATACCATTTTACAGGCTGTTTTATAGGCTACGTAAATAAAAAAAATGAAACAAACGTAATTACCATTTTTAAAGACAATGTTGAACAAAAGGTTGCACCCAAAAGGCAAACAGAGTTAGAAAGTTTTTACCAAGAGCTCTTAGACGTTAGGTTAAATAAAGATTTTAAAATTACCTATGCAAACAGTAATTTTTTGAAAATAATAGGGTATGAAAACAAGCCTTTAGATAAAGTTGAATTTAATAATCACATATTAAATTTTGATGAGCACTATAGCGCATCTATAAAGGTTGCAATAAAAAATAAAATAAAAAAGATTTCATTCCCATGTTTTCTAAAAGGAAAAAACAATAGTCTTCATTCGGTTTATATCAGTGTAACTTNGAGCTTAAATAAAGAAGCTTATCAGTATAACATTTTAATGTTACAATTAAATACTGGTTTAGATTTAAGTTCTCAGTTAGAAAACTCATACTATAGGCTTAAAACTCTAGTAATGAAACTAAAACTTGGTNTTTTAGTAGAAAAACCTGGTAGAATAATTGATTTTGCGAACAAAACATTTTGCGAATTATTTAAAATTCCTGTTGAGCCATCAGATTTAATTGGACTAAGCTGTGCCAATGCTGCCCAAGAAACTGCACCAATGTTTAAAAACTCCGCTGAGTTTATTGAAAGAATAGAAACCATATTAAAAGAAAACAAACCTGTTTTTGGCGAATTAGTTGAGTTAAAAAGCGGTAAAATATATTCTAGAGATTATATTCCTCTTAATAACAGCGATTCGGGCAGTTCGGACAGTAACGGATTAATTTGGCAATATCAGGATGTAACCGAAACCATTAAAACAGAAAAGTCATTAAAGGTTAACTTAGATAAAGAAAAAGGTATAACAAATGCTATAAGTTCTTTAGTTTCTACGGCATCACATCAATTAAGAACACCTATTTCTGTGGTAGACTCTAATATACAATTGTTGCAAGAAATTATGCCAGAACAAACTCCTATGCAACAAAGAATTTTTGATAGAATAAACAAAGAATTTTCAAGGTTTAGGATGTTATTAGATGACCTTTTAATTGTTGAAAAGCTTAGGGCAGGGAAAGTGCAGGCATCATTAGAAAAAAAGGATATTATACCTATAATAAACGAATTAAAAACAAGGTCTTTTGAACCATATATTGATGGTAGGTCTCTACATTTAACGGTAACTGGTAAAGCAAAGCCTGTTTTTATTGACCAACATTTGTTTGAAGCAGTTATTTTAAATCTAACAGTTAATGCGTTTAAATACTCTCCGCTAAAAAAATCACCCCAAATAAGGGTAAAATTCGAAAAATCAGAAGTAAATATTGAAATAGAAGATTTTGGTGTAGGAGTGCCTAAAAAAGAGCAAGAAAAACTTTTTTCCAATTTTTTTAGGGCTTCAAATGCTAGATCTTTTCAGGGAAGTGGCTTAGGTTTAAGTATAGCAAAAGAATACTTAACCAGAATGAGTGGAACAATAAGCTTTACATCTAAAGTGAATGTAGGTAGTTGTTTTAGGATAAAATTTCCAATTTCTAGTTAATTTATTTCCCACAGGCGCCTTTTTATTCAAAAATAAAGACAAAAAACCCCCAAGAAGTTTCATTTCTGTTTTTTTATAAAAAAATGAATGGGTGAGAGTATTTTGGTGATTGAAGATAATCAAGCTCTAGGTGAAACTATTGTTTCTTATTTAAGTGAAAAAAAATTTACCGCAACACATTTTCTTAACGGAGAAGATGCTCTACTTTATTTAGAAATTAATTCTCCTGATTTAATAATCTGCGATATTATGTTACCCGGAATTTCGGGCATACAAGTAGCTAAAAGGCTTAAAAGTAGACCTAAAACCACGATGATTCCTATTATTTTTTTATCGGCTGTGAGTTATACTACAACCAATAGAGAAGCTTTTAATATTGGCGTTGAAGATTTTATAACTAAACCATTTAACTTTAATGAACTTCATGATAGCATAAGAACTAGGCTGGCTAAAGCAAAATCAATTAAGTTAAAAATAAAAAACCTCGAAAGAGAAAAGGAAAAGTTTGAAAAAAAAGTTGCCAAATTAAACAACATAATAAACCATCAAATAAGAAACTCTGCGGCAAAAATTTTAGAAAGTAAAGACCTGATTGACCTAGAGGTTCAGCATGAGGATTTAAAGAAGATACTTATTAACGAAACTTCACAAATATTAAAAGTAACCCAAGGCTTCTCTGAGGTTAATCAAATTCCTCAAAAAATTAAAACCCCAAAATTTGGAGAGAATTACACTTTTTTTGTTGTTGATGATGATGTTTTTTACTTGAGGGTAATTGAAAGGTTTTTAGAATTAACCTTTAAAAAGGTAAATATTAAACTTTACAGTAAGCCCGGAGAGGCTTTGCATAAATTAGAAACCTTCAATCCAAACGTAATTATTTTAGACATTAACATGCCAATTATTAACGGCTTTGAGTTTTTGGAAGAAATGCAAAAAAAAGAATTATCTCACATACCTGTAATAGTGCACTCTTCTAGCTCAAACCCTGATGAAATAAAAAGAATTACAAATTTTGATAATGTTAAAGGCTTTGTTGGTAAGCCTCTAAAACCCGAGCTAATGAAAATTTCTTTAACAAATTTATTAGGAGATGATTTATAATAAAAAATTACGTGCTTCTTACAGGCCCTTGCTATATTCTTTATTAATAATTGCACTAAATCAATTTTATGCCCGTGGTCAAAACGGTAATATAAAAATATTTGGCCATCAAACTTTTAGCATAGAAAAAGAAGAAAGCGAAGAGCTATTTTCAAACTACAGTATTGGTGAACACGATTTATTCGTAACAAATAATTTTTCTAAAAAATGGTCTTTTTTAGGCGAAATTATTGTTGGCCCAACTTCTACGGGGTTTAAATCAAGCATAGAAAGGGCCCGTGTAAAGTTTGCCATAAACAATAAACACTCTGTTATTTTAGGTAAAATGCATACTCCTGTAAATTACTGGAACGATGTTTATCATCATGGAAGACTTTTTTTCCTACCATCGATAGGCCTTTTGCCTTTGAAACTACTGTTCCAATACATACTACTGGTATCAGGTTTCAAGGCCAAAACTTAACTTCTTTAAAGTTAGGTTATGATGTTGTTTTTGGTAATGGGATTTCTTCCAATGATTTAACCGATATAAACATTCAAAAGTCGATAACAATAGCGGCCCATGCAAAGCCAAGTTTTGGTACAAGAATTAGTTTAAGTTACTATAGAGATATTATTTATGGAGGGTTTGTTGGTTCTCACTCTGGCCATAATAGTTCTTTGCATCAACATGGTTTAACAAGCCTAGTAAATAAAGATATATTATTCGAATTATATTCTTTTTCATTTGCAAGCTTTAAAAACCGAATAGAATATTTAAATGAAACCTCAACCAATATTAATACTCTTGAAGGTAAAAAATCTTACAATATAAATTGTTTTAACTATTTAGGCTACAAGCTTTTGAATGATGACGTAATATTTAGTTTAATAGATTACCAAAACATTGCATTAAACGATGTACATATTATGCCTGTAAACCAGGCAAAATTAGGCTTAGGCTTTAAAAAAGTTTTTAGTCATCTTCTTATTATTAGTTTTCAACTAGAAGAATACTTAAATATTACTAGAAATGATATTAACCTTTCACATCAAAAAAGTGAATTCAAAATACAAGTGGCTTATGGATTTTAAAAGGTTAATAACAGGCATGTTTTTTACTGGGTTCTTAATTTCATTGCAAGCACAAGAAAAAAGTAATTACTATGTAATTTGTAACAAGCAAAATAATGCAACTCTAAATGAAAAAATGCTTAAAGAAATACTTTATGGCGAGGTTGCTTATTGGCCATCAGGCGAAATAATAAACCTTGTTCTTTATAAAAGTACTTCGCCTGAAAGTAAAAAATTTGCAGAAAGTTTCTTTGGTGGCTCCGTAATAAATGTTCAAAAGCATTGGTTATCATTAGTGTTTCAAGGAAGAGCTGCACAACCTCCCTTGTTTTTTGAAACCACCAGTGAAATTATTAATTACGTAGAAACTAGCCAAAATGCTATTGCTGTAATCTTTTCAGGCCCTTGGGATAAAATAAAAATAATGGAATTAGAAAAATGAAAAGGTTTTTTACTTCCATTTCTGTTCAACTTTGGTATCCAAGCATTTTATTAATTGCGCTTGTTTTTTCAATATTGTTTTTTTACTTGCCTAAAAGGCAAGAACGTTTCATTATTGAAATACAGCAAAACACCTTACAACAACTAGCAAAAACCACGGCATTAAGCATAGAGTTTTCTATTGGTAATGACGACTTTGAAAGGCTTAATGAATCTGTTTCTCATCTAGCGGCGCAAAGTAATTTAGCATTTGCCGCCGTTTTTCTTAATAATGAAAAAGGAGGGGAGCAACTTTTTATAACCTACCCAAATATTTTAACCGATAAGCAAATTCAAGAGTCTAAAAAAAAATTATTTATTAAGGAAAATAATTTTAGTGCTAATGGATTAAACGGAAAAATAATGGTTGCGGTATCTAAAAGATACATCCAAAACCAAATTAATGAGGTAAATAAACCAATATACCTATTGCTAATATTAAGCTTGTTTGTTATTGGCGTTTTCTTGTATATTATTTCGTTTCAAATAACAAGACCTATACGCTTTTCAATTAAAACAATTGAACAATTATCATTAGGAAATTACGATATAAAGTTTGCCATCAAAAGCAATTCGTCCGAATTAAATAAATTAATCGATAAGTTCAAAACTTTAACCTTAAACCTAGTTAACGAAAGGAAAAAGAATTTAGAGTTAAATTCTAGTTTAGAAAATAAGGTAAAATCTAGGACCACCGACCTAGAACAAGCTCTTATTAAATTAGAAAAAAGCCGGTTTCTGGCTAGAACAATTTTAAACAATGGTTTAGATGCCGTTATTGCTGCAAACGATAAAGTAGAAATAATTGAGTGGAATAAAAAAGCAACTGAAATATTTGAATATGAAACAAAAGAGGCCTTAGGAAAAAAAATTGCAGATTTAATTATACCCATACACCTAGTAAATACTCATAATAATGGAATGCAAAGGTTTATAAAAACCAAAGAATCTAATGTTTTTAATAAGAAAATAGAATTTGAAGCTAAAACAAAAAGTGGTAAACAAATTGTTATTGAGCTTTTTGTTGTTCCATTAAATGTAGGTAATTCAATAATATTTTCATCGATTATTAGAGATATTACAGAATCTAAAATGTTAAATGAGCAATTAGAAAAACAAAGGTTGCTTAATATAAAAATACTAGACTCTCTTCCCTTAAATATTACCTTAAAAACAAAACAAGGAAAATACCTAATTGTAAACAACTTTTATCTTAACAACTTAAATATTAAAAAAGAGCAAATTATTGGCAAAACAGATTATGACCTATATGAAAAAAAGCAGGCCGAAGAATTAGTGAAAAATGATATTGAATATTGGGATGATTACAAAAATGGTGTTTTTGAAGAAAGCCACTTTATTAATGGAGAATTAAAACATATTTTAGGTGGAAAGTATATTATTGATATTGATGAAAAAGATGAAAACTCAAAATATTTACTCTCCTTTTCATTCGATATATCTGATATTAAAAAAATTGAGTTAGAGTTAGAAAAGGCTCTTAAGGCTAAAGATGACTTTCTTTCAGTAATGAGTCATGAGATTAGAACCCCTTTGCATAGTATTATAGGTATTAGTGATTTGTTGTTAGAGAAAAAAGAACTAAAAGAATCTGAATTAATTAACTCGCTTACATTTTCATCCAACCAATTAATGGACCTAATTAATAATATACTAGATTTTTCGAAAATTCAATCGAAAAAATTTGCAATTTCAGTTTTTAATTTCTTATTTTAACCTCTTTATCCCAAAATCTATAACCCAAAAAATTAAAACTGATGGATGAGTTAATTGCTGTTCACGAATTAATAATGGAAACTGGCGGAGGGAGTCCAGTTCTTTATTTTTTAATAGGTTTTTTAATGTTAATTGGAATAACGGGGCAATGGATGTTATACTATAAATGTGACTTGCCTGGTTATGCTTGTGTTGTGCCTGTTTGGAATGTCACCACATTCCTGAAAATTGTAGGAAGACCAGCATGGCAAAGCCTCATTGTTATAGTTCCACCACCTATAATTGTTTGGGGTGTATTGTTTTCTGGTGGCTCTACTTTAGGTTATGGCTTGGCAGCCGTTTTTGCTGTTATTTGGGCTGGGTACATGGCCAAAGTATATTATGAGTTATGTATTTGTTTCGGCAGAACAAAAACTAGCGATTATTTAATTTGTTTGGCCTTAAACGGGTTTTATGTATTATGGTTAGGTCTTGCAGACAGCACAACTTACCAAGGAAACTTTGAAGAAGCTAAGAAAAAGCAATTAGAAGAAGCTGCTTAATTTTTCTTGATAATATAGCTCTTACTGACAATAAGCCATTTCTATCTAATTTATTTAATAGTTATTCTTAAATCAAAAAAAAAGACCTAACTAATTGATAGTTAAGTCTTTTTGGAGGTCACGGACGGATTCGAACCGCCGTACAAGCTTTTGCAGAGCTGTGCCTAGCCACTCGGCCACGTGACCAAATCGGTTGCAAATGTAATTATTTATCTTTTTTAGGACTACCCAAACAGCGTAATACTTACCGATTTAAAATCGGCACTTATTGGTGCAGTAGGTTTATAAATAGTAATTTCAACCTTATTCACCATTTTAAACTCTTGTTTTAAGGCCTTGATAATATTTAATGCTGCGGTTTCAATTAATTTGGCTCTTACATCAAAAGCATCTTTCATTACAAAAAGAGCTTTTTCGTAATCTACGGTTAAATCTAAATCGTCAGTTTGGGAAGATGGGTTTAAATCTAAAAATAAATGAGCATCTACAATAAAATTTGCTCCTGTATGCTCTTCTTCTTTAAGGCAACCATGGTAGCCAAAAAGCCTTACTCCGTTTAGGCTAACTTTATTTTCCATGCATTTTTTCTAAACCAACATTAAGCCTTTTTAAAGATTCCTCTTTGCCTAATAAAGAACATATTGCAAACATTGAAGGCCCCATGCCTAAGCCTGTAATAAAAACCCTAAAAATTGGCAAAACAGCCCCAAAGCCTAAACTTTCCTTCTCTAAAAATGCTTTAAAGTCTTTTTCGATGTTTTCGGTTGTAAAGTCTTGAATGTTATTTAAAACTTCAATTAGTTTATTTACAATTTCTGCAGAGTTGTCTTTCCATTTTTTGCTGATGGTTTTTTCATCATAAGAAGTTGGAGACTCAAAAAAGTAACTTCCTTCAAGCATATCTTCAACAAAAACAGCTCTTTCTTTCATCAAATCAACATAGGCTAGTAAGTCAATGTTGTTGGTGTTCCATCCTGTTTTTTCAATAATTGGCGCTAATAAATCTGCCAACTCTTGGTTAGACTTTTTACGCAAATATTGTTGGTTATACCACTTGGTTTTATCTGCATCATACTTGGCTCCTGCTTTTCCTACTCTTTCAAGAGAAAATGCCTCAACAAGCTCATCTAATTTAAATAACTCTTGCTCTGTACCTGGATTCCAGCCCAAAAAGGCTAGAGAGTTTACAAAAGCTTCAGGGAAATAACCTTTTTCTCTGTAACCTGAAGAAATAGAACCATTTTCAGGGTCTTCCCATTGTAAAGGAAACACAGGAAATCCAAGTCTGTCACCATCTCTCTTGCTAAGCTTTCCATTGCCATCTGGCTTTAAAATTAGCGGCAAATGAGCAAGTTTAGGCATGGTTTCTACCCAACCTAAATATCTGTACAATAAAATATGCAATGGGGCAGACGGAAGCCACTCTTCTCCTCTAATAACATGTGTAATTTCCATCAAATGGTCATCTACAATATTGGCCAAGTGATAAGTTGGCATCCCATCAGATTTAAACAAAACTTTATCATCCAAATGAGATGAATGAACTACAACCCAACCTCTAATTTCATCGTGAAAACGAACTTCTTCGTTGCGAGGAATTTTTATTCTTATTACATACGGATCACCATTATCAAGTCTATTTTTTACTTCATCCTCACTTAAAGTAAGTGAGTTTTTCATTGAGTTTCTTGTAATGGCATTATATTGTGGCGAAGCTACCTTTGCGGCCTTCAATCTGTCTCTCATTTCGTTTAACTCTTCGGGAGTATCAAAAGCATAATAGGCTAAGCCAGCTTCCAATAATTGATCGGCATATTGTTTATACAAATGCTTGCGCTCACTTTGTTTGTAAGGAGCATACTTACCTGGGTTTTGTGGCCCTTCATCTGGTTGAAAACCACACCAAGCCAGGGCCTCCAAAATATAATTCTCTGCTCCCGGAACAAAGCGGGTTTGGTCTGTGTCTTCTATTCTTAGAATAAAATCTCCATTATTCTTTTTTGCAAACAAATAATTGTATAGTGCGGTTCTAACACCACCCATGTGTAAAGGCCCTGTAGGACTAGGCGCAAACCTTACTCTAACTCTTCTTTCCATGCCGTTTTTTTTGAGCCTGCAAAGATATAAAGTAAAATGGCTGATGTCTATTATAAAGAGCTTTTAGGATGATTAACATTAAATGAAATAAATGGGTAAAAAATATCGTTACTTTAGCCTTTGGCAAACACCTTGCTTGAGGAACCCTAATGGAAAACAAAAACTTTAACTTACTTACCGAAAAGCTTAATGCTTTTATCAAGAAATATTATGTAAATCAACTCATAAAAGGGAGCATTTATGCAACTGGACTGTTGATTGTAGCATTTTTATCTGCAGTATTTATCGAGTACTTTTTTTATTTGAAAAGCCCAGCAAAACCAATTTTGTTTTTTAGTTTTTTGGTTGGAGCAGTATTTATCCTGATAAATTACATAATTATTCCATTATTAAAAATTAGTCGGTTAGGAGAAACAATAGATTATTACACCGCTGCAAAGCTCATCGGAAAGCATTTTGGAGAGGTAAACGACAAAATTGTAAATACCCTGCAACTTCAAAAAGTTGCCGAGAAAAACCCAAAAGAGTTCAGTTTACTATTGGCTAGTATTGAGCAAAAAATTGAAGAACTAAAACCGGTTCCTTTTCAATTAGCTATTGATTTTAAAGGAAATAGAAAATATGCCAAATACGCATTAATCCCAATTTTGGTTTTGATGATATTATCATTTACAACGCCATCTTTTATTAAAGATGGAACCAAAAGATTGGTTGATTACAACAATGATTATAGCAGACCTTTACCATTTAATTTAAACCTTGAAAACGAAAATTTAAGGGCTTCCAAAAACGAAGATTTTGAAATAACAGTTGTTTCAGAAGGAAGCACAATTCCGCAAAAAGCATTTATTGAGTTTGATAACACACGTTATAAAATGCGAAAAACTGAAGATGGAAAATTTGCTTTTACATTTAAAAATATTCAAGAAGGAAAACAGTTTAAATTAGTTTCTGAACCTTTTATCTCAAGCAATTTCGAAATAGAGGTGCTTCCAACGCCTGTTATTAAAGGAATTGAAATAAATTTAAAATATCCTGAATACACCAACAGAAAAAGTACCACCATCAGTAACAATGGCGGCCTAATTATCCCTGAAGGAACAGTTGTTAATTGGAAATTTTCAATGATTGATGTTGATTCTGTAAAAATCTTCTCAAACGATACGGGAACTGCAAAAAGACTTGACGAATTTGAGTTTTCATATTCTAAAGAATTCACTAAGTCTACTAATTACTTGGTTACAGCATCTAACAATGCCAACAACAAAACAGAAAGCGTAAATTATAACATCAATGTTATTAATGATCAATATCCTAGTATTGATGTGCAAGAATTGGCCGATTCACTAACCTTAAAGCAATTCTATTTTAATGGAGAATTAAACGATGATTACGGAATACGAAAGCTAAACTTCGTTGTAAAGAAAAATGATTCGTTAACAACTACTCCAGTTCAAATATCAACTGGTGGAACCCAAGAAAACTTTTATTTTACTTGGACTACAGAGGAATTAAACCTCAAGGCAGGAGATGAAATTAATTACTATTTCGAAGTATTTGATAATGATGGAGTGAATGGCTCTAAATCGACAAGGAGTAAAATTTACTCTATTAAAGTACCTTCTAAAAGCGAAATCAAATCTACTTCATCAAAAAAAAGTGAAGAAATAAAAGACGAGATTGAAGAAGCTATCAAAGACGCAAAAGATATTCAAGCAAAAATTGACGAGCTTACCAAGAAAGTGTTAGAAAAAAAGCAACCCGGATGGCAAGAAAAACAGCAACTTCAACAGCTAATGGAACAGCGCGAATCTTTAGAAGAAAAGGTTAAAAACTTAATGAAGAAAAATTCAGACAAAAACAAACTTCAAAATGAGTTTTTAAAGCCTGATCCTCAACTACTTGAAAAGCAAAAACAACTAGAAAAGCTTTTTGAAAATATCATGGATGAAGAAATGAAAAAGCTTCTAGAAGAAATGGAGAAGTTGATGGAAAAGATGGATAAAAATCAATTTCAAGAAAATCTAGAAAAGTTCAAACTTTCAAATGAAGATGTTGAAAAAGAACTAGATAGAACCTTGGAGTTATTTAAGCAATTTGAATTTGAACAAGATTTAAAACAAGCAATTGAAGCAATTGAAGAACTTCAAAAAGAGCAAGAAGAACTCCAAGAAAAAACGGATAACAAAGAAGAACCTGCTGAAGATTTAAAGAAAAAGCAAGACGAGTTAAACAAAAAAGCAGAAGAGCTTTCTAAGGATTTGGAAAAACTTCAAGAAAAAAATGAAGAGTTGGAGGAGAAACATCCTTTTCCCGATCAAAAAGAAGACATGCAAGAAATGCTAGATGAAATGGAGAAATCTTCTGAAGAATTAGACAAAAAGAATAATAAAAAATCATCTGAAAGCCAAGAAAAAGCCCAAGAAAAAATGGAGCAAATGAAGCAGTCTATGTCCGATATGATGTCTTCTATGCAAAGCGCGCAACAAAGCGAAAATATGGAAGATTTAAGGGCTCTATTGGAAAATTTAATTGAGTTATCCTTCGACCAAGAAAATCTTATGGAGGAGGTAAAAACTTTCAACCGAAATGATCCAGCTTTTGTAACTGCAAACCAAGAACAGAAAAAGTTAAAGGACAATGCCAAAATGATTGAGGATTCTCTTTTTGCTTTGTCGAAAAGAGTAGTTCAACTGGAGGCAGTTGTAAATAAAGAGATTAATAGTATTAATGACAATATGGAAAAAGCCATAAAAGATTTGGCTGATAGAAACTCAGTGAGGGCGGCAACTCGACAACAATTTGTTATGACTTCAACCAATAATTTAGCATTAATTTTAGATGAAGTTTTACAACAAATGCAGCAGCAAATGCAATCAATGATGCAAGGCAAAGGAGAATGCACCAAACCTGGATCTGGCAAACCATCTGCATCTGACTTAAAGAAAAAACAACAAGGCCTTAATCAGCAACTAAAGCAGATGATGGAGAAAATGAAAAATGGTGAAAAACCAGGTGGAGAAGGTCAAGGGCAAATGCCTGGCATGTCAAAAGAAATAGCTAAAATGGCAGCCGAGCAAGCGGCTATAAGAGAGGCTTTAAAAGAAATTCAAAACCAACTAGATGGTGAGGGAAATGGCGGCTCAGGAGAAGGAATGAAGAAACTTCAGGAATTAATGGAACAAACAGAAGAAGATCTCGTAAACTTTCAACTAAGACAAGAAACCCTTCAAAGACAAGAGGAAATTTTAACCAGATTATTAGAGTCTGAAAAAGCAGAAAGAGAAAGAGAATATGACAACAAAAGAGAATCGAAAGAGGCTGATGAAATTTCTGAAAAATTAGAAAAAATATTTGAAGAATATAAAAAGAAAAAAGAAAAAGAAACTGAGTTATTAAGAACTGTTCCTCCAAACTTGAATCTTTATTATAAGACAAAAGTTGCTGAATATTTTAACGAAATTTAATGCAGGTAATAGAAGAAATTTGCGTGGAATCCTCAATAAAAGGAATTCAAGATATTGAAGCATCAATTGATAGGTTTTTTGAATCCCAAAGAATTAACCATACACATTATGGAAACTTTTTTGTGGCTGTTTCTGAGGCTGCTACAAATGCCCAATTGCATGGCAATAAAAACCAACAAGACAAAAAGATAATTATCAAATACTGCAAGGTTGAAGATGGTTACTGTATTTGTGTAAAAGATGAAGGCCCTGGGTTTAATTACAATAGTATCCCAGATCCAACTTTACCAGATAATATTGAAAAAATTAATGGAAGAGGGATCTTCCTAATGAAAAACTTGGCAGACAAGGTAGATTTTTCAGACCACGGTAAAGAAGTTCAGCTCTATTTTTCATTTGAAGAAAATTAAGTTTTGATAAGACAATTTTCAGAGGATATTGACTTCAAGTTAAAGGGTGTATTGGCTAATAAAAAATGGTTAAAAGGCGCTTTAGAAAATGAAGGTTTTACTTTAGGAGAAATAAATTATATTTTTTGCTCTGACAATTACATTCTAAAAATAAACAAAGATTATCTCAACCATAATTACTTTACAGATATTATTACCTTTAATTACAATGAAGGTAAGAAAGTAAATGCCGATATTTTTATCAGTATAGATACTGTAAAATCAAACGCAAATTCAAGAAAAATTGATTTTTATAATGAACTTCATCGCGTTATGGTTCATGGCATTTTACATTTGGTAGGGTATAATGATAAAACACCAACTCAGCAAATTGAAATGACCTCAAAGGAGGATTATTACCTAAATTTGCGCGCCTAAGTTTCACGTGGAACATTAAAGATTTTATGCAAGAAAATTATGATGTAATAGTTGTAGGTGCTGGGCATGCAGGATGCGAAGCAGCTGCAGCAGCAGCCAATATGGGTTCCAAAGTATTGTTAATTACAATGGACATGACAAAGATTGCCCAAATGTCTTGTAACCCGGCTATGGGTGGAATTGCAAAAGGCCAAATTGTTAGAGAAATTGATGCTTTAGGAGGCTACTCCGGAATAGTTTCTGATAAATCGGCTATTCAATTTAGGATGTTAAACAGATCTAAAGGTCCCGCCATGTGGAGCCCAAGAACACAAAACGATAGAACACTATTTTCTATTTTTTGGCGAGAAATGTTAGAAGCAACACCCAATGTTCACTTTTGGCAAGATATGGTTGTTGGTGTTTTAACCGAAGGAGATAAAGTAACAGGCGTAAAAACAGGAATAGGTTTAGAAATAAAATCGAAAACTGTTGTGCTAACCAGCGGGACTTTTTTAAATGGTTTAATCCACATTGGCGAAAAAAACTTTGGTGGAGGCAGATCCGGAGAAAAGGCCTCTCGTGGAATTACAGAGCAACTGGTAGAGTTTGGGTTTGAGGCAGGAAGAATGAAAACAGGAACTCCTCCAAGAGTTGATGGGCGCTCATTAGATTATTCACTAATGGAAGAGCAAAAAGGAGATGAAGACCCCGTAGGTTTTTCATATTTAACTCCTGTAAATTACTTGCCCAAACAATTAAGTTGTCATATAACCTATACATCGCCAGAAGTTCATGATGCGCTAAGATTAGGTTTTGACAAGTCTCCAATGTTTAATGGTAACATTAAATCAACAGGACCAAGGTATTGCCCTTCAATTGAAGACAAAATAAATCGTTTCGCAGAAAGAGATAGGCATCAAATTTTTGTTGAGCCCGAGGGGTGGAATACTGTAGAAGTTTACGTAAATGGATTTTCAACTTCGCTACCTCAAGAAGTACAAGAAAATGCAATTCGCAAAATTGCTGGGTTTAAACATGCTAGACTATTTAGGCCTGGTTATGCCATAGAATATGATTACTTTCCACCAACACAGCTAAAGCATTCGTTAGAAACTAAATTGATCAAAAACCTGTTTTTTGCTGGACAAATTAACGGGACAACAGGTTATGAAGAAGCAGCTTGCCAAGGTTTAATGGCGGGAATTAATGCTCATCAAAATGCTATCAATAAAGAACCATTCTTTTTAGGAAGAGACGAAGCTTATATCGGCGTTTTAATAGACGATTTAATTACAAAAGGAACAGAAGAGCCTTACCGCATGTTTACCTCGAGAGCGGAGTACAGAATTCTTTTAAGACAAGATAATGCAGATTTAAGACTTACTGAACTTTCATATAAACTTGGCCTTGCCAACAAAGAACGTTTAGAATTAGTAAAATTAAAAGACTCAAATACTTCAAGCTTGGTAAAATTCTTAAAAGAAACAAGCATTAGCCCCGAAGAATTAAACCCAACTTTAGAAAAAGTATCGTCTAGTTTGATAACCCAAAAAACTAAAGTTGCCAAAATTCTTGCTCGGCCTGAAATGAATCTTGAAATTTTAAAAGATTGTTTCAAGCCATTAGTAGAAAAAATCAAAGAATTTTCAGAACCTACATTCCCCGTTTTAGAGCAAGCAGAATTAAAAATAAAATACCAAGGTTACATTGATAGAGAAAAAGAAATGGCCGACAAAATGAAACGATTAGAATCAATTCAATTGCACCAGGATTTTGAATATCATAAATTGAAATCGCTTTCATCTGAAGCACGTGAAAAACTAACCTCTATTAAGCCGAGAACAATTGGACAAGCATCTAGAATAAGCGGGGTGAGTCCTTCGGATATTTCTGTTTTGATGATTCACCTGGGAAGGTAGTTCCACGTGGAACAAAAAAGGCCGTAAAGAAAAATCTAAACGGCCTTGTGCGCCCGGAAGGATTCGAACCCTCAACCCTCAGAGCCGAAATCTAATATTCTATCCAGTTGAACTACGGGCGCAAAATAAAGCTGCAAAAGTAGAAATAAACTACCATCAAAAACAATATTTTATATTGCAATCGTTATTGAATCTATGAAAATTATTACAATAATTTCCTTGTTTGTTTTGATGTGCTATTTAGGTTTAGCCCAACAAATTAATGAATGGAAAGACCACCTTTCTTATTACCAAACAACCAAGGTGTTTTCCTCCCCCGAAATGATTTTTTGTGTAACGCCATACAGTCTATTCTCTTACGAGAAAGAAAATGGTTTTATTCAGAGAGTTTCCAAAATCAACTATTTATCAGATATTGAAATTTCAGACGCATCCTACTCACCTGATTTTCAGTCTCTTATTGTTGGGTACACCAATGGAAATATTGATATTATAAATGGAAATAAAACAACAAATTATAGAGACATTTTAAGAGCTACACAAATAACCAACAAAACAATTAACCAAGTAAAAATAGTCGACACAATTGCTTACATATCAGGTGGTTTCGGAATAGTTCTATTTGATTTATCAAAAAAAGAAATTATTGAAAATTATTCAGTTGGAACTTCAGATAACCCAATAGAGGTAAATGCAACACAAATTAAAGGAGATACCATATTTTCTGCCACAAACAAAGGCCTGTATTACAGCCTAATGAATAATCCACTTATAAAGTTTCCGCAAGCATGGAACAAAATAAGCACGTTACAAAAACCAAATATTGAATACACTAAACTGTTTCTTTTTAACGAGAAACTTTACTTAAACTATTCTACTACCGATTTTTTGGGAGATACACTTTATCAAGTATCAGCCAAAGGATTTAAAAAAATTACCGAGTTAATTGGAAACAATAACATGTCGTTTTATCCTAAAGGAGACACTTTGGTGGTTTCTCATAATTTCAACGTAACAGTTTACAACAAAAACTTTGAAGTATTGTCTAGCTACTTCGATTACCAATCTGCATCATCACCTCAACCAAGGTATGCCATTTTTGATGAAAGTGCAATGTGGATAGCTGATTTCAGACAAGGATTGATTAAGGCCAACGACCCTTTTAATAATGAGATAGTAATACCATCATCTCCGCCATATTCAGGAAATAGAGACATAATATCTACAAACAACACTGTTTATGTAACAAGAGGAGATAGAGCCGAAAACTGGGGAAAAACATTTACAGAGGCCACTTTGATGGTTTATGAGAACAACGAGTGGAGTAGCATTGATAAAACAAACAACCCACCTTTAGACTCAATACAAGACATCATAAACCTAGCAAGTAATCCAAACAACCCTACTGAAATAATTGGAGCCACAATTGGCTTTGGTCTTGTAAAATTTGAAGGCAATAAAGTAAAATCAATTTACAACGATAAAAACAGCACCCTTGAAAACATCATTGGCTATGGGGTAGGGGTTTCAGATATGAAATTTGACAACAATGGAAACCTATGGTGTACCAATATGTTAACAAACAGCATTTTACATGTTAAAGATGCTGAGAATAATTGGGAGTCATTTTCATTTCCTACGCTCCTAAACGAAGAGACTACAGCCGACTTACTAATAAATGGCTTTAACCAAAAATGGGTTTCGATTAGAGACGTAGGTATTTTGGTTTTTGACGACAATTACACGCCATTTGACAAAACAGATGATCAAGTTAAACTTTTAACCCCATCCGAAGGAAATGGTAACCTTCCAAGCGCAACCATTTTATCTATTGCCGAAGATAAAGATGGAGAAATATGGATAGGAAGCGATAAAGGTTTAAGGGTAATATATAACCCCGAAGAAGTTTTCAATAACAATGCAGAGGCACAAGACATATTGATAAAACAAGGTTTATATTTTCAAGTTTTGCTTGAGTCTGAAGCAATAACATCAATTGCCATTGATGGAGGAGATAACAAATGGATAGGAACTCAAGGCTCAGGTGTTTTTTGCTTGTCTCCAGATGGCACAAATGAGATTTTCCACTTTACAGCAGAAAACAGTGCGCTTTGGTCAAATAATATCCAAAGCATTGGCATAAACCAAAAAACAGGCGAGGTTTATATTGGAACCGACAAAGGCTTAATTTCTTACCGAGGTTTAGAAACTGAACCAAACAGCGACTACTCTCAAATTTATGCTTACCCAAACCCCGTGAAAAGCACTTTTACCGGCCCTGTGGCTGTTACAGGCTTGGTAAGAAACTCAGAGGTAAGAATAACAGATTTAGCGGGTAATATTGTATTAAAAACCATAGCTCCTGGAGGCCAGATTTTGTGGGACAAAAAAGATACAAACGGAAACATGGTAGCTTCAGGAGTTTATTTAGTTTTTGTATCAACATTAGATGGAATACAAAGAGAAGTAACCAAAATTTTTATCGCCAACTAATGCTAATCTCTACTCGTGGAATAATTCTTACCAAAACAAAATTTGGAGAATCGAGTATAATTTGCAAAGTTTTTACCCAACAATATGGCGTTAAATCATACATAGCTAAAGGGGTTAGAAAAAAAAGAGCATCTTTAAGCTATAACTTGTTTGTTCCGCTTTATAGGGTAGAAGTTGTTGCCTACAACAAAGAAGGAAAAGACTTAAATATTTTAAAGGAATTAAGTTTAAATTCATTAAACCAACCCGTAAATTATCAAGACCCTAGGAAAAGTGCAATAGCCATGTTTTTTGCTGAGGTTTTATCTTCAACCTTAAGTCATGATGAACCCGACGAGGATCTCTTTAGTTTTATTTCTTCTATCTCTGAAGAAATAGAAGAAATAGACAAAAACTTAGCTGCTTTTATTGTTTACAAACTTTGGCGCCTTACGCGTTATTTGGGAATAATGCCCGCATTACCTGCCATGAAAAGTAATTGCTTTTTCCATTTAAATTCCGGTGAATTTATGGGGTCTGTTTCAACTGAATACCCAATTAATAGCCATGAATCTATGGAAATAATTGAGTTGCTTTCTAATATTGAAGCTCCAAACAAAAAACTTACAAATAATGACTTGGAAATAGCACTAAATTATTTGAAGTATCACATCAGTTTTTTTAAATCTCCAAAAAGTTTAGAAGTACTTAAGTCGGTTTTCAAGTAATAAATTACTTTTACCTTAATGTTTAAGGTACACCTAACTACCCTTATTATGCTGTTGATTTTTTTCAATGGCAAAAGCCAAGAAGCTTCAACTTTATATATTAAAGGAAAAGATGCTTTAAAAACAAATACTAGCAAGGCGTTTAATATTTTAGATTCAGCCCAAACCATTGCAGACAAGGCACAAAACACAAACCTTTCAATAAAAACCAGAAAGTTAAAAGGATACGCAAAATATTATGAAGGGGGCTTTTCAAATGCAATTCTTGCTTTTGGCCAAACCCTTGAAATATCAAAAATAAACGACTCCACAGCTCTTCAGTTTGACCTTTGCAATGCTCTAGGTGCATGCTACAAATTTGTTGGTGATTATGGAAAGTCTATCAACTATTTTAATGATGCATATCAAAAAGCATTAGTCTTAAACGATACAGGAAAAGTAGCAAAATCAACTAATAATTTAGGGTTGTCTTATTCTTCAATAGACAGCCTAAAAAAAGCTAGAGTTTATTACAATAACTCGCTTCGCCTAAAGAGCTTAAAAGGCAAAACAGTTTCTTATGCCAAAACACTAAATAATATTGGATTAACCGAACAACTTTTAAAAGATTACAAAAAAGCTCAGGCGCATTTTGAAGAAGCGATATTGGTTGCAGAGCAGGCCAATAATCTTTATCAAATGGCTTCATTTAAAATCAATTTATTGGATTTACAAATTGGGCAAAACAACACCTTCAACCAAAAGGAATTACTCAACGGCCTAGAAAAAACAATATTAAGCAATGGGTTTGTTGACTTAAAACCAAGATTATACCTTCTAAAATCAAACTTTGCTTTTACTCAAAAAAATTACCAAAAAGCAATTGATTTTAGAGACATCTACTATAAAATACAAGACTCATTATACACAGAAGAAAGCAAATCTGCAATAGCAAATGCCAAGCTTATAAAAGAAATAGAAGAGAAAAAAAATGAAAACTTAATTCTATCTCAACAAAACCTAATTCAGGGTCTTGAGCTAAAACAAAAGCAATTAACCAATACCGTAGTTTTTATTGGTCTC
>JGI20154J14316_10001171_pt1 | contig 23466 bp, 20 predicted proteins | sample COG_04_FD_14316 | JGI IMG/M metagenome (IMG submission 14316)
GCACCGCTTTGAGTTTGGCTGTATGAAATACCTTTTATGTTGAGACGAACTAAACTCATAAGTTATATCACAAAGAACAGTTTTAATTCGTAAAGTACCAAACCCTTGACAAATAAGTTTTGGATTAAAATACGATCGAAGATTACTTTAAATCGAACTACAAGTTATGAGACTTATGCGTTTTGTGCTTTGAAAACTTTCAATTTTTCAATCAATTTAGGGACCACTTCAAAGGCATCTCCAACAATACCATAATCGGCAGCTTTGAAAAAGGGCGCTTCAGGATCGGTGTTAATGACCACCTTGATTTTCGACGAATTGATTCCTGCCAAATGCTGAATAGCTCCAGAAATTCCAATAGCAATATACAAATTGCTAGCCACTGGCTTTCCAGTCTGTCCAACATGTTCACTGTGTGGTCTCCATCCTAAGTCAGAGACAGGTTTTGAGCAGGCGGTTGCAGCACCAAGAACGTCTGCCAATTCTTCAATTAGCCCCCAATTTTCAGGACCTTTTAAACCACGGCCTGCAGATACCACAACTTCAGCATCAGCAATGGTTACTTTGTCACTTGCTTTATCAATGGAAGTGACAGTGGTTGAGGAGCTTATTAAAAGAGGTGAAAACGCTTCTAGTTGTGCCGTGGTCGGGTTTTCTACCAAACCAAAGGAATTATTAGACACACCTACTATTTTCACCGCTGTTGAAATTTCAGTATTACAAAAAGCTTTGTTTGTAAACGCAGAGCGCTTCACGATAAAAGGACTTAGACTTGAAGGAGTAGCAACAACGTTTGATGCGTATCCCGCATTCAGACCAACTGATAAAAGTGGCGCAACATAGCGACTATCAGCACTTGCACTTAAAACAACAACTGATGCGGCTTCTTTTTCTGCAGCTTGTTTGATGGCATCTGCGTATATTTTGGCGTTAAACCCAGACTCTAAATTTATGTTTAACACTTTTTCTACGCCATAGGTTCCTAGCTCAGAAGCTTGGTCGGCATTGAATGTAAGCGCAACAAGATTTGTACCCATGGCATCTGCTACGGCCTTGCCATAAGAGGCGGCTTCTAATGCTGCTTTTTTAAAATTTCCTTGATCGGACTCTGTATATACTAAAACGGACATGTTTCTTTTTTTTAAAATTAATTAAATAACTTTTGCTTCGTTATGAAGGAGGTTGATGAGTTCATCAATATTATCGGCATCTACTAATTTAACCGCACCACGAGGGGCTGGTTTCTCGAAAGATATAGCATGTGTTTCTGATGATTCAGTAGTAGGTTCGACCACCGTGAGTGGTTTTTTTCGTGCCATCATAATTCCTCTCATATTAGGAATTCTTAGATCACTTTCCTCTACCAATCCTTTTTGTCCACCAATAACTAGTGGTAAAACAGTTGAAATTGTTTCTTTCCCACCATCAATTTCACGAATAGCAGTTACCGTTGTACCGTCAATTTCTAAACGGATACAATTAGTGACAAAATTAGCATCAATCATAGCAGCGAGCATCCCCGGAACCATACCTCCATTGTAGTCAATGGATTCACGACCTGCAATAATAAGGTCATAAGCACCTTCTTTTGCCGCTGTAGCTAAATAGGTAGCAACCGAATGACCATCCGTAGCCTCTGCATTGACGCGAATCGCTGCATCTGCTCCGATAGCAAGCGCTTTGCGAAGCGTTGGTTCGGTATCAGGACCACCAACACTGATAACATCTACGGTGGCATTTTGTTTTTCTTTAAACCACATCGCACGGGTCAGTCCAAACTCATCATTTGGATTGATCACAAATTGAACCCCAGTGGTGTCAAACTTTGTATCTCCTTCGGAGAAATTTATTTTAGAAGTCGTGTCAGGAACATGACTTATACAGACTAATAGTTTCATTTGTTTGCTCAAATTTAATTAGACTACGAAAGTAAATAAAAAACTTTAAATTTCCTATGCATGCATAGGAAATTTAAATGAATTCATGTAATTATAATTGAGTATTATTCTTATTTTTGTACCTCATAAAATTCAATTAATGAAAACAATTCAGTTTAGAGAGGCAATATGTGAAGCGATGAGTGAAGAAATGCGTCGCGACGAGAGCATTTATTTAATGGGAGAAGAAGTTGCCGAGTACAATGGTGCTTATAAAGCTTCTAAAGGAATGTTGGACGAGTTCGGAGCTAAACGTGTTATTGACACGCCTATCGCAGAGTTAGGGTTTTCAGGGATTGCTGTCGGGTCAACCATGACAGGAAACCGTCCTATTGTAGAATATATGACCTTTAACTTTTCGTTAGTAGGTATTGACCAAATCATAAATAATGCGGCTAAGATCAGACAAATGTCTGGAGGACAATTTAAATGTCCTATTGTTTTTAGAGGCCCAACCGGATCTGCGGGTCAGCTAGGTGCAACGCATTCACAAGCTTTTGAAAACTGGTTTGCAAATTGCCCAGGACTTAAAGTGATCGTACCTTCAAATCCGTACGATGCAAAAGGATTATTAAAAGCAGCTATCCGCGATGACGATCCCGTTATTTTTATGGAAAGTGAACAAATGTATGGTGATAAAGGTGAAGTTCCAGAAGGCGAATATGTTTTGCCTATTGGAGTTGCCGAAATCAAACGTGAAGGAACTGACGTGACCATTGTGTCATTCGGAAAAATCATCAAAGAAGCCTACATCGCAGCCGATACTTTAGCGAAGGAAGGCATCTCATGCGAGGTTATCGATTTAAGAACGGTACGTCCATTAGATATCAATACTATTTTAGAGTCTGTTAAAAAAACAAACCGCTTAGTAATTCTTGAGGAAGCGTGGCCTTTTGGGAATGTTTCGACCGAGATTACATATCAAGTTCAAGAAAAAGCATTTGATTACTTAGATGCTCCGATTATAAAAATCAACACAGCAGACACCCCAGCGCCCTATTCACCAGTCTTACTAAAAGAATGGTTGCCTAATAATGAAGATGTAGTAAAGGCCGTAAAGAAAGTATTATATAAGTAAATTTCTTTCTATCCTTTATTGTTTTGATTGTTGGTGAAACACTAATTATGAGATACTACACACTATCTATAGTATTGATGCTATCAATACATGTTTTTTCGCAAACGAAAGTAAGTGGCACTGTCTATGACCAAGATAAGCTGCCAGTCGCTTTTGCGAACGTTCTTTTTAAGAATTCTTCAGAGGGAGTTATATCTGATATAGATGGGCAGTTTTTACTGCAGTCAGAAAATAATCATTCCACAATAGTCGTGTCGTTTGTTGGATTTGAAACGACCGAATTAAAACTTAAAAATAAGGTAAATTCAGGGCTTGAAATTGTGCTACAAACAGGCTTTGAGCTCGATGAGGTCTTAATTGTCAACAAACCAAAAAAACGTCTAAAAAAGAAAGAAAATCCTGCCTACAAAATAATGAAAGGTATTTGGGCAAACAGTAAAAAAAACGGTCTTAACCTTGTTGATAGCTACGAATATAAAAAATATACATCTACAGAAGTCGGTCTTAATAATATGGATCAGAAGTTTTTAAAAATACTTCTAAAAGAGGATTATGACTCCGTCGTTTCTATTATCAAACAGGATAAACGAAATAAAAAATTTTATGTTCCAATCTACTTAACTGAAAAATTAGAAACTGTTTATGGAGATAATACGCTAGATAAAAAGTTGCAACTCATTCAGGCAGAAAAAGAAATTGGCATCCAGCAAGATGGTTTTGTGTTTGATCAGATTAGTAATATTTTCCAAAAAATGAATATCTATGGTGCAAGCATTCAACTCTTAAACAAATCGTTTGTGAGTCCGTTGTCTAGCGAAGGTTTTGGTTCTTATGATTATGTGTTGCAAGACAGTATTGTGTCAAATGNTCGAACTAAATACAGGATCTATTTTTTTCCACGAAGAGAAGGTGATTTAGTGTTTGAAGGGGATTTTGTAGTGACCGATAGTATCTATGCTATCAACTCTATTAGTATGCGTGTCAATCCTAAGATCAACTTAAACCTTGTGCGTAACCTCTATTTTGAAAAAAGGTTTACGATCAAAAATGACAGTGTATTTTTGCCTGAAAACAATGTCTACGAAGCAGATTTTACTTTATTATCAAAAAGCGAAAAAGAAAAAGGACTGTATTTAAAGCGTACTGAAACCTTCGAAAACTACAATTTTGATACGATTCGAGCCCCTGAGTTTTATGACGCTAAAGTTGTCAAGTATAAACATGATCAGTTCGAAAAAAGTGATGAATTCTGGACTGAAAACTTGCCTGAAAATATTGATAACAGCGATACAGAATCTGTCCTAGAAAACCTTAATGGGAATAAGAAAATAAAAAACATCACTGGCCTAATAAGAACCATATCAAGTGGGTATTTCAAGGTTTCTAATTCCATAGAATTTGGATCTGTTTGGAGCACTTTTGCGGTTAACGATGTTGAGGGCTATAAAGTGTCTGCAGGGTTTAGGTCTTTTAAAACCTTAGATGATCGGTTTCGACTTAAAGGAAAGCTTGCCTACGGGTTCAAAGACAAACAATTTAAGTATTTGTTAGGCGCCAAATACCTGTTAACATACAAGCCAAGGATTTCGGTTGGTCTTAGCTATTTGAACGATACCGAACAACTGGGCAGTCGACTTATTAACAGTTTAGGGAATTATTCAGGTGGTTTTGGTACGACTTCGCTTTTTAGCCGAGGCGAGAATTACTTTTTATCACGCATCAAAAAAATATCTGCAAATGTAAATGTAGAAGTCTTTAGAAATTTTCTTGTAGGCCTTAACTATTCAAACAATCACATAAAATCCGCCGCACCTGATGAGTTTTCAATTGATTATTTTGATCAAACGCATCAGAACGTTCAGTCTAATTTAGTTGACAACGCCGCAGAATTGTTTGTGTTATTTACGCCTAACAGAAATATATTTGGATATGGTGTCGAAAGAAAGCCTGGTACAAATTTATATCCTTCTTTTTTATTGAGTTATCAAAAAGGATTGGAAATTGGAGCAGGAACCACCACGTATTCAAAATTATTATTTTCGTACAATCAGCCATTAAAACTTGGGAAGTTTGGAATTCTGAACAATACCCTAGAAACAGGTAAAATATTTGGAGACGCCCAATTGTCGGTGCTTAGCCCTGTTCCAGCGAATCAAACCTATTCTCTAGTGGCAAATACGTTTTCACTTTTAAATTACTATGATTTTGTAGTAGATCAGTTTTTGGTGGGTCATTTCGAACATCATTTTAATGGATACATTTTAAACAAAATTCCATTAATCAAAAAACTAAAATTAAGAAGTTTAATGACCTTTAGAGGCGTGGTAGGAAACATTTCAGAATCTAATAAAAACATCAATCGGTCTTCAATTATTTATAATGCGCCAAAAGACCTTTATTATGAATATGGTTTTGGTATTGAAAACATTGGTTTTGGAAACCTCAGGGTTTTTCGTGTAGATTGTATTTGGAGTTCGGAGTTTAAAAACCCAAATAATTCTTCACCTAATTTTGGCGTTCGACTTGGAATGTCTCCCGATTTTTAAGAAGTAAAACAGTTTAGATTAGCGTAGTTTTTTTGAAGGTTATCAGTAGAGAAAAATAGGCTGTTATAATTATGTTAAATTAGGTTTTTTAGTTCCTTCACATTTTACTACATTTACGCCCGTAAAAATAAACAAAATTACATTATGGAATCAATGATGATTTACATGCCTATAGGCATGGCGATTTTAGGACTTATCTACATGCTAATTAAAAAAAGCTGGGTAATGAAGCAAGACGCAGGAGACGGGAAAATGAAAGAGATTTCTGACCATATATACGAAGGTGCTTTAGCATTTTTAAAAGCAGAATACAGATTATTAACGTTTTTCGTTATAGGAGCAAGTATTGTTTTGGCAGGCATCGCTTTTTACATGAACAGTACGTATCTAATTGTAGTGGCCTTTGTTATAGGGGCTATATTTTCTGCATTTGCAGGAAACATGGGGATGAAAATTGCTACCAAAACAAATGTTAGAACAACACAGGCTGCCAAAACAAGTTTACCAAATGCCTTAAAAGTGTCTTTTGGTGGAGGAACCGTTATGGGGCTTGGCGTTGCAGGTTTAGCCGTTTTAGGTTTAACAATGTTCTTTATTATATTCTACCAGATATTTATGGGTGGAGCGTGGACAAATACTGATCAGATGACGATTGTATTAGAAGCATTAGCAGGGTTCTCTTTAGGTGCTGAGTCAATTGCGCTATTTGCAAGAGTTGGTGGAGGTATTTATACAAAAGCGGCCGATGTAGGCGCTGATTTAGCAGGAAAAGTACAAGCAGATATTCCAGAAGATGATCCTAGAAATCCTGCTACTATTGCGGATAATGTTGGAGATAATGTTGGAGATGTTGCAGGGATGGGCGCCGATTTATTTGGTTCGTATGTAGCAACCGTATTAGCTGCCATGGTATTAGGAAACTATGTGATTAAAGATATGGGTGGAAGTATTTCAGATGCTTTTGGCGGAATAGGCCCTATTTTATTACCAATGTCAATTGCAGGTGTTGGAATTATCATTTCTTTAATCGGAACTTTATTAGTTAAAATTTCATCGAACGATGCAAAAGAAGCAGACGTACAAAAAGCATTAAACATCGGAAATTGGGCATCTATTGCCATGGTAGCAATAGCTTGTTACGGCTTAGTAACTTGGATGTTACCAGCAACAATGCAGATGGATTTCTTTGGTGAAGGCCTTCAAGATATTTCTTCTATTCGCGTATTTTATGCATGTTTAGTAGGACTTGTTGTAGGTGCTGGAATCTCCGCATTTACAGAATACTATACAGGATTAGGCTCTAAGCCAATCTTAAAAATCGTACAACAATCAAGTACAGGCGCAGGAACCAACATTATTGCTGGTTTAGCAACAGGGATGATTTCTACATTCTCTTCTGTATTATTGTTTGCAGCGGCTATATGGGCATCATATGCTTTAGCAGGATTTTATGGAGTTGCTTTAGCAGCATCAGCCATGATGGCAACTACAGCGATGCAATTAGCAATTGATGCTTTTGGACCCATTGCCGATAATGCCGGTGGTATTGCCGAAATGAGTGAACAAGATCCGATCGTAAGAGAACGCACCGATATTTTAGATGCTGTTGGTAACACAACTGCTGCAACGGGTAAAGGTTTTGCCATTGCTTCAGCGGCCTTAACCTCATTGGCTCTTTTTGCAGCCTATGTTACATTTACAGGAATTGATGGAATTAACATCTTTAAAGCGCCTGTATTAGCCATGTTATTTGTAGGTGGAATGGTACCTGTAGTATTCTCTGCACTTGCAATGAATGCCGTTGGTAAAGCCGCTATGGAAATGGTAAATGAAGTGGTAAGACAGTTTAAAGAAATTCCAGGAATTATGGAAGGGACTGGAAAACCAGAATATGATAAATGTGTAGACATTTCAACGAAGGCATCTTTGAAAGAAATGATGTTACCAGGACTCTTGACAATTGGGTTTCCAATTCTAGTTGTACTAGTTGGGAAGTTAGTGTATCAAGATAACAATATGTTAGTTGCTGAAATGCTTGGTGGTTACATGGCAGGCGTTACCGTAAGTGGGGTGCTTTGGGCTATTTTCCAAAACAATGCAGGTGGTGCGTGGGATAACGCTAAGAAATCTTTTGAAGCAGGTGTTGAGATTAACGGCGTCATGACTTACAAAGGCTCTGAAGCTCACAAGGCAGCTGTGACTGGTGATACTGTAGGTGATCCGTTTAAAGATACTTCAGGACCGTCAATGAACATCCTTATTAAATTAACTTGTCTAATTGGATTGGTGATTGCACCTATCTTAGGGGGGCATTCTTCTGAAGAAGCACATGCATCACAGGACGTGAATGTAGAAGTGATCTATACTAACTCAACAGATTTAGCTGAAGCAACAATTTCGAAAACTAAAACAGTTGATGGTAAAGAAGTTATAATAGAGAAATCTATTACTGGAACCGAACAAGAAGTTGTACAGTCTGTTGAAGCTACTTTAAATGACACGACTGAAAACTAACAGAATCTTCTCATGAGATAAATTAGTTAGACTTTATAAAAAATCCCGCTTCAGCGGGATTTTTTATGTCTTTATAGGTCGATTGAATTAAAACAAACCGTTTATTTCGGCATCAATTTTATTAATGATAAACCCAAGGTCTTCTTCATTTTCTACAAAATCTAAATTATCAACATCTATAATAAGTAGTTTTCCTTTAGCGTAACCATGGATCCAAGCTTCGTAGCGTTCGTTTAAACGACTTAGGTAGTCAATACTGATGGAGTTTTCATACTCACGACCACGCTTATGAATTTGAGACACAAGGTTTGGGATCGAACTTCTAAGGTAAATGATCAAGTCTGGACTTTGAACCAATGATTCCATAAGATTGAAAAGCGAAGAATAATTTTCAAAATCACGATTGGTCATCAAGCCCATGGCGTGCAAATTCGGCGCAAAGATATTAGCATCTTCATAGATGGTACGATCTTGGATAATATCTTTTCCGCTTTCGCGAATTTGTAATACCTGGCGGAATCTACTGTTTAGAAAATAAACTTGAAGATTGAAGCTCCAACGTTCCATTTGGTTATAAAAATCGTCTAAATAAGGGTTGTCGACAACATCTTCTAGTTGGGCTTCCCATTTGTAATGTTTCGCTAGTAATTGGGTTAAGGTCGTCTTTCCTGCGCCAATATTTCCGGCAATTGCAACATGCATAATATCAATTGTTTAATAGTTGGTAGTGGTGAAGAAATTCTTCGTCATAAATATACAAGGTTTGGTTGGTTACAAAAAACTGTTTTACTAAAATTTTAGGTAAGTTTAAAAGCAAAAATGATTCATTGTTTTTTAGCTTGTAATATATACTGTTTTCTTTTTGCAAAAATAAAACACCGTTCCAAAGTTTTAAATCTGTAAATCCTTCGTTTGGCAGCTTCGAAATCAAACTTCCTATATAATTATAACACTGCAATTCTTTATCCGTAAGCACCCAACAATTGTTATAATCACTGTCTAAAGCGCGGATTTCATTTAGAAATGGTCCCGTTTTTACGCGGGTTTTTGAAGTATTATAATCGAATAATTCCAATCGAAGTGTATTGGAGTCAATTAACCAAAAACTGTTGTCATTTCCATACGATATGTGTGACAATGAACGCAATGGGCTTAAAGAATTAAAGTCTACTGTAATCAATTCTGCTAAGCGGTTATCTAACAGCGTAACACTATTAAAATCTTTATAAAACAACGCAAGTCTAAGCGCATTAAACACTGAAACGTCACTAATAGCACCTTTGTCTAAGTTGCTATAATTTTGAAGTCCTTGGCTGTTTTTTTTAAAAAGAGTATTAAATTTTAGGAAATAATGAGATTCAAATGGATCCACGCCAACGAAGGAATCCCAGTTATAAGGAGTGGACTCAACGAGCTTAGTGGTCAAGGATGTTTGACTAAACCCCCAACAGTAAAAAAGCAATATGAAATAGAATACATGTTTCATTCTGATTCGAAAAGTACAATTTTTTAGCATTTATTTGTAACATTTCATGACTTAACTCGTCTGTTTTATTGTACTAATTTCATATAAAACTATAAATTATGTTTACAAACATCAAAGTTTTAATACTATTTTTATTCAGCTCAACAACAATATTTGCCCAAGAATTTCAAGGCGTCGCAACTTACAAAACCCAGCGTAAATTAGACATCCAAATTGATAGCACTCAAGTTGGTGGTATGCAAGACCAACTTATGGCCATGCTAAAAAAACAATTTGAAAAAACCTATACTTTAACGTTCAACAAAGCCGAGTCAATCTACAAGGAAGATGAATCTTTAGCACCACCATCAACAGGGAGCTCTATGGTGTTCATTTCCAGCGCAGGCGGTTCAGGAGAATTATACAAAAACATTAAATCGCAGCGTTATGTCCAACAAAGTGACTTGCTAGGGAAAGTTTTTTTAATTAAAGACGCTTTAAAAACAAGCCCATGGAAACTGCACGCAGACACCAAAAACATTGGAGAATATAGCTGTTATAAAGCGACTCTTGAGAGAGAAGTAGATTCAGATGCCTTATCAGATGAGGGTTCTAAGAAAACACAAACCGTCACCGCTTGGTACACTCCCCAAATCCCTGTGAGTAATGGTCCTGAAGAATTTCAAGGACTACCTGGACTTATTTTAGAACTCAGCTATGATTCTCAAACGATCTTATGTAGTAAGGTTTTATTAAATCCAACAAAACAAATTACCATTAAGGAGCCAACATCAGGTACCAATGTCACTCAAAATGAGTTTGAGGCCATTATGGTTAAAAAAATGAAGGAAATGGAATCTCAATACAGACGAGATGATACTGACGGACATAGTTTCAAGATAGAAATCGGAAATTAGATTTAGGTTTATTTTAACGAGTTATCTCTAAACAATCCGTAATTTGTGCAGTCAAAGCAGATATTAAATTAATAGTTTCAATTATGATTTTTAGAAAAAAAACCTATTTGTTAGGGTGTATAGCGCTGCTATTTACAACCATAAATTTCGCACAAGAATTTCAGGGTAAAGCTTATTATTTCTCAAAAACATCCGTAGATATGGATAGTTGGGGCGGCGGACGTCAAAGAAGTGAAGAACAAAAAAAACAAATAGCAGACCGCATGCGAAGCATGTTTGAGAAAACCTATGTTTTAACTTTTGACAGAGAAGCGTCGACTTATAAAGAAGAAGAGGTTTTAGAGGCGCCTGGTGGACAGCGCGGTTTTGGTAGATGGGGCAGTAGTTTTTCTGCTGGGATGCAATACAAAAATATCAAATCTCAACAGTTTCTTCAAGATCAAGAATTTTTTGGAAAGCAATTCTTGATATCGGATCCCTTATCTAAGCTAGAATGGAAACTCGGTACAGAAACCAAACAAATTGGACAATACCTTTGCATGAAAGCGACGGCTATTAAAACGGTGGACGAATTTGACTGGCGTAGTATGCGAAGAAAACCGAAGTCTAAAGAAGCCGAAGAAGGTGAAGTCAAAAAAGATTCTACAGCAACTTCTATTTCAGAGGACATAGAACTGCCAAAAGAAATTGAAGTGACAGCTTGGTATACGCCACAGATTCCTGTGAGCCAAGGGCCTGGTGATTTTTGGGGGCTTCCAGGATTAATCCTTGAAGTGAATACCGACAAAACGACTGTTTTGTGNTCAAAAATTATCATNAACCCAAAAGAGAAAGTAGAAATCGTAGCTCCAAAAAAAGGAACTGTAGTATCCCGAGAAAAATACAATGAAACTGTAAAGAAAAAAATGGAAGAAATGCGCTCTATGTACGGAGGTCGCAGAAATAATCGCCGAAATTAAGAGTATCCAAATTAACCAATTTTTATGAAAAATTTTATTACAATTATATGCCTGTCAATGGGTGTTGCTGGGGTTTCGCAAGTGAAACTAGAAGGTGTTATTAAGGACAGTCTAGGAAGTCCCTTAGAATTAGCAAATGTCATCGCTATTAATAAAGCGACCAAATCATTAGATTCGTATGGCATCACCAATGATAAAGGACGGTTTCGGTTGGATTTAAAAAAGAATACCCTCTATACCATACAAGCCAGTTATATTGGGATGAAATCTTTAGATGAAGCTTTAGAAACAAAAGAAGCAAACATCACCAAAGACTTCACGCTTTTTGAAGATAATTCGTTGGACGAAGTTGAATTGGTTTATGAAATGCCTGTCACCATCAGCGGCGACACGTTAGTCTACAATGCCGATTCTTTTAATACAGGCACCGAACGAAAACTAGAAGATGTACTAAAAAACCTACCTGGCGTTGAAATTAACGATGACGGCCAAGTAGAGGTAGAAGGGAAGGTGGTAACAAAACTAATGGTAGAAGGCAAAGATTTCTTTGATGGCGATACCAAGTTAGCGACTAAAAACATTCCGTCTAGTGCGGTGGATAAAGTACAAGTGTTAAAAAACTATTCCGAAGTAGGTCAATTGGGTGGCGTTACCAATAACCAAGATAATATCGCGATCAATATCAAGTTAAAAGATGGTAAGAAAAACTTTTGGTTTGGAAATATTACTGTTGGTGCGGGAGACTCGGATGTGAATTCTCTCTACTTAGCTCAGCCAAAGTTGTTTTATTACAGTCCAGAATACAGTGTCAATTTTATTGGAGATCTCAACAATATTGGGGAAGTTGCGTTTTCACGTCGAGATTATTTTAACTTTTCGGGCGGCTTTCGATCGCCAAGTCAAAGCAGTGGTACCAGTTTGAGTTTAGGGAATAATGACATCGGGTTTTTATTACTTCAAAATAACCGTGCTAAAGACATCAATACAAAATTTGGAGCCGCAAATTTTAGTTGGTCTCCAAAAAAGACCTTGGATATCGGAGGATTCGCTATATTTTCTAACAGTAAAAACGAACTGCAAGAAAATAGAAGTGTTCAATACACAGATGCTCCAGAAGGATTTTCTGATGAAGATACACAAAGTAATACCTCGCAAAGTAACGATTTAGGGATGCTTAAGTTAACCACCAAGTATCAGCCAAACGCTAGCAATCAACTCGAGTACGAAGCCCTTGGGAACTTATCTAAAAGCACCCAAGACCAACGTTTCAATTCTTCTTTAAATGGAGATATAAATCAATTGGAAAATACCAATCCATTTAGCTTTAATCAGAGTTTAAACTATTACTATACCCTGAATGAAACCAATATTTTCGCATTTGAAGCGCAACACCTTATTAAAGATGAAGATCCTTTTTACAATGCCATTCTCGAAGATAAAGCCGACTACGAAGGCACTGCCAATGGTTTGGGCTTAAACGGTGCGCAAGTGGACTATAATTTTGGTCAAGAAAAGCGTGTGCAATCCAATCAAGTGGATGCCAAATTAGATTACTGGAACATTGTAAACAAAAAAAGCAACATTAACTTGACGCTTGGAACGATTTTGAGCCATCAACAATTTGACTCAAATATTTTTCAGTTTTTAGACAATCAAACAGAAGTAAGGCCAACACCTAGCATTGTCAATGGAGTCGCAACGAACGATATCGCTTATAACTTTTCAGATGTGTATTTAGGATTTCATTACCGTTTAAAGTCTGGTAAATTCACCTTTACGCCAGGCGTAGCTGCGCATGCCTATGGAATTTCAAATACGCAGATGGGGTCTAAGACTACAGATAACTTCTTCCGGTTTTTGCCGGATATGAATGTCATATTTCAGATCAAAAAGAGCGAAACTTTGAACTTAAGTTACCGCATGCAAACACAATTTACGGATGTATCACAATTTGCGAGTGGCTTGGTGCTTAATAACTACAACTCCTTATTTTCGGGCTCACCCGACTTGCAAAGCGCTCTTTCGCACAATGTGAACGTGTCCTATTATAGTTTCAATATGTTCAACTACACCAACGTATTTGCGAATATCAATTATAATAAAAGTATTGACAACGTACGAACGGAGTCTGGATTTGTTCCAGAGAGTGTGATTCGCGTCTCAACGCCATTTAATTCTAGTTTTGCCGATGAAACGCTTACTGCTAACGGGCGTTTTCAACGTACTTTTGGAAAGTTACGAGCATCGGTTAGAGCGAATTTTAATTACTCTAAATTCAATCAATTTATACAAAACAAACAATCCGTTAACGAGCGTTTTTCCCAGACATACAGAGCACAATTGCGGACAAATTTTAGAACGGCGCCTAATGTTGATTTAAGCTACAGATACGCTATCCAAGATAATAATCTGGGGGCGAACGCCACTAAGTTTTTTACAAAAAGTCCCTCTATAGAAGTGGATGCGTTGATTTTAAAAACAGTTACTTTTAAAACGGATTTTTCGTATAATGACTTTAGCGATGAAGACCGCACGATTAATACCTATGAATTTTGGAATGCGTCCTTATCTTATAGAAAAGATGAAGATGCTAAATTTGAATATGAGATCAAAGCGACGAACCTCTTAGATACCCGTTCTCAAAATCAGAGTAGCAGCTCAAATATTTCGGTGAGTGCGACGGAGTATTTTATTCAGCCCCGTTATCTGACCTTTCGAGTGCGTTATGAACTGTAATGGATACTTAGACATCTAATCCCAAAAAAAAACCCGACTGTGGGATCGGGTTTTAATCTAACTAACTTAAAATAAGTCCTGTTAAAGGAATTATGGGTTTAAAAAATTTAACAATTAATACAGTATCAATTGTTAAAGAGGTGTTTTTTATCTCGAATTATTATTTTGATGTTTCAGATTTGATTTCAAAACCTAATGATTTTGCATGAAAAATAAAATTTGATAAATTCTTGTCTTCCCATTGATTACAGATGGCAATTTCAGTACCATCACGTAATATAATAGGATTTTCTATATAATAGTTTTGTTCATTTTTTTTGTCAATGTCAGCCAATTTTTTAAAAACTCCTTTGCCGCCTTGTAAGTCATCAAACCAAACTTTTTTCAGCACGCTAAAACCCATATTAGATTTTTTAATGTAATTTTCTATTGTTTTCAGAACTAATCTAGCTTTCGTTTTGTTTTTTACAATGCCTCTAACCGAATATTTTGTGTGATTTCTTTCCATTTTATTTAGTTTGATTATTTCTAGTGTTCATTTGTTGAATGCACTTTTTCAGAATGTGTAAAGTTCAGAAATAACAAATATTAAAACTTAACATAATGCTAAATTAAACTAAACAAATTAAAACTTTAGCCCAACTTAAGCCCATAACGATTGTTTTTCTTATTTTTGAATTTATGAAGAATATAATTAAGGAATTAAAACAAGAAATTAATCAAAAGTTGGGTTTTGAAATTCGTCGCCAATCTGATGTGCGATACCTTCATCAAAGTATAATTTTAGAAAATAATTTTAGTATTGGCTTTAATACCTTACGTCGTTTTTTCGGGTTTTTACCCCAAAGAGCGCCACAACTTCAAACCTTGGAAGTGCTATCGCAATTTTTGGGCTACAGAACCTACTCGGATTTTTTAAATTTCGTCAACAAAGATCAAAACTGGTTTCACTGGACTTTTGTGAACGATTTTGAAAATTTGGATTCAATTTCGGACTTGCAAATACAACAGTTAATCGCCCTAAAACCACATCCAGATTATGTCTTCTTTTTAAGCCATATTATAAAAGTATTTATTCGTAGAAATCGAATTGATTTATTGAAAATCATATTTTCAAATCCAAAAATTCATTTTGATATCAACTTCCAAATAAGTGAAGTAGGCAAATTAGCACACGCTGTTGGAGGGCTTTTAAGAACACTGTCTAAAAGTAATTATGCAAAGTTTGAAGTTTTGCTTCCGGACACCTATGTTTTCAAAACACATATTTTAGATTTTCATGTAGATTATACGCATTTTCAGGGCTATTATGGCTATTTAAATTCAGCCAGACAATTATATGATACACTACCAAATCATCGAGTTTTTATCACTCTGATAAAAAATTACCACCTTTTTTTAGCTGGAAAATCAACTTTTGAGCCCTATCATCCTGATGTTTCAAACCTCAAGATGTTTTCCGTTTTACATGGGCGTTTGTTAGCGTATCAGTTGTTAATAGAGCATTTTAAAAATGAACTCCCTTTGGACGCATTGCTGGAGACTATTTTAAAAACAGGAGAACAATACAAAAAGATTTTATTTTACATAGAAATATTTCCAGCGCTTATCTTTACCAAACAAATGGATATCTTAGAGACGATTTTTGAGCGTTATCAAACCGAACTTTTCGACTTCTCTGGTTGGCGGGCTTATACTTCCCATAACGTTTATTTGATAGCCAATGTGTTGTTGAAAATAAAGACTCTTGATTATAAAGATGCATTATATAGTTTTAAGCAAATCAATTTAAATGTGAGTACTTCCAATTCGTATTACCATTATTTAAAGTTGTTTTACAGCATTGCAGCATATCAATTAGAAAAACACACAGCGAGTCGCCCTGACGTCCTTGCAGCATTACAAAAAGAGTATCAATTTCTGGTTAAAAAAACAGGTTTCAAGCGCTTTACGTTAACGTTATTAAAAAACTATTAGTTAAAGAGTTATGGAATATTTGATTTTATCAACGTTGTTTTTCGCATTTAACAATGTACTGTGGAAATGGGTTTTAGCAGACTATTTACCACTACAAGTAATTGTAAAACGTTCAATTCTCACTTGTCTAATAGGTGTTGGTTTTTTAGTTTTATCGCCTGTTAACTTTGCCATTTACACGACGTTTTACGAGGCACTCTTTGTCAATTTAACATGTATCATAGGAGCGTTAGGCTTAGTCTGTATGACTTATGCTTTAAAAGAAAGCACCCTTAATAGTTTCATTCATTACAGTTTATTGGGGAGTATTGGCACGGCTTCTTATCTTTATTTTTTCGAAAATATAATCCCGCAAAATTTTGTTTTAGGGGTTCTTTTTATTGCCTTGGGTTTTTGTGTGTTCTTGTGGAATCAACGGTTTAATTCTAAACCCGTTCCGTTTTCCACCCATCGTTATTTAACCTTGATGACACTTTGTTTTTCTGTTTCTGGAATTATGCAATGGTATAACTTAAAAACCTATAATGTTGTTTTTCTAGCAGTTCATCAAGAAATTCAGGTGTTGATTATTGCAGGAATTACAATACGATATTTGAAGCAACCAATCTTGACCTTTTTTAAATTTGATTACATATTTTTGATGACCCCCGTTGTGGTTATCGCAATTATTTCGGGTATGTATGGTTTAAAAATGACGAACCCATTTATCTCTAGTATCATTAGCTTAACAACCCCTATTCTTACAATGATCCTAGCTGTACTCGTACTAAAGGAACATTTTAAATGGTATTATGTCAGCTCTATGGCCTTGGTGATATTTGGAACTTGGATGTTGAGTTAACGTATTCTAAATGCCAAAAGCGTCTTTAATCAAATCCACATAATCCAGTTTTTCCCACGTAAACAGTTCAACATCTAGAGTTAAACTTTCGCCATTGGGTTGATGAAACGTTTTAGTCACTGTTTTTGGCTCGCGCCCCATATGACCATAAGCAGCTGTTTCGCTGTAAATTGGACTGCGGAGTTTTAAACGTTTTTCGATGGCAGCAGGGCGTAAATCAAATAGTTTTGAGATTTTATCGGCGATTTCACCATCGGTTAAATTAAAAGGACTTGTGCCATAAGTATCTACAAAAACGCCCATGGGTTCTGCAACGCCAATGGCATAACTTACTTGTACCAAGACTTCTGAACACAGGCCTGCTGCTACCATATTTTTGGCAATATGACGTGTGGCATAAGCCGCACTACGGTCGACCTTACTAGGATCTTTTCCAGAGAAAGCACCGCCACCATGAGCACCTTTGCCGCCATAAGTATCTACAATAATTTTTCGCCCTGTAAGCCCTGTGTCGCCATGCGGGCCTCCAATCACAAATTTCCCTGTTGGGTTAATATGATAGGTGATTTGATCATTAAATAAATTCTGAATATGAACTGGTAGTTTAGCAACGACTCTTGGTATTAATTTTGTTTTTAGATCCTCACGAATTTTTGCCAACATGGCGATCTCTTCGTCAAAATCGTCGTGTTGAGTAGAAATCACAATCGCATCAATTCGATTGGGCGTATTGTCGTCGTCATATTCAATGGTCACCTGACTTTTAGAATCTGGTCTTATATACGAAATATCAGTGCCTTCGCGGCGCATCGCTGCGAGTTCAATCAAGATACGGTGCGAGAGGTCTAATGCCAATGGCATATAGTTTTCGGTCTCATGGGTAGCATATCCAAACATCATCCCTTGATCGCCTGCACCTTGCTCTTCTTCACTTCCTCTATCAACACCTCTATTAATATCTTCGGACTGTTCGTGAATCGCTGAAAGCACCCCACAAGAATTGCCGTCAAACATATACTCTCCTTTGGTATAGCCAATTTTGTTTATGGTATCGCGTGCAATTTTTTGCACATCTAAATAGGTTTTAGATTTAACTTCCCCTGCCAAGAATACTTGACCCGTAGTCACAAGTGTTTCGCAAGCCACTTTTGAATCGGGGTCAAAGGCTAAAAAATGATCAATTAAGGCGTCACTAATTTGGTCTGCAACCTTGTCTGGATGGCCTTCTGAAACGCTTTCGGATGTAAATAAATAACTCATAAACAGTGTTTTATGAGAACAAAAATAAAATTGCAGAGCTAGTGGAGTAGGTTTTACTGCTTTAGCTTTTTTTTAATGAGGTTGCAATCAGATCAAATTTGTCCTCGTAGTCAGTTGCAAATTTACTAAATATAGAATTAATAAAAAAACTTTATATCTAATGGTTTGTCCTGAATAATTTATTTGGTTTACTTTTGCGTCCTTATCATATAAGAATGAATTGGGTTTTAGGGTGTTTTTTTGGATGTATGATCTGCTTTGGTTTTTCGCAAGAACAACGCAATAACGATTTTATAGACGTTAATTATTTCAAAGGCAACATAGCACTTCATAACAAAGACGTGTTACATCTAATTCAAGGACATCCCGATGGCGTTATTGTTGCCTGGAATCGCAAGACAGATGGGTCTAATCTATGGGAACAGCGTTTTAATTATCCAGATTATGGGTATTCATTTAGTTACCAAGATTTTAAAAATGAGGTGCTTGGAAAAACCTATGGGCTTCATGCGCATTATAGCTTTTATTTCTTTAAGCGCCATTTGATGTTTCGGGTTGCACAAGGAATTAACTTAGCCACGAACCCCTACAATAAAGTTTCCAATCCTAAGAATATTGCTTTTGGCTCTAAAATTATGGCAGGAACCTATTTAATGCTTAATTATAAATCCGACAAATTAGTTGGCCCATTTGGTTTACAAGCAGGGTTTGCTTTTACGCATAGCTCCAATGGGAGTAGCAAATCACCCAATACCAGTATCAACACGATTGGGCTTAATTTAGGGGTGCACTATGATTTTGAGGACTCTGAGATGGACTACATAACACTGAAAGATGACCAAGAATTTTCTAAAGCATTACACTATAATTTTATAATTCGTGGGGGCGTCAATCAAAGTGGAGTGGTTGGAAGTCAGCAATTTCCATTTTATACGCTTTCTGCTTACGTTGATAAACAAATCACAATTAAAAGTGCCTTATCTTTAGGCGTCGATGCTTTTGTTTCTAAATTTTTAAAAGAGTTTATACACTATCAAAGCGTGGCCTATCCATCTCCTGAAAATGACCCTAATACCGATTATAGACGTTTGGGTGTTTTTGTGGGTTATGAACTTATTTTCAATAAAATATCTATTTTCAATCAGGTTGGGTATTATGTTTACTATCCTTATGAATATGAAGGGCGAGTTTACAATCGAATCGGAATAAAATATAGGCTAAGTCAAAAATGGTTCGCCGACTTGTCGCTTAAATCACATGCCGCAAACGCCGAGGCGGTAGCAATTGGAATTGGTATACACTTATAATATGAGACTACTATTTTACACATTTGTATTTTTGAATCTAGTGTCTTGTAATAAAGAAGATGCATGGGAGTGTATTCAAACGTCTGGCACCATTATATCACAAGAAATAGAGATTGATCCTTTTGATAGAATCCTTGTCAATAGAGATATTGAATTGGTTATAAAACAAGGATTGGAGTATAAAGTTAAAATTCAAACCGGACAAAATTTGCTAGATGCTATAGAAGTCGTTGTCGTTGACAATCAGCTCCAATTATCTGATCACAACGGCTGTAACCTAACAAGAGATTATGGGCTTACCAAAATGACAGTGACTACACCGACTTTAAAAGAAATTAGAAGTAATACTCAATATTTGATATCCTCTGAGGGGGTGTTAAATTTTGAAAATCTAACACTTCTTTGTGAAGATTATTTATCGGATTACTTTAGCCAGGGAGATTTTAAAATCACTACAAATACACAAACGCTTAGAATTGTGGCCAATAATTTCAATATTCACAATTTCGGGATTTACAGAAACACTGTCTGTAGTTCTTGCTTCAGGGACTTGCCAATTTAATGGCGCAGATTTAAATGCACAACATGTTACGGTATTCCAAAGAAGTAGCCATGATATCATTGTAAATCCGCAACAATCTTTAGAGGGTGAAATCAGAAGTGTTGGAAATGTCATTAGCGTTCGTACACCTCCAATAGTCAATGTTGAGCAGTATTATAGCGGTCAATTGCTGTTTTTGGATTGATAAGGAGCCACTAACCTACACGTTTCAAGCATATTCTGTAAAATCACATCCTCATTAAGGTGAATTAATTCTCCAAAAAAAAGCCGTTAAAAATATGCTTAAACGAATTCAAAGCACTTTTTGTTCAATTATCTATATTTTTTGAAGTTAATTTAAAAAAAAAAGAATTTTAATTATGAATTGAAGAAAAAATATATACTTTAGCTTTCATTATAAAAATTATGACAACTGTAAATTATATATTCTATAGCTTTTATTATTTCTTTTTTAGAAAAGAGATCGAGGCCCTGTGTATATAATTTATCAATATAAATTTTAAATATAAGTCTCGATGTAAACATCGGGATTTTTTTTTATGACAAAAAGAATCGCCATACAAGGAATAGAAGGATCGTTCCATCACATAGTTTCTCAAACCTATTTTGAGGAACCAGTGGTTGTGCAGCCCTACCTTTCATTTGGTGAAGTGGTGGAAAGTCTGATTTCTAAAACAGCGGATGTGGCTATTATGGCCTTGGAGAATTCAATAGCAGGCTCTATTATTCCGAATTATGCACATATCGACGATCAAGATTTGCATATTACTGGGGAATATTTTTTAGAGATTCAACATAATTTGATGGCGCTAAAAGGACAGTCCATTCAAGATATAAACGAAGTGTTTTCACATCCAATGGCGTTATTGCAGTGCAAAGAATTTTTCAAGCAGTACCCACATATAAAATTAATCGAAGATACAGATACTGCTGAGGTTGCCAAAAGAATTTCTGATCATCAACTAAAGGGAGTCGCAGCTATTGCAAGTCTGCAAGCCGCTCAATTATTTGAGTTGAATATTCTAGCAAAAAGCATTCAAACGATTCAGCACAATGAAACGCGTTTTGTTATTGTAGAACGAAATTCTATCGAACAACAAACCGCTTTAATTAATAAAGCCTCCGTAAAATTTCTACTAGATCATAAACGTGGGAGTTTAGCTGCCATGCTTAATGTAATGAGCGATTGTAATCTGAATTTAACAAAAATTCAATCGCTACCCAAAATAGACACCCCTTGGAAATACGCCTTTTTTGTGGACATTACGTTTGAGAATTATGCTGATTATGAAAAAGGGAAAGCCATTATGAAAATCATGGCGGAAGAATTTAAAATATTAGGAGAATATAAAAACGCAAAAAAATAATGGTCACTGCCAATCGTTTACATACCGTAGAAGAATACTACTTTTCTAAAAAATTAAGAGAGGTAAATGCACTAAAAGCAGCGGGCGCACCAATTATTAATTTAGGAATTGGTAGTCCAGATTTGCCACCGCCAAAAACCGTGATTGCTGCAATAACGGCGAGTTTGAGTGATGCCACAGCTCATAAATACCAAAGCTATCAAGGTTTGCCAGAGCTTCGGTCTGCGATGGCAGATTTTTATAAAATACACTATAATGTAACTCTGAATTCTGACAATGAAGTCTTACCACTGATTGGGAGTAAAGAAGGAATCATGCATATTTCAATGGCATACCTCAATGAAGGCGATGCAGTTTTAATACCAAACCCAGGTTATCCAACCTATACGGCTGTGACAAAATTAGTGGGCGCAACGCCTATTTTCTATGATTTAAAAGCAACGTCTAATTGGCAGCCAGATCTAGCTGCTCTTGAAGCACTGGATTTATCTAAGGTCAAAATTATGTGGGTCAATTATCCACACATGCCAACAGGAACTTTAGCTAATCAAGTGGCCTTAAAAGCATTGGTCGATTTTGCTAAAAAACACTGTATTTTACTCATCAATGATAATCCCTATAGTTTCATTTTAAATGACCAACCGTCTAGTATTTTTAATATTGAAGGCGCGAAAGAGGTTTGTTTAGAGCTAAATTCTTTAAGTAAAACATTTAATATGTCTGGCTGGCGAGTGGGCATGTTGACGGGGTCGGCGGAACATTTAAACAATGTGATTAAAGTGAAAAGTAATATGGACTCAGGGATGTTTTACGGCATTCAAAAAGGGGCGATTGAAGCTTTAAACAGCTCAAAAGAGTGGTTTACGGATTTAAATAAAATATACTCGGAACGTCGAGAGCTTGTGTGGAAACTCGCAACCGCACTCAACTGCACGTTTGAAACCACCACTTCTGGCATGTTTGTATGGGCCAAATTACCGTCGGGACTAAGTTCGGAAGCATTCATTGACACCATATTACAAAAGCATCACATATTTATTGCGCCAGGAACCATCTTTGGTAGCAATGGCGAAGGCTATATTCGGTTCTCTTTATGTGCCCCAAAAGACAGCATTCAATCCGCAATAAATCGCGTCTTATGAAACAAGTTACGATCATAGGAATTGGGCTCATAGGCGGAAGCTTTGCATTGGATTTAAAGCAACACCTTTCGGGTGCTCGTATTTCTGGAATAGATCAAAATGAAGCGCATTTATCAGAAGCTTTAGAGCTGGGAATTATAGATCAAATAGGCGATTTAAACCATCTTGAAAACGCAGATCTTGTCGTATTGGCAATCCCCGTAAATGCTGCCATCCGCGTGCTGCCAGAAGTATTAGACGTGATATCAGATCAAACGGTTGTGATTGATATGGGCTCTACCAAGGAAGCGATCTGTAAAGCCGTAGGAACACATCCACGACGCGCCAACTTTTTAGCAACGCATCCTATCGCAGGAACAGAATTTTCAGGCCCTTCAGCAGCGATCACTGGCTTGTTTAAAAATAAAACAAACATCATTTGTGAGCTAGACTCAACCTTGCCAGCACTGAGTGAAGTAATACTCACACTTTTCAAAACGATGGGCATGCACCTTCGTTTTATGCCTGCTAAAGATCATGACAAACACATTGCGTATGTATCGCATTTGTCGCACATCAGTTCTTTTATGTTAGGAAAAACAGTGATTGATAAAGAGAAAAACGAACGCGATATTTTTGATATGGCAGGCAGTGGATTTGAATCCACCGTCCGACTGGCTAAAAGTTCACCTGACATGTGGACACCTATTTTTGAACAAAATAAAACCAATGTTATCGAAACACTGACCGAATACATTCAAAATTTAACTCAGTTTAAAGCTTATATGGAGCAAGACGATTTTGAAGCGGTATACAACGAAATGAAAAACACAAATCATATAAAACAAATATTAAAAGGAATTGCTTAATAATAACAAA
>JGI20154J14316_10001173_pt1 | contig 23452 bp, 17 predicted proteins | sample COG_04_FD_14316 | JGI IMG/M metagenome (IMG submission 14316)
CTTGCGTCAAAGGGTGCCTGCTGCCAGTTGTGTTCAGGTCCAGTGGGAACAACATCTGTATGTCCCGCAAAACAGAGGGTAGGGCCTGTGTCGCCGCCATGTACTGCCCAGAAATTATCCACATCACCAAAGCGCAGGCGCTCGATCTTAAAACCGATTGCACTGAGACGCTCAATCATAATTTCCTGACAGCCGCAGTCATCTGGCGTCACCGATCGACGTCGAATTAACTCTTGGGTAAGCAGCACGGTTTCGGATACATGGGATGCTGGCAGTTCAGCAGTGGTGGGTTGAGACATAAGAGGGACCTTTTAAGTAGGCACTCATTGTAAAGGGCAAATGCATACACCGCTATATCTGCCAAGCTAGATTCCAGTTAACATCGCGCTATTATTTATTCTGTACTACCCATTAGACGACTCTGTGAGCACTGGCTTGAGTAAAAATACTGTTGATAGAAACTTTGATGACCTGAGCGAGAAATTTGCACGGAAAGTTTATGGGGGTCTAAAAGGGGATATTCGTCTCGCCATTATCTGGCGCGATCTGCTGGTAGTACTGCCAGATTTAGAAACCCAGGCGCCATTGCGCATTCTCGATATTGGCGGTGGCTTGGGCCAGCTGTCAGTAGCTCTGGCCAAGCTGGGCCATCAGGTAATCTATAATGATCTCTCTCAGCATATGCTCGAGGCGGCGCAGAAGCTAGCGCTGGAGGAAGGAGTGCTGGATAACATTATCTGGTATCAGCAACCTTACCAAACACTCAAAGACCAGGGTCTGGGACAGTTTGATCTGGTGATGAGCCATGCATTGATCGAATGGTTGGCTGAGCCTGAATTGTTGATTGCGGATTTGCAGCAGTATTTGAGCCCTCAGGGTCTATTGTCCCTGACGTTTTACAATCAGAATGCTCTGGTTTATCGCAATTTAATTCGCGGTAACTTCAATGTTTTGCAGGGAGAGTTTTCCGCGCACCCTAAAAGTCTCACTCCTGGCGAGCCCCTGCAACCAAAAACTGTACAGCATTGGGTTGAGCAGGCTGGACTAACAACGGATTACAGTGCTGGGATCAGAGTTTTTCATGACTATGTCACCACTCAGCGAGGTGGTCATGAGGACGCCAACGCAGTGATAGATATGGAGCTTCGACACTCTGTGCAGGAGCCGTTTAAATGGCTGGGGCGCTATATTCACTTTATCTGTTCCTTGGCACCTTAGGCGGCCGCTAGTATAAGCCGAAGGTAAAAGGTGTAGATTAAAAAAAGCTCCCACCTATCTGTTGGAGGGAGCCTTAGGGGTGGAGCAGATTGAGGCGTTGAGTATAAAGCTAATCTAGGCGCTGGCTGTTTGCTTGCGTGTCACTATGCCAAATAAGCCAAGGGCCATTGAACCAAACAAAAATAGTGCGCTAGGGATCGGTGTTGCAATCGGCGGCAGCACGGCAAAGAACTCCCTGGTGGTGCCGCGATCATTGGCGGTATAGACCTCCATCGTGGTCGACCAGTCGAAATTTTTGTTAGCGTTGGCGCTTCTCTTCAGAGCCTTTACCAATCTCTTTTCGCGCTTATTTTTAAGCTCGGGAACACTACCCATAATGTCCCAGATCACATAGTTAACTAGAGCGTTATATTTTGCGGCGGTGTCGCTAAGGCTCTCGGAGATATCCAACAGACTGAACAGGTAGCCCGCTTTGGCATATTTTTCCTCGCCGCTACGGCCGTTATTATATTTGCCAGCGCCAGCTTGAACAGCAGCATAGTCATTTACTGTGGCTGTCCAAGTACCCGCCATACTATTATTTGATGTATTCACCGCTAGGCTAGTAGTGCCGTCGACAGTTATTGCGTTGAGCCCAGCATTCACTGAGCCATTGCGCTTCGTTTCCAGGGAGGTGGAAGTGCCAGCACCCTGATAGCTGATATCCACTGGTGCGGCCATGGCTGCCATGCTGACAAGAAGCAGCGCAGCGCTAGTGATAGATAGAGTGATGTTTTTTAAGTTGATAGCCATTCCGTTTAAGCTCCCTGTCAGCCTCATGCCAACACTTATTGATTACGATTGAGGCGATTTTATGCTCTGGCCAAGGTACCGCAACCGCTTGGAGTAAATTGTGAGAACTGGTTAACACTAATGGTTGAACCAAGAGCAGTTAGGGCCGCGAAAGGGCTCTCAGACCTATTTCTAAACTGTGATCAACTAGCGTGCCGTATCTGCTGTAGGGTGAACAGCAGGGGATTATCAAGAGCTAAGCTGAGTCGACCTAAGCTGCGTGGACCAGAGCTCAGCATAACGGCCATCAAGCGCCAGCAGTTGCTCGTGATTTCCCTGTTCGACAATAGAGCCCTGGTCGAGCACCACAATCCTATCAGCATCAACAATGGTGGACAGGCGATGAGCAATTACCAGACTGGTATGACCCTCAGCGATCTCTCGCAGTGCCGCCAATATGGAGCGCTCTGATTTACTGTCCAGTGACGAGGTGGCCTCGTCAAATAGCAGAATCGGCGGCCGCTTAAGGATAGTTCTGGCGATGGCCACACGTTGTTTTTCACCGCCGGATAGTTTCAGACCGCGCTCACCGACCAATGTATTCACGCCATCGGGCAACTGCTTAATAAAGGCTTCCAGGTGAGCCATGCGGATCGCATTGTGAACCTCTTGGTCGCTGGCCTCAGGCTTGCCATAGCGAATATTGTCAAAAATGCTGCTGTTAAATAGCACCGTATCCTGGGGCACTATGCCGATTGCCCCGCGCAGAGATTCCTGAGAAATATGGCGGATATCCTGACCATCGATACTAATACTGCCCTGGCTTGGGTCGTAAAAGCGAAATAGCAGTTTAACCAGAGTGGATTTGCCAGCGCCGCTGGCGCCGACTATCGCGACTTTTTCCCCAGGCTTTATGTCAAAGCTGATATTTTTCAGGATCTGTCGATCCGCTTGGTAATCAAAGAAAACTTGATTAAAGCGAATATGTCCCTCTGTCACTAGAAGCTCAGGGGCATCGGCGATATCGGTAACTTTGCTACTGAGCTCCATCAAGGCAAACATATTTTCTATATTGGCCATTGAGCCTTTAATCTCGCGATAGACAAATCCGAGGAAGTTAAGCGGCATAAATAGCTGCATCATAAAGGCATTAATTAACACGAAGTCACCAATGGTCATGGTGCCCTCGGTGACTCGCTGAGCGGCCAGCCACATCATTGCGGTCATGGCGACAGTGATAATCAGTGCTTGGCCGGCATTTAGAGAGAGTAGTGACAGACGGTTTTTACGCCGCGCAGATTCCCAGTCCTCTAGGGCATGGTCATAGAGCCGTGCTTCGTACTTCTCATTGGTAAAGTATTTGACTGTTTCATAGTTCAGCAGACTGTCGATGGATCGAGTATTTGCCGCCGAGTCCGCTCTGTTGGCTTCACGAACGAACTGGGTGCGCCAGTCAGTGGTGACCAGAGAGAAGAGAATATACAGCACCACTGAGAGCATGGTTATAGCGGCGAACTCTATGCCGTAGTTATAAAATAGCAGACCAATAACCAGAGCAATTTCAATTAGCGTCGGAGCAATATTAAAGACAAAAAAGCGCATCAAAAAGCTGATGCCACTGGTGCCTCGGTCAATATCCCGAGCCAGTCCACCAGTGCGGCGGTTAAGGTGAAAATCTAGGTCGAGGCTGTGCACATGGACAAAGACCTGCAGGCCGACGCGGCGCATGGCGCGCTCGGTTACACGACCAAATACCGTGTCGCGAATTTCCCCGAGAATAATCATCGAAAAGCGCGCAAAACCATAGGCTAAAACTAGACCTATAGGCACAATTAGAAGATTGGGAAGGCCTGAAGCGCTGTCAATGTCTCCGGAAGGGCTCAGTGTATCCACTATATCTTTAAGCAGAAAAGGTCCGTATACACTGGCGCCTTTAGAGAGCACCAGACAGACAACGGCAATACCAATACGAAACTTGTACTCCAGCAGATAGGGCCAGATTACCTGGAATAGTTTCCAGTTAATTTTTTTTCCGGGATCGAAATCTTGCCTGTGACGCATAGGGTGCTCAGTATTTTGGACTTGGCTGTTAGGCTGCAGAACTCTTTATGGCCGAGATTCTAATCGAGAAATTTAGGCCGACGATCTCTACAGTAGCTGATCTTTAGCCGCATTTATTTTGGCTGCAAGATAGTCGCTGCCACCGCGGTCCGGATGCAAGCGCTGCATCAGTCGCTTGTGGGCTTTGCCAATATCTTCCTTAGATGCACCAGGTTGCAAGCCTAAAATCTTTAGCGCTTCTTCATTGGATAAATCAGAAAAACTATTTGATGTAGAATCCTGCTGTGACTGCTCATCACCGCCCCGGCCATTGCGCATCAAATAGGCCTGCAACAGCACATAGGATTCCCGATCGGATTCCCGCAGACTATCGCTGAGCTGTTGTGCTTCGTCTGCACTTAGGTCGGAAAGACGACGCCCAGTAAACTCCCCCTCTAGAACCTCGCCATCCATTTGACGGGTCGAGAAATTCACTTCGACAGCGAGAGAGGCAGTGCGAAACTGCGAGGGACTTGTTTTAAAGCGGCTTAAGATCTGCAGGAAAGGCAGGGCGCGTAGGCCTACAGCGAAGGTTCCTTTAAGCACAGGTACTAAAACCGCAAGTCCGGCGCCAAGCCAGTGCATACGTCCAGTTGCCACGAGCATAACCGATGCGCCAAGCACCAGCCAAAAGGCGCTGCGCCAGAGAAAGGCACGGCGTTTTTCTTTGGGTAAACGGGATACCGTTGTCCACCAATACCAGATTGAAAAGATAATCGCGACGAGTAACAGTAATCTAATCATAGTGCTCTTAGGAGTTAGTATTTGAGAGTTAACATTTGAGAGTTAACGTTCTGTTTAACAATACCCTGTTATTGATCTCAGGGCGAATCGTTCCAATGTTTCTATTACGGCAAGAAAAAGGCCCCAGATCTTTACAGAGATGGGGCCTTTTTACACTTAACATGGCGCACTTAGCGTGTTTTTAACACATCGCGCAACTTATCTGCCATGGAGACCAAGGTGTTTTCAGTGGTCTCCCAATCAATACAGGCATCGGTCACAGAGACACCGTACTCCATATCATCTGGGTTGCTTGAAAGTTTCTGATTGCCAGCGTTGATATTGCTCTCAATCATCACGCCAATAATCGATTTATTGCCTTCGGCAATCTGGTTGGCAACATTATCCAGCACCAGCGGCTGCAGATTGTGGTCTTTATTAGAGTTGGCATGACTGCAGTCGACCATAATATTGGCGTCGATACCGGCGGCAACCAGTTCCTGCTCGCAAATGGAAACACTCACTGAATCATAGTTAGGCTTGCCATTGCCGCCGCGCAACACGACGTGGGCATAGGGATTGCCTTTGGTGGTGACAATCGCGACATTGCCATCTGAATTGATACCCAGAAAACGGTGAGGGCTGGAGACAGACTGCAGCGCATTAATGGCTACGGTCAGGCTACCGTCGGTGCCGTTTTTAAAGCCAATGGAAGAGGACAGGCCAGAGGCCATCTCTCGGTGAGTCTGCGATTCCGTAGTGCGAGCACCAATCGCCGACCAGGCAATAAGATCCTGGAGATACTGAGGCGAAATAGGATCCAGTGCTTCAGTTGCAGTGGGCAGACCAATTTCTAAAATATCATGCAGCAGCTGACGACCAATATGCAGGCCATCGGTAATTTTAAACGAGTCATTCATAAACGGGTCGTTGATCAAGCCCTTCCAGCCGGTCGTGGTGCGGGGCTTTTCAAAGTAGACGCGCATAACAATCAGCAGTGTGTCACCGACCTTTTCTTCCAGCGCTTTAAGTCTGTTGGCATAGTCATGGGCCGCTTTGAGATCGTGAATCGAGCAGGGCCCGACTACAACGATCAGACGATGATCTTTGCGCTCTAAAATGTTTTCGATATTTTTGCGACCCTGAGAGATTACCGCGCGGGCTTTATCGGACAGCGGGATTTCACGCTTCAATTCTGCTGGGGTAATCAGAACCACTGGTGGTTCGATATTAAAGTTTTCTACAGCCTGTGAATCCATGCTTGTGTTCCTAGCTAATGTGGTTTTTCAAAAGATAGTGCATTGTACTTAAATCTACTGACTTTTGAAGGCTATTCGGCTTCTAGCTCAATAAACATGGGGATTTGAGGAAAATACAGCGCGCAGCGAACAGGATTGGGCTGCATGCTCCGATAGAGCGTTGCGTAATGGCTGAGTTGGGCACTGTAGGCAGTGCTCTGACGGCGCATAAATTGCGCGTCAGACTCGCCCTCGGCGGGTTGTGAAAGCTTGTAATCAATAATCCAGCGGGTGCCATCATCGATAAAGGTTCGATCAATAACCGAAGTGCCCACCTGTCCGCGATCGCTATATCTATACCCCAGAGCATACTCGCACTGGGCCTGCTCATGGGCGTCTAATATCCAGCGGCCACGCTGATCGGCAAGCATACGGCTAACCGCTTCGATTAGGCTTTTGAGCTCATCGGGCCTGGCCAACATTCCCAGCTCTTTAAGCTGCGCCGTCCAGGTTGCAGGCAGCTGCTCAATTCGTGACTGAGGCCAATGATCCAAACCATCATTGGCCAGTTGTTTCAGCGTTCGGTGCAACACAGTCCCCAGGGATCGAGCTCGACTGGAAAGGCTCGTATCGGCATCCGTGCTGGACTCCGCGCCTGTCTCAGGAGTGCCGAGGTTGGCGCTAGCATCAGGTCTTTGTGGCGGCTGAAATTGTCCATCCAAACGACGGATATGGCGCAGGCTTGGCACTTCTATAGGCTCATCACTTGAGCCTTTGCTGGCACTCTCTTTGACCTTATAGATGCCCTGATCCAGACCCTCTTCGATACTGCTCCAGATCGGCGTCAGCAATGTAGTTTTGCCCGTAGGCTGCCAGGCGCCACTTTTAAGTTGCTTAACTGTGCCGCACAAATACAGCCGGCGCACCGCTCGGGTCGCAGCAACATAGAGCACCCTAGTGCTCTCAAGGCGGGTTTTAAGACTGTCTTCACGCTTTAGATAGCTGTAGACGCTGTCATCCTCCTCGTCGTGAGCACCTAGGGGCGCCATAATCAGCGACGAATCACTGTGCTCATCTATATGCTGCTGCCAGCGCAGAAGTTGTTTTTTATCGGATCCTGAGCCGCGACTGAGACCGGGCAAAATGACATGATCAAACTCCAGGCCCTTGGCCTTGTGGATCGTCATAATTTGGATCACGGATTTGGCACTGCCGTCACTGCTCTCGGAACCGCTATCATCGGGGGAAGGCGCTGCATAGAGCTTATCCACGGCGAGCTGAAAACTGTTCCAATCGGTGAGAGTAGCGCCGGTCTGCCAGTTCTCCAGAAGATCTAAATAGCTGCGAGCATCGCTAAGATCGGCACTGTCTTGAAGCGTGGCCGGACCACCCAAATCGATCCACAGCTGTTCCACGGTAGCGCGTAAATTAGCGCGGCCACGGTTGTTCCAGGCGGCTTGCAAAAGTGGAACTATGCGCTGCAGAGCTTGCTGGCCATGTCGAGTAAAAGGAAGGCTAGACGTTTGACTAGAGGAATGATTAAACGAGTCTTCAAGCAAGCTAATCAGTGGGGCCAAAATAGCATTACTCTGTTGATAGCGATTTTCGCTATGGTTTTCAACGCTATTGGCCACAGCTAATAAATCCCCTAGGCTAAGCCCGCAAAACGGCGCTCGCAAAACCGCTAGCCAGGCAATTTTATCTGCCGGGGAGAGCAGGGCGCGGGTTAACGAAAGTAGATCAATCACCGGCATGCGGCTTGCGAGCGGCGTTATATCGATGGCCTGCCAGTAGAGTTTGGCCTCACGCAGCGCCGGAATAATGCTGCGCAGATGACCGCGCCCGCGCACCAGTATGGCAATCGACTCCTCGGGACTGTGATCGCGCAAATCACTGCAGAGTGTGGCTATATAGCTCGCTTCATCGCGCTTGTGGTCGTCCCCAGCAAAGCCTTGAAAGCTGACAGACTGTCCCTTATCTGCAGCTTTTACTGCCACCGATGGTGAATAGGGTATAGCCCCGCGACTGATATCGGCACGTGCTGGAAATGCCTCAGTAAAGGCACTGTTAACCCATTGAATAATGCCTTCTTGAGAGCGAAAGTTAGAGCTCAGTGTTAAAGGTGTGCATTGCACTGGGCCAACCGGATGGCGCTGGGCATTGAGAAACAACCCAACATTGGCATTGCGAAAACCGTAAAGAGATTGCATGGCATCACCAACCAAAAACAGCGTGCGGCCATCGTCCGGTTGCCAGCCACCAATTAGCTGTTCGAGCAATTTGATCTGTGCCGCTGAAGTGTCCTGAAACTCATCTACTAGTATATGCCGCAACTGATAGTCGAGACGCAGGGTGATATCGGAGACCACCCCATCCTCGGCTTCAGGTTCCAGAGCATTTAACGCCGCCAGGGTAATGGCGGGGTAATCACACTGGCCCTGCTGTTGAAAAATAACATCCAGTTGTGCGGCCAATAGGGGCAGTAAAAATCCCAGTGCATCGAGTATTTTCTGCTGAGATTGATCAATCTCGGCGTCTGGAAGGTGCATTACATTGGCAATTATTTCATTTAGTTCAGGACGCTCGCGACACCAGTCCAGGAGCACCATAAGCCGTGCTTTGATCTCTTTTTGATCACTGGGGAAACCCTGCTTAACAGTGATGGTTTTACGCGGTTCATTGCTCTTGGTTACTAACAGACCGAGGATCAGCTTCCACTGAGAGACGCCTTCAAGCCCGACCTCCGGAAGCTCGGTAAAGCTACCCAGTTCGCTGAGGGCAAGATTATCTTTGGGGGCAATATGCTGTGCGGCAAAATCGACCAGCTCGATAAACTCGCCGGCGATAGGCATTAGCGCTTCATCTAACTGCAACAAATTATCAGCCACCACCTGTTCTATAACCTGCTGGAAATATTGGCTGTTTTTGCCGGCATCATAAATTAGTGGCAGCCATTGCTCGCGCTTGCCCAGTAACTCCGAGAGCAGGGTTTCACAGCGCGCCATATCATTGCCGGTGTGAGCTAACAGCACGGCCAATTGTTCAGCAACAGGGCCAGCTTCTTCAATTTTATCCAGCAGCGCCCGGGCGGCACTTTGGTAGTGAATCTGCGGTTGCTCACTGGGCTCTGGGATAGGGCCAAATTTGGTTTCAAGGGCAAACTGACTGGCAATATAGCGGCAGAAACCATCGATGGTTTGAATCCGCAGACGGCCGGGCATATCCAGAAGGTTCCAGCCCAACTGTCTGTTGCGCTCAACCGCCGCGGCAGCCAGATCCCAGGTTTGTGCTTGATACTCATCAAGCGGTCGCGGCGTGTAGGCAGCCTGGCGCAGAGCACTGTGAATACGGCTGGCCATTTCGCGAGCGGCCTTGCGGGTAAAGGTGATGCTGAGAATTTCCTCAGGATTGTCCACGGTGCAGAGCAAGCGCAGAACCCGCTGGGTAATGAGTCCGGTTTTTCCTGAACCTGCCGGGGCAGAGACAATAAAGCTCTGTGAGGCATCTAGTGCCTGACGGCGCTGTTGTAGATCGGCAATCTCAGTCATTAGCTGATCTCTCCTGTGGATGCCGCGCCAGCGATAGACCCGGCCACTTCGGCATTGATATCCGCTTCCTCAGGCCAGCGATTTAACGGCAGCAGATAATCCTGATAGCCAAACTGAGTCTGGTCATAGACTTCGACACTGGCATGGCCGCGCACAAATTCATCGGCGAGACGATTCAACGCACTCTGCCAGGCGTCAATCTGTTCTGCCCACTGCTGGGAGAAATCCATATCACCAGTGACTTTTTCACTGGCTAAAAACTTGCTGTCGGTGCTGCCGACAAATTTAATTTTGCCGCCTTTTATTTGGGCAAAGGCACAGCCATTTGCCCGGGGATTACTGGCTAGTACATAGAGGGGTAACTGGGGATCCACAGGTCGTGCGCCACTCCAGCTGGACTCTTTTACGGCGCCAGATTTGTAGTCAATAATCAGAAGTTTATCGCCAATTTTATCGACGCGATCGAGTCGTAAATTAATGTCTAAATCACCAAACTGCACTCGACTTTTACTTTCCAACGCCACCACCTCAAAGGGCGGGCGCAATTTTTCCTCTTCCAGCCACTGCGCCAGGAGCTTTTCCAAGCGCTGTTGTTCGAGCCCGCGAAAACGATCGCCGCGGAGGATTGTATGCTTGGGCGCCCATTCGGTGAGTGTCTCCTCAATGGTGGCGGCCAGCTGCTGTTGTAGCTGCGTATCCGTCAGACCCTGCAATGTAGCGGAGCTTTTCCAGATACCCCAGAGACGGAAAAGGATTTCATGGAGCAGTGAACCGCGATCCATAGCTGAGAGACCCTGAGTGGGTTCCTCTAGAGGCTCAGCCTTTAGTCTATGGGTAACAAAAGCATTAAACGGACAGATCGATTGATTTTTTAACAGATTGCTACCACCGCGAATGGTTTCCAATTTAGGATTATAGGGCGGTGCTTGATCGGCCAATAGTTGACATTGATAGTCCTGATAGAGCCAAGGCGGATGCGCCTGTGGGTATTCGACTAATAGCTCTTTATTTCCTTGATGCTCTTGATAGAGGGCAATATCCGTAATCAGCGGGCTCGGGTCGAGCTGCTCTTCGCCACGTATTTTTGGGTAGCTAACAATCAATCGACCACTATTGTTTTTGTAGCCCTGTAGTAATTTATGGGCAATCTCTAACTCCCGCTCTGGCAAGCTGTGGGGCATTTTATGTTGGCGCTGAAACTCTGCCGGCAGCAGCTGGTTAATCGCCACCGAGGCGGGAAAATTTTGGCTGTGCATATCAACAACCCACAGCTGATCAAAGCGCAGTCCCGAGGCCTCTAACAGTCCCAGTATTTGCAGTGGTGCATCGGCGGTCTGAGGATGGAAGACAGAATCTTGAGCCAGCTGTTGCAGGTGTTTAAAGGCGGTGGAGAGACCCACTTCAATCCCTAGGTTATCCAGGCCGTTGAACTGTTCCAGCAGTCGATTCCAATGTTGGCGCTGCTGATATTCGAGGCTATTAACTGTGCGTTTACCGGGCCAACCGAGGTCCGTAAGGTAGCTGGTAAAGAAATCACCCCAGGCAGCAAAGCTCTGCTGGCTATTAATCTGGCGGCGCTCGTAGTCGCGCAGGTTTCTCAATGTGTTGAGAACTTTTGATTCACCAGCGTGGTTATCAAGTTCCGCCTCAGGGTTGTCAGTGTTCTGATCCTTTGGAGTAACTGCAGTAATAAATTGACTGAGACTAAAGTCAAAGCGATTGCGTTTGCGCAATAGTATTTCGCTATCAGCGCGGAAGGTCAGAGGCAACTGATCAAATGCGGAGTAGGGGGAATACAGCAGATGCAACCATTCACTGAGGGGGCGCTTATCTTTTAATAGGCCAATCATCAGCAGGGCGCTGTTAACCATGGGCGTGTCGCGCAGAGCAGTACCAGCTGAGATATTGGCAATGACTTCTGTGCCCTCTCTAAATTCTGTGTCCGCGCTAGGCAAATTATTATCGACACTATTTAGCGCTTCATTGACCACCCGCGCCACGCGCTGCAGTGAACTATTGAGTTCTGGCACCACAATACCTATGCGCTGCTGGGGATTGGCTTTTAACTGCTGCGCCGCCCAGCTGGCCGCCAAGCGCAACTCTTGCTGCGAATCCTCAGCCTCAATACGCAGTACCTGCCCCTGAGTATTGGCCGGATCTAGGCTGACAACCTGATTGCTGGCGCTGGCAATAAGTGTGGCTTGCAGAGGCGGTGTGGATTGAAACCCATAAACCACAATCTCCGGTTCTAATTCCAGGGCACCCTGTTCGAAGCCCTGCTTAACCAGCTGCCAGCTACGCTGAATAGTGAGTAGTTTATTGCGCCGCAGCAGCTCATCGAAGCGACCGCACCAGCGTTTAAAATACTCTACCGAGGGATTCTCGCCGGGCACCTGAACGGCGCTCAGGTTCCAGTTCTCCAATGTCTTTAAGGTATCACCAGCCAGTTTGACAAAGTTAGCGGGCTGCTCGAGACCATCGTCGGCAATGGCCCGCTCCCAGTAGTAGCGGCTCTGCTGAGTACCGACTATAGCTAGGCCACGAACCAGTTGATGATTTTGGTCCTGAAGTTCATCCCAGCAGGCTTTTAGCCAGTGATCCACTGAATAGACCCTGGGTTGTTTCCAAGCGCTACAGGTCTGCGTTGAATTTTGGCTGATCTGCTCGCCCCAGGCTTGAATAATTTTTGCCGCCAGGCGTTGGTTCGGGGTGAGGATTAAACAGTCCCGGTCAATGGCGTCACGGAAGAGGCTGATATCTATAAGTGCTGGCAGCATGGCTAATGGGGATTTCCGTGAGTGAGTGTTTTTTAAATGCCGTCTCTAGGGACTCTATAATCGCAAAACAGCGGTGTAATTGACAGGGGACTGATACAATAAGGCCATGCAATTATCTATTAATATTATTTCGGTTTTTTGGGGCCTCGGAGGAGTCATTCTCGGCGGCGTTTTAGTCTTGGCGATTCTTCGTGGCAAGACTGCGCGACTCCAGAGCGAGCAGCTTCAGGCTCAACAGCAGCTCGACCAAGTAAGGGTCGAACAACAGCAACTTGAGGAGGTGCGCAGAGATTTGCTGACAGTTAACAGCGCCCTCGAGCAGAAGTTGCTCAGTCAGCAGACTCACTATCAAGAACAGATCGCACTCTTGGCCGATGCTAAGAAGACCCTGAGCAGCGAGTTTGAAAATCTCGCCAATCGTATCTTCGACGAAAAGCAGACTAAGTTCTCCCTGCAGAGCAAAGAGGCCCTGGAAGTAACACTCAGCCCACTGCGCCGCGATATAGGTGACTTCCGCAAGCAGGTTGAAACTGCCTATGATAAAGAGAATGCCGAGCGCAATAAGCTGGTGGGGCAAATTAGCGAACTGCAAAAGCAAACCATGCAGGTCTCAGCGGATGCCGTTTCACTGGCCACTGCGCTGCGCGGAGATAACAAAGCTCAGGGCAACTGGGGCGAGTTTATCCTCGAGAAATTGCTGGAAGATTCTGGCCTCACCAATGGCCGTGAGTACAGCACTCAGGTGGCCTTAAAAGATGAAATCGGCAAGCGCCGCAACCCAGATGTAATAGTCCATCTTCCCGAAGGCCGGGATATTGTTATCGATGCCAAAGTCAGTCTGGTGGATTACGAACGCTACTTTCACGCGGAAGACGAGGAGTCGAAAAAGCTCTGTCTGCGCCAACATCTAAGCTCACTGCGCGCCCATATCAAAGGCCTGAGCAGCAAGGATTATGAAAACCTCGAGGGCGTCAACAGCCTCGATTTTGTATTGATCTTTGTGCCTATAGAATCAGCCTTTATGCTGGCTCTGGACCATGACCCGGAAATGATGCGCGACGCCTATGACCGCGGCATTATTTTGGTCAGCCCGAGCACATTGATGGTTACCCTGCGGACGATTAAAAATCTCTGGCGCTATGCAGACCAAAGTCGCAATGCTCAGTTAATCGCTGACAAGGCCGGCGGCCTCTATGATCAGTTTGTACTCTATATCGAATCTCTCGATGAAGTGGGCAAGCATATCGAAAAGAGTCAGGAGGCTTGGGATACAGCACATAAGCGTCTATCAAGTGGTCGGGGTAATCTTATTCGCCGTACACAAGAGCTGAAGAAACTTGGCGCCAAGGCGAAAAAGAGTCTGCCTGAGAATATGCTCGACGATGACCCGCTGTTGCCATTGGTTGGAACCAACCTGGATAGCAGGTTAGAGAGCGATAATACTGACGAGAAGGAATAAACTGTATGTTGTCGAACCCAATGTTGTTGCTCGCTGCAATCCTGCTGCTCTCTGTGGGCGGTTATGCGGCTTATTTAGCATTGCAACTCTACCGCCGTCGACAGCATCTTGAGAACAGTGCCAGAGAGCTGGAAAAGCAACTAAAAAATAAAGAGAGCGAAGCGCGCCTGTCGGTACAGATTATTGCGCGCGCTCTAGTACAGAAGGATCTCAGTGAAACTGAAGCGGCCATGCGTATCTCTTGGCTGTCTCAGCAAATTGTGCTCAGTGCTGATGAAGCCCAGCATTTCAGCGTCTTTCAACAGCTTGCGGTAGCCACTGCCCATATTCCAATACTGGATGACTGGGCTGCTTTGGCTAAGGCTGAAAAGCGCCGACTCAACAGTGAGCGGGAGAGAATAGAGGCGAGCTATCGGGACTTTGTTCAGGCCAGTGCTGTCGAACTTGTGAGTATCCGTCTAGCCTAATCTAACCTCGCTAATCTAACCTCGCTAATCTAAACTCGTCTAATCTAATTTAGTCCAATGCTGTAACAATCAAACAGCGCGGCGCTGCAATAACACGCCACTTTCAAGGTGGTGTGTCCAGGGAAACTGATCAAAGATCGCCGTTCGCACAATTTCATGGGTTTCAGTCAGGCTATCCAAATTGGCGCGCAAGGTCTCCGGGTTGCAAGAGATATACAGGATATTGTCAAAGCGCTGGGCCAGTTCCAACGTGCCTTGATCCAGTCCCGCCCGCGGTGGATCGACAAATATAGTAGAAAAATCATAGCTGTCTAAATCAATACCCGCGAGCCGTCGAAAGGGTCGCTCACCATTCAATGCCTGAGTAAACTCCTCGCTGGACATACGTACAACAGTGACATTGTCCACAGCATTAAGGGCGAAATTAGTCTGCGCCGAGCGCACCGATATCTTGGATATTTCCGTTGCTAGCACTGACCTAAAGTGCTGCGCCAATACCGCAGTAAAGTTGCCATTACCACAGTAGAGCTCCACTAAATCGCCACTCTGAACATCCTCAATCGACTTGCAGCAACCGCTGGCCCAGCTGAGCATCTTTTCATTGACCTTAGCATTGGGCTGGGTAAAACCGGATTCAATCTGCTGATAATGGTATTGCACCCCATCCACATTTAAGGTCTCAGTNACATAGTCGCGGGTTAACACGGTTTTTTGTTTGCGGCTGCGGCCGATTACCATAATGCNGTGTTCNGTCTCTAGAGTCTTGGCCGCCAGCTGCCACTCCTCATCCACTGGACGATGATAGATCAGGGTAATTAGCGCTTCGCCGCTAAGGGTGGTGAGAAACTCCAGACTAAACAGTTTGCGGCTAAGTATCGCGGAAGCATTGATCGATGCCAGCAGTGGGGCCATTAATTGGCCGATCAGCTGCCCAGCAATAGGGAACTCGCTGATTATGTAAGGGCGTTTTTCACCGGCACGATTCATGGCGTAGTGAGCGACCCCATCTTCGTGCCAAATGCGAAATTCAGCGCGCATACGAAAACCGCTCGGCGCCGAATCAAACACCTCAACCTGAGGAAAGCTCAGGCCATGGAGTGTGCCTTGAAAGCGCTCAAGCTTGGCATCTAGGGCGGCTGGATAGACTGTGGGGTCAATACTGTGATCAGACATTGGGTTTTGGCTTCTTATTGGCGGCTTGTTGGCAGGTCGATGGAACCTAGGTCATTAAATACAGAGCTTTTAAATACAGAGCTTTTAAATCCAGTGCTCTTAAATACAGTTCTTTGGCTTGGGTAACCCAGCGTATCTGGCCACTAACTTGGCCGGGCTGCCGGGGAACAGTTGCAGTAGATAAATACTGCGACCTTTCTCGAACCCGCAGTGCTCGGCCACTGTTTTACACAGGGGGCGCATGGATGGAGAAAAGCCATATTGATCGTAAAACCTCCGAGCTGCATCCAGTACTTGGATATGCTCGGCATTGAGCTCAATAGCATCCTCGGCAGCAATACTGGCAGCCTGATCCTGGGACCACTGCGCTAGCTTACTCAAATAGTTTTTATTACTCATGGTCTACTGTCGTCAGAAGAATAAAAAAAGGCCCCGTTTAATAACGGGGCCTTCCATTTTATCTTAAGAACATCCCAGATAGCGATCAGCTATCCTGAATATTTTTAGTCATCACTGCCCATGCCAAACAGGTGCAGCAGGCTCAGGAACAGGTTGTAGATCATCACAAATAGGGTCACTGTGGCCGAGATATAGTTGCGCTCACCGCCGTGAATAATGGCGCTGGTCTGCCACATAATCATACCGGTTGAAATCAGTGCAAAGGCGGCACTAACGGTCAATGCCAACGCCGGGATCTGCAGGAAGATATTGGCGATAGCGGCAATAAAGGCGACCAACATGCCAGTCATCAAGAAACCGGTCATAAAGTTAAGATTTTTGCGGGTGGTCATCACATAGGCAGATGAAGCGAAGAACACCAGAGCGGTAGAGCCCAGTGCCAGCATAATCGGCTCAGCGCCACGCACAGCCAAATACATGTTGAGTATGGGTCCAAGAGTGAAACCCATCCAACCGGTGAGAGCGAAAACCCAGACTATACCCATTGAATTGTTTTTGTTTTTCTCAGTCATCCACAGACAGATAAAGTAGGGCAGTAACGTCCACAGGCCAAAGTAGGGAGCGTTCATTGCCATGGCCACGCCCGCCATAATGGCACTGAAGGCAAGGGTCACACCCAGCAGCATATAGGTGCTGCGCAGTACTTTGACTACGGCGGGATCGAGGGCAGTGCTTTGGATGCCGCTCGTAGGGTTACCTGAAATTGATTTTGCGCTGTACTTGTCCGTTTCCATTTTTACTTCCTCTAACGAAATTAACAATGATGTAATAATACTCTGTCACCAGCGTATTGCCACTCCATCGCGGAGAATTCTCGACCATATTATCAGTTATGGGCCGCTTAACTAGACTTGTTTACGGGTCAATATTTGATCGGGATCGTCAATTGCAAAGCTCTGTAGGGCAAAACCGCCCTTATCCATGGTGATTACCCATCCGAGATCATGCCAATCACCCAGCACTATACGTTGCCCCGAACTAACCTGATGCTGGTCGGGACGGTGCGTATGGCCGTGAATCAACACCTCTACCTGATGCTTGGCCATCACTGCCTCCACAGCCTCTGAATTCACATCCATAATGGCTGTGGCCTTATTACTGTTCGCTGACATGCTTTTGGCGCGCCAGTCTGAGGCGAGCTTTTGACGGCGCTTAAGAGGCAGATGCGCAAGACACCATTTATAGATAGGATTGCGCGCCTTGCGGCGAAAGCGTTGATAATCGACGTCATCAGTACACAATGAATCCCCATGCATCACTAGAGCGGTCTGACTCTGATAGTGAACCAGGTGCTCATCATCGAGTAACTCAGCACCACAGCGCTGGATAAAACGACGGCCGATCAAAAAGTCGCGATTACCGTGCTGAATGTAGAGTTTTACGCCTGATTGGCTGAGTTCGCCGAGACTGGTCTGAACTTGCGCAGCCAATTCTGTGGGGTCATCGTCGCCCACCCAAGCTTCAAATAGATCACCGAGAATATACAGCGCCTCAGCTTGGGCAGCATGGCCACGCAAAAAAGACAAAAACGCCCGGGTAACTGCCGGGCGTTCAGGTGCAAGATGAAGATCTGAAATAAACAGTACAGACATAGACTTACTCGCTTTTTATTACCTACTTTATACTATTTGTCAGAGTAAGCATCGCTGATCAGCGTTTCGGTAATTTCAATCGTCTCGACCGGCACATCTTGGTGGTGACCGGCGCTGCCAGTCTCCATCTCAGTGATGGCGTTAACCACGTCCATACCTTCAACGACCTTGCCAAATACCGCATAGCCCCAACCCTGGCTGTTCTTGCCGCTGTGGTTCAGGAAGCTATTGTTAGATACATTGATAAAGAACTGTGAAGAAGCGGAGTGTGGGTCGCTGGTGCGCGCCATAGCCAGAGTGCCGATTTCATTGGCCAGGCCGTTGTCGGCTTCGTTTTCGATGGACTCACGAGACTCTTTCTCATTCATTTCTGCATCCATACCGCCGCCCTGAACCATAAAGCCGGGAATCACACGATGAAAGATAGTGCCGTTGTAAAAACCGTCACGGGCATACTGCAGATAATTGGCAGCAGTATTCGGCGCCTTATCAAAATCGAGTTCGATGGATATATCACCCTGTGTGGTGCGCAATGTAATCATAAGAGTTCCTGTGAAAAGTCTGTAAAAAGGTGTTTGATAGTAAAGCCGCATTTTAGGCGCTAACGGGTTGGATTAAAACCGATCTTTGAGTTTTGCCCGCTGGCGCTGTGGTTTTTACGCTTTTTCTTGGCTAATCCAATATAAGTTAGCTTAATCACCTATCTAGTAGGGGTTTTAGTTTGATGTGCCTATGGCTGCGGCTATAATCTCGGCCATCTTTTTTCTCCAGACCTAAATAAATGACTGATATCGAAAAACCAACAAATTTCATCCAGCAAATTATTGCTGCTGACCTCGAAGCCGGACGTGTAATAGAGGTTGTGACGCGCTTTCCGCCTGAGCCCAATGGCTATCTGCATATAGGCCATGCCAAATCGATCTGTCTTAACTTTGGTCTTGCGGAGCAGTTCGGCGGCCGCTGCAATCTGCGCTTTGATGACACCAATCCTGAAAAAGAAGACGACGAGTATGTTCAGGCGATTATTGAAGATGTGCGCTGGCTCGGTTTTAACTGGGATGGCGAGCCTCGCTTTGCATCGGATTACTTCGGTCAGCTCTATTCTTGGGCCAAGCAGCTGGTTGCAGATGGCAAAGCCTATATTTGCGAGTTAAATGCCGAGCAGATGCGTGAGTATCGCGGCACACTCACTGAGGTTGGCAAAAATAGTCCATTCCGTGAACGGCCCGCAGCGGAGAGTCTCGAGTTACTGGAGCAGATGAAAATCGGTGCCATCGATGAAGGCACCATGACACTGCGGGCAAAAATCGATATGAGCTCGCCGAATATCAATATGCGGGATCCGGTGATCTACCGCATTAAAAAGGTCCCACACCATCGCACTGGTGATGAGTGGAATATCTATCCAGCCTACGATTTTGCCCATGGTCAGGAAGATGCCATCGAAGGGGTGACCCATTCGGTCTGTACTCTTGAATTTGCAGCTAATCGTCCGCTCTATGAGTGGTTTACCAGCAATCTGCCACTGCCGTCTATCCCGCGCCAATATGAGTTTGGCCGTTTGAATTTAAACTACACCATGACTAGCAAGCGCAAGCTTAAGCAGCTGGTTGATGAAGGCCATGTGGATGGCTGGAATGATCCGCGTATGCCGACTATATCCGGTCTCCGCCGTCGCGGTGTGACTGCGGCATCGGTGCGTGAGTTTTGCGATAGTCTGGCGGTAGCCAAGACCGATGGCATAGTTGACGTCGCCCAGTTCGAACACTTTATTCGTGAAGATTTGAATAACAATGCCAGTCGCGCCATGTGCGTTTTGAATCCGTTGAAGGTTACCCTGAGCAACTATCCAGAAGATCAGCAGGAGTTGTTGATTGCTCCGGGACATCCCAATCGTGATGATCTGCCATCTCGGGAGTTACCTTTTACTCGTGAGCTGTATATTGACCGCAATGACTTTAACGAAGACACGACATTGTCGCGGAAGAAGTTTAAGCGTTTGGTAACTGGTGAATATGTACGTTTACGCAGCGGTTATGTGATTCGCGCGGACGAGGTTATCAAGGATGGAGCAGGCGAGATTATTGAACTGATCTGTTCTTATATCCCTGGCACCGTTGGTCAGGATCCCCCAGAGGGCGTGCGTCCACGGGGTGTGATTCACTGGGTGTCGGCGACTAACTCGGTAGATTGCGATCTCTACTTGTATGAAAAATTATTTACTGCCGCAGCGCCTGATGCGGGGGAGGGATCGTTTATGGATCACCTGAACCCTGAGTCGCTGCAGATTGTTAAGCAGTGTAAAGCGGAGTTGGGCCTGGCTGGAGCCAAAGTTGGCCAGCATTTCCAGTTTGAACGTGAGGGCTATTATGCGGTTGATGCAGTGCACAGCAGCCCTGGAAAATTAGTCTTTAACCGTACGATCGCACTGCGCTAATAGAATTTTAAGAGAGAAACATGAGTTTATCCCTGTATAACAGCATGACCCGCAGCAAGCAGCCATTTCAGCCCATAGATAGCGAGCGGGTGACCATGTATGTCTGTGGGCCAACGGTTTATAACCGCGTGCATATAGGCAACGCTCGTCCGGCAGTGGTGTTTGATACGCTGTATAGGTTGCTGATGAGTCTCTATCCCAATGTTCAGTACGCGCGCAATATCACTGATATTGACGACAAAATTATGCAGACCGCTGCTGAGTTGGGTGAGGATATTAGTGTTCTCTCCACCCGCTACGCTGAGGCCTACTTTGAGGATATGCAGGCGCTGAATAATCTGCCGCCAACAATCGTGCCCTACGCCACTCAGCATATTCCTGAGATGATCGATATGATCTCGCGGTTGGTTGCCAAGGGCCATGCCTATGAATCTGAGGGCCATGTGTTATTTGCTGTGCAGTCTATGGCGGATTACGGAAAGCTCTCTGGACGGTCCCTAGACGATATGTTGGCTGGGGCACGGGTCGAAGTGGCTTCCTATAAAAAATACGCCGGTGATTTTGTGCTCTGGAAGCCCTCAGCCGACAACGAGCCTGGCTGGGAGAGTCCCTGGGGTCGTGGTCGCCCTGGTTGGCATCTAGAGTGTTCGGCAATGATTGAAAAGCATTTGGGTGACTCTATTGATATTCATGGTGGTGGTCAGGATTTGATTTTCCCGCACCATGAAAATGAGATTGCCCAGAGCTGCTGTGCCCATGATGGCAAGCCTATGGCCAATGTCTGGATGCACAATGGTTTTATCAATATTGAAGGCGAGAAGATGTCCAAGTCTCTGGGCAATTTCCGTATGGTCAATGATCTGTTGGAGCAGTATCCGGGTGAGGTTTTGCGCTATGTGATTCTCTCGGCTCACTACAGATCTGAACAGCACTTTGGTAAGGATTTGCTCGGCAGCGCTTGGCGTTCTCTGGATGCCCTCTATGGGTTTTTACGCACTCAGGTTGGTACTGAGTCGGCTGTGGTGGATATCTCTGATACTCCGGCTTACGCTGCTCTGCTGGATGATTTGAATACCCCTGTGGCGATTAGTGAGTTACACAAGTTGGCTCGCGCGATGAATGCTGCTGAGGCTGACCAATTGGCTGAGGCTAAGGGGCGGTTGTTGGCGGTGGCGGGCTTGATGGGGCTGTTGCAGCAGGATCCGGAGCAGTGGTTTACCCATTCTCGGGGTGGCAGTGATATCTCGGCTGAGGAGATTGAGGTGCTTATTGCTAAGCGTAATCAGGCTAAGGCGGATAAGGATTATGCTGGGGCCGATGGGGTGCGTGAGGAGTTGAAGGCCAAGGGCGTGGTGCTGGAAGATAGTCGTGAAGGGACTAAGTGGCGGCGGGGTTAGTGGCTGTTGGTTTTGTTCGATTGGGTTCGGGTTTGAGTTTGGGTGCTTCGGAAAGCCTGGCCCTGACCTTGAGATCGACCCCATAGCTTTTATGACCTGCTGGCGCTGCGGAACTCGCTGTCGCTCAAACAGGTCCTCGCTTTTTCACCAAATCATAAAAGCTATTAGCGGGGCCTGATTGATCTCAAGGCCAGGGCCAGGCTTTCTTGATAGTTTAGGTGTGCGGTTAGAAAAAAAATTGCGTTGGTTTCTTACTTGCCCTTTGTTGTTTAAATTTTAACCTTTGATGTGTCGCCAATTTTATAGAAGTCTTTCTTTTTACTGGCGTCAGTTGGCACTGATTGCTCTGCCTGGTTAGCCTCTAATAACATAGATTTTAAAATCTTTTTCAGTGCACTTTCTGCGGTGGCGCGATAGCCGGTGAGCTTGCCACCATAGATAGCCAAATAGTTTTTGGTTTCGGCAAACTGGACTTCGCGGCTGCGTTGAAACGGATTTTTGCCACTGGCAGGTAAGACTCTCAGGCCTGCCCAGGATGTGCTTGGCTGATGCTTAAAGTGTGGGAAGTGGCTGTGAATTATCTCTAGAAGATAGGCTGTCTCTTCTTCGCTGGGTGCAACGCCATCGGGGTTGCCATCGAATAATTGCTCTGTGGTTCCCAGTAATGTGCCGCCTTTAAAGGGCAGTACAAAAATGGCACGGTGATCCTGTTTGGCTTCGATGTAAAAACATTTTTCACTGAGCTGTTGGGTAAATTCTAGGTGAGTTCCCTTGACCAGATCTACGTCAATTGTTGGCGGTCTGGGTTCGATAGTTTCGGCTATACGATTGACCCATGGGCCTCCAGCATTGACTAGTGTGCGGCACTTTAGGCTGCTGATCTTATCCTCTATGGCAAAGCTAACTAGGTAGCCATTGTCATTTTCTTCTGCGGTTAAAAACTTGGCTGGGCAGAGTAGGGTGGCGCCATGTTGCTCGGCCGAGGCGACTACTCGTCGAGTTAAGGTTTGATCATCTGTCTGTGCGTCTTGGTAGACGAAAACAGACTCTAGACCAGAGATGTTTAAGCCCTCTAGCTGGTGCCATTGCTCTCGCGGTAGCTGCTTAAATCCGGCGAGATTTTTGCGTCCCGCCAGAATTCGGTAGAGAATTAATCCCAGGCGCACTTGCCAGGCTGCAAAGCGATCGGTTTTGTATACAGGTAGGTAAAACCAGTTGGGTTTGACTATATCGTCTGCAATATCCATAAGGATACGGCGCTCTCGCAGGCTCTCATAGACCAGGCCAATTTGTAATGTCTGCAGGTAGCGCAGGCCGCCATGAATCAGTTTGCTTGACTTGGAGGATGTGCCTGCGCCCCAGTCGCTCTTCTCAATCAGAGCAACTGAAAGACCGCTGACTGCTGCCCCCTGAGCTACTCCGGCGCCTTGAATACCGCCGCCGATAACACAGAGATCGTAGGTTTTTGGCTCAGGATCGGCGTTAGGGTTATTCATTCTGGTCCCGGTCATTGAGCAGGCTGGCAATATCAAAGGTTTCAAACATTGGGACACCGCGCTCTGCCAGTTTATTCGCGAGTTGCCCGGTGCCCACTTCGTAGGCGACGAGTTTGCTGGTTAGTCTATCTAGGGTTTCCGTCTCGGGAATAATTTTGTAGTCAACAAACGTATAGTCGCCAGCTATAGCCTGTATTTCGGCGCTGTAAATATGGCTCCACTCCAGTAGTACTGGCCCAACCTGTGGCCAGCCATTGGCCTTGGCGCTGGCAATAAGTTGGTAGTCAAAGCTAATTAGTACGGCACGATCACGGATTGGCTGAAGCACTTGGCAGACATTCTCTAGCACTGTCTGGGCGCCAAATTCGGCGATGGATTCTTCTTTTAGCTCGACAAATAGTGTGACCTGGGGATGGCTGAGAATGATTTCTACCACCGCGGCCAATGATGAAACGGTTTCGTCAATAAACTGGTTGCCGAGACGTTCAGGTTCATAGGCCGGTACTGCCACTAGTTCGCTGCAGGTTAGCGATGAGATCATGGCGTCTTGACCGCTGACACGCTTAAGACTGATATCGTGGTAGACCATTGGCTGTC
>JGI20154J14316_10001189_pt1 | contig 23109 bp, 28 predicted proteins | sample COG_04_FD_14316 | JGI IMG/M metagenome (IMG submission 14316)
TGCTACTTCCGACACGCTGGCGTCGGTGATGTAGTTGCCGCAGTGTGTGAGGTTAAGTGTGTGGAGCTTCGAACATCGTCTTGCTACTTCCGACACGCTGGCGTCGGTGATGTTGCCGCAGTGTGTGAGGTTAAGTGTGTGGAGCTTCGAACATCGTCTTGCTACTTCCGACACGCTGGCGTCGGTGATGTAGATACAGCCTGTCAGGTTGAGTGATAGGAGGTTTGGAAATTTGTTCTCAAGAGATCTAAACCATGTAAGAATAACAATGTTTGTTTTGTGACGCTCATTCTCTCTATTGACACCCAACATTAGAGTTTCCACCAGCGACGTGTCAATGCGTCTCTTCCACTGGGAGTTTGTTGTTCCCAGCATGGCAGAAAACATCATTCGTACCTCGTCATTGTTGTTCCATTCTTTTGGTGCTTGAAATAAAATGATCTTGGCCGAGTATATTTCTTTAGAAATGGTTACAAGCGGCGCCACCCCTTTGAGCGTGAGTAACAACACGAGGGTGCGCATGACCGCCACACTGAAGTCACCGCAGCGAAGGAGCACTGGGAGCAGAGTGGACACGGGCGTGGCAAAGCAGTAGCGCTTGGAGCTAGACATGTCAAAGAGTTTTAGTCGGGAATAGTTTTCTGTTTTGAACCTTGGTCAACCCTTGGAATATTTTTGGCCAGTCGCAGGAAAATCGCAGGAAAATCGCAGGACCAGGACAAGGGTTATGGCTCCGGAGCAGGATAAAAATCATATAATAACTGTATTGGAAAATTTGCCCATAAACTGTCCAAAGAACCGATTTTATGGATAAACTTATCCTTACAAATATCCGCCCCAGTCATACTTTAATCCAGTACCAGTAATTATATGGGTGGAAGCATGTGCAGAAAAACCAGCCTTAAAAATATCCTCATATGACTCCCACACATTTCGCTCATAATATGCCCGCACCTCATTGCTAACTTTCTCTCCATATTCATCAGGAGGGTCAGGTAAATCTGGATCTACACGTTTGTATTCATCGACCGCACCTCTTACACGAACTGCAACAATATAACTCCAACCAATCTTTTTCACCTCTAAGGCTCCGTCACCTATGTCAGGGTGTATCACTTCTAACTCCTCCAACACTTCATACTTTGCAATTGCAGGCAAATCCCATTCTCTCGGGAGTTCGTCCCATGTAACATCCTTCTGTACCTCTGTCAATGCCGCGCGAATTGCAAGCTGGTGTACACAAACGGCCTCTTCTTGCAATTGCTTGGCTGTTGCAAGCAAGTTTTCAGCACACCTTTGTGTATTTGCTGCATGATTGGAATGGTAGTCGGTGTCGTCGTCGTCGTCGTCGTCACTATTTTCGTATCGACGATGCAACATAATAAGTGAAAAGATTTGCAGGTTTATACTTCTCTTTTTTGTTAGGACCAAGTTCTCTGAAGATTTGACGTGCAATGCGTTGGACGTTTGCTAGTGCCTTTTTTTTTGGTCAGGCAATGGCAAAGTTGTCTGACCAGAATCAGGCTCTTCGGTCGCTGGTTGCTTGCATTTTGTTTTTATAAATCGAGCGGTCCTCTTTGTGATACGACAGAAAAGGGTACATGGTTTACAAAGACATGTAAACATGCGAAACCACACGCGATAAAACCACAAAATACAAAAAAGAGCAATAAAATATTGGAACATTTATTTGGTTGATTTATCTTTATATACTCGACGCCGCTTTCGGGGTGGCGGCTTGTCCGATTCAGACTGTTTAAAGGCAGTAAATAACGCAAGTAGCATTGCATCTGCTACGTCGTCCCTCTTATCTTTGGCAAATCGTTGGAACCATTGTTTATTTGAGTGACTAATGGATAAAGTTGGAATAATATTGACGGATGCCTTTTTGTTCTTTGCGTAATTCCCTGTAGAAATATCAAAATGACATCGTACGGATCTTGGTGAGACCATGATGGATTTCCCCCATAGGAAGCATTCAAAAGCAGCGGCAATGACTTTGAATTTTGCTGACATTTGAATTTCGATGCAGACCAAATCTGCTGAATCGAATACTTTTTGCGAAGCATTGATAAATGATTTCACTAAAAATGTATATTTGGTATGTTTCTCTTTCGGCTGATCTTTTAGCAAGTTGTATCTTCCAAAACTGTTGAAGGATTCGGCGTTTGTATCATAGACTGCCCATCCTAAATTTTTCAGACCTGGATCTATAGACAATATAATCATTAACAATAAAAAAAGCATACAGCTATATACTGTTTCAAAGCATGTCCTCGGATTTATCAGGCGGACTTTTGCGTTTGCTGAAATATTTGCTAAATACCTGTAGGTCTGATTTCTTTTGCGGTTCTGTCGGATGCATGACAAAGGATGGTGGCTTATGACCCTCTATTTTTCTCCTTTTAGGCATTGGAATCATTTCTGGTCGCGGTTCAATAGGTGGTTGTGCAGCAGCAGGTGGTTGAATATATTTTTCATAGTCTTCAAGGACATCTGCACGAAAGATTTTGTTTTTTCTTAATCGATTGAGTCTTGTTTTTTCTTTATGACATCCTGGACATAGGGCCTGTAGATTGGCGACGACATCTTGTCCACCATCTTGTAATTCAATGATGTGATCTATTTCAAAATTGGGTGGGATTGGAAAAAGTTCACATCTTCGACATTGGTAGGATTGTCTGTAAGCAATTTCAATTCTCATTGAACGTGACAAGACCCGTGTTGGGATTTTTTTGGCATATTTCGAGATTGCATGCTTGAAATCATTGACACTGGCCGACGAATAATTGTCCAAGTACCATGTGACAAAATGCAAGACTGATTTGCACGAGACAAAGGTCTCGGTACCAACCTTTTCGTGTTCCAAATGTTTTTTGGACCATTGATAACGGTTTACAAACTGCATAAATTGGTCTGCGGTAACATTGAACACTTCCCGCACATCGGACATACGGATAAAGTGTTGGTTATTGAGTTGGATAATTTCCATCGTTGACGTTATAAGTGCAACACTATATAAGATCCGATTTATACGTATATAAAGCCGTTTTTTTTTAACTACTCATCATGCTCCAATCGGGGCACCATCATCCAATAGTAAGTCAAGACCAAAGTCTTCTCAAACTCTCATCTTCACAACCAATCGACACACCGTTGATGCAAAAAATGAGAACCGATACAGACCAACAACCGAAAAACATGGTCATTCAGACTGAGACACCACCAAGAAGTACACAAAGGTCACAAGCAGCGATCGAGCAAAAAAAACGGCTTATCGCAATACGCTTTAAAAAAGCTTTGCGGCGAAACGACTCCACAATGTTACAAAGATGTCTAGAATCAGGATACAAGCCATCAGTACAGGAATGGCTCTGTGTGATTGGCAAAATGCACGTTTCAACAGCATTATCCTGTGTATCGTTGGCAAGGACACTGGGAGCACCCTGTATCTCTGCTGCTATACGAAGACAGCACAAAAAGTTATTTAAAGAGGTCATCACTAGAGTTGATGAAGTTCCCAGGGAACATATGCAGAATCTAATGGCTGCACCGGCTTATTATCTTGAGATTTGCCTCAATAAGGGCTTGGACCCCAACATACCACTGAAAAACAACCGCCTTCCACTGGAACATGCCTGTGCACATTCGCGCATCTCTCATGTCGAAATTCTTTTAAAAGATACACGAACAGCTGTATCACAAAATGTATGTCGGTTTATGATTCGACAAACAAAACAACAAAAGTTTGCAGAACGAGCCATCGAACTATGCGACGATATTGTTCCCAATATGATACTTGAAGCTATTGTGGCCAATGTCACCTCTGCTCTAACCTCCATCATGGCCAAACTGGAAAACAAATACGAAGAGTCTCCACAGTGGGACGAAATCACCCACATGTTAAGATGTCCCATTACACAAGACTACTCTGCCGATTTGGTCAAAACACCGGTCAATAACCACTACTACGACAGGGCACAATTATTGACATGGGTGAGGTCCAAAGGGACGGACCCCATGACCAGAGAACCTCTACAAGAATCAGATTTGTTATTAAGATCTGAATTTTTAAAAGATTATGCTAACATTTTACAAGCGAAAATACAAGAATTAGAAACATAATTATTCTTTCTGTTCATTTAATTACTCCACATCTTCAGACACTTTGCACCTCCACATCTTCAGACACTTCCTGCTGCACCTCTAAATCTTCAGACACTTCCTGATGCACCTCCTCTAAATATCCAGGGACCATTGGTACAGAACAAGACTGACGCTGAGAAGAAAGCACTGAAACAACCCTGATCTCATTCATCTTTCGTGCAGACATAGCACCCATGCATGATACCCATGTCAACAACAAAAAAAAGAAAGCTGAACCCACATTGTAGAAACTATCCTCGCAATAAGATTCAGACATCTCATACGTTTCTGTCGACACCGTCACCAAACAACTGTGATTTCGACTCGCAAACATACGCTGGCATTCATCAGAAGAACACCAATTCATCACCGTTGCAAGAACAGAAGTAAAAGACAAAAAATTTATAAAGTTACAACCGCCAACAAACGCTTGCAGACCACTAAACAGAGCCAATTTGCGTTTGTCCGATTGTTCAGAGGCACGTAAACCCATCAAAGGGATAACAATACCTAAAAAAAACCAAGAAAATATCAGGGTCATCCAACGTATGTCCGTTGCATCATGTAACCGATAAGAATAAGCAGTATACAACGAAAAGGCACTATGTATCAGAACCAAACACCTGATCCACCAGACAAGGTCAGCATTTGGCTTTTCAACTATTGTTGCTTCGTAAATCATTTCGAATGAATAACAGACATTTATATACTTCCTGTTATCAAATGCTGACAAGAGCTGTCAGGAGGTACGGTGTTAAATCAAATACTGTGTCAAATTCTCAATTGTTTTCTTGCCAATTTTTCGCTGGGCAGAAATTTGGAGTTGACGCAATTGATCCGGATTTTGTCGCAGCTGCTGCTGCAAACTCGTCAAACGGGGATATGTCGCCACCAAAACAGCCGCGATTCGTTCAGAGACGGATGGGACGGCCATAAGCATCAGCTGAAATGCATTCTCAACCTTCCTTTTTCGTTTGCTGAGAAGGCTGGTCATCCCAGTATGGCATTTTAGATCTTGGCCTACTTTCTTGGCCAATTGTTGCAAATACATAGAACTATCTTCAATACCGCGCGTCTGAATAACAAACATCTTGTCCCTGAGCATTGTGTTAATCAAGGCCGAAGATAGTACTTGTGGAGATTTGCTTTGGCCATACAAACTACCCTCTATCAGATAGACCACAATTGCGCCTGAAGCAGCCAAACGAGCCTTCTGTTCGCGCCAACGAGAGTCAACAATCGAGGCAGCAAAGTCATCGGTGCGTTTGCGTTCGACAATACAAGTAATACCATTGCGTTCCACAAGGATATCACCAAGAGGCAATCTCTTGACCACATGATCCACGCCCTCTGCCTTGAAACGTTCTATCAGATGATGCTCACGATCATCTACAATCATACTATTAGTTGTTCACCTCAAATGAAATCGGTGAACATGTTCCTTATTTATGTGAACTCTTCTCGGATGTTGGGACATCCGACCAGATAACAATATATAAAAAGAGGTCCATTTATTTTTAAAAAAAAAAAGATGCGCTTGCTTATAACTATGTTTTTTGTGAGTCTACTTGTCCATATTATTCTTCTATTTCAAACTTGGTATGACAATATATTTAAGACTCCGGTGACTCATCAAAAATCAGAGATTTTGACCCTTTCTTGGATTTAGAATGCCCCTTCTCCCCAAGAGAACGAATAAAAGACGGAATGGGTTGTTTCTCGTCATAGGACCTGCATGTACCAACAGTTGTGTTGGCACCTTTATTCAACTTTGAAATGTTGATGGCTTTGGACATTTTCACAGTAATAGTACTCATTTTGTTAACGTAGAGACATTTATATACTGCCGATGGGATCACTTTGTAAGAGCAGACTAAGGTCACACTCTCCCCTGGAAAACACGCTTAAAGGTAGGAAACCGCGGAACTCCAGTCGAGCCAATCTCAAAATATCCAAACGTAATCATACTGCCGATTCTTGGAGGATTGGTACGCTGTTTATCTGTCAGACCCGAACCACACTTAAACATTTTACCACGATATTCACAGACCAACGAACCACACATATCACGATATTTGCCAGTACCATCTTCATATCCAATCACAACAGCTTCCGCATCGTGCATCTCCTTAACCTTTAGAAGTGATGACGTGCGTTTGTATTCATACAACGAGTCCGGCTTACGAAGCATTAGTCCTTCGCCACCTTTTGCGATAACAGCGGCTAACTTTTCGGGGATCTCCGCTTTTGTAATTGGAGTCTGTTCGCAAAGTTTGAGATGTTTCTGATTTCCAACAAGACCCTGTAAATAGCGATATCTCTCTTCAAACGGGGCTCGATTGTCTGGACAGTCAAACACATGGAAATCCAGCTGACACCACTGTTCACATGTTCCATTCTTTCTGCGCACAATACCAGAGGTCATGGCAAAGTTGCCACGACCACCAAAGATTTCACCATCCAATGTCACTGGAGGGAAATCACCAATAAATTCGGGAGGAACATTAATTGGGTTTCCTGAACGAGACCAGAACCGGGACCCATCCCAAATGGCACGCACACCATCAAGTTTCTCAGAATAATACCAGCCATCCACAGCCTGGTCATCGTATTTATTAGCCAATGTAACGTCAAATTCAAGTCGAGGAATAGTAGACATTTCAGCAAACGGAATGGTACTCAACCAACTTTCATCCACAATTTTTACATATGCAGGAAAAGCAGAGCTACGACAGTCCGTTGTAGAAGAATCAGACACAAGAATATGTGTCACCGCCTTTGTAAGACGTTTTTTCACATCTTTAGCACCCTTTTGACGTAAAATACTGGCATATTCAGCCTTTGTCTTACTCAAACGACCAGAAATATAAAAGCAACTCGAGGAGTCCATGACTATACAGTTTAATATTGGACTATTGAGACAAATCGTTTTCAATTTAGATGGATTTCCTCGAACAAGTTAAACATAATCGGAAATTAGACGGCAAGAAGAAAACAAGAAAAACAACAATGGACAAACAGACAAAAAGAAATAAAAAAACCCAAACAACAAAAACAATGACCAAACAGACGCAAAGAAATAAAAAACTAAAAGAAAAAGAAAAATACTTAAAACTACGCAAAGAGAGAGATCGTCGGAACAACCACGTTACACATATGTTCTCAGAAGCTGCAGATGAAGCCAAGCTGGCAAACACCGACACTGAGAATGACACTGAGAATAACACAGCAGAGGTTTCTACAAACAATTAGAGTTATACCTTTCACAGCCAATTACCATGGCAAAAAAAACAGTATATAAAGTGCAGATCACGATCATACATGTCACTAATTCGAACATCGCAAACAAATGTCACGCGGCGCAATTTTTATAGTAACGAAGCAAACGCGCAGCGACCAAACGTGTTATTTAAGGACATTTGGACTACAGAAACGTTTACACAAGTCTGTGTGTCCGGTGAATATTTTGGTAACATCGAAGTTAAAGCAGCTGATGGGAAGGTGTATGTCTTTTACCACCACGGAAATGTGACAGCAGAGTCGGGATCAGTTGCGGATGGTTCCGGGTTGTCCCAAGGCCAAGAATGGGTGCATGTTCAAGGTAATAATATTGATGACGTTCTCTACAAACTAAACACCACATTACTACCAAAATTCAAGGACATTTGGACTACAGAAACGTTTACACAAGTCTGTGTGTCCGGTGAATATTTTGGTAACATCGAAGTTAAAGCAGCTGATGGGAAGGTGCATGTCTTTGACGGGAAGGAAGGTGCCAGGCCAGAGTCAGTGGAAATCGCACATGGTTTTGAGTTGGACGAAGGCAATGGATGGGTGCGTGTTCAAAAAAATACAATCACCAAAGCATGCGATGAATTGAACGCAATATTAGCAAGGAATGGGTTGTTTGTACGACGTTAAATGGAGCGCTGTAAATCGTTAAATAGAAGTAGTAAATAACAAGTAAAAAATCAGTGCTATCGTTTATCTAAGGAGCTTTGATATAAAAATGACAACGACAAAGACTCCGCAGAAGCAGAGGAAATGTTCCCATGTCCAGAATGGAAAGGGGTCTGTCACAATACCAAAGGCCAATAAAAATATTTTGCCAATCCAACCAAACAACAAGTACGCCATACATGTATACATAACTACTGCGCAATAAGTACATCCACTTTTGCTCCTATCTTGTATCACTGGTAACGACTCGGGCTTTAGTAACGGATCAGGCTTTAAATGGACATACTTAATACAGATGGGAGCCTGACAAATACTACAGTCTTTTCTAGGCATTTGTTGATACATTTGGACGAGACATTCATTGTGGACAGGTATTTCACAGACACAAGGCGATCTTGTCTCACATTTTTCTAAACATACATAGCATTGTGACATCCATTTTAATGGTTTAATATTTATACTTGTTAATCAACAAAATCTCTTTGTATTCTTAATTTCTAATACAACTTTCTTCTAATTTAGGAGAATTGGTGTACAATTTTTCTGAATTTTTCCTGAAATATTTCTCTAAGGCTTTAGGAATATTTCTCTAAGGCTTTAGGAGAATTGGCGTACAATTTTTCTGAAATTTTCCTGAAAATATTTCTCTAAGGCTTTAGGAGAATTGGTGTACAATTTTTCTGAATTTTCCCTGAAATATTTCTCTAAGGCTTTAGGAATATTTCTCTAAGGCTTTAGGAGAATTGGTGTACAATTTTCCTGAAATATTTCTCTACATCTATAATCGCTCTTACATGTATTAGTTAAACAACTATAAAAGTATTTGATTTATTTTTAAAATGGTAAAAGCCCCTAAAAAAGATTACGCGTATCGTTCCACATGGAAGCACAAGTTCTCGCGCGCACGCAACCTTGCACAACGCGGCGGCCTTACTAAGAAAGAGATGCTCAACAAATACGGACGCTTTCCGCGCAAGAAGGAGTGGTGGGGCGAAGACGGCTCTTACGAAAAGTGGAAAGAAAAATGGGTCGCTGAAAACCCTAAAGGTTAAGTTTTTCAAGGGACGCACCGCAGAAACGACATGCTTGGTATTGTACTTGCTCGTAGTATTTTGTGCTTTAGGAGAATTGGCGTCACCATTTCTCTAGAGTCAGTTGTCCCCGTCGCGCTAAAAAACAGTATATAAGATTGTTGGGTATTTATCAAATATGTCTCGTTTAGCTTTTCGGTCTCAAGATTCATCTCCAGTCCCTATTGAGAAGACACCTGTGACAGCTACCCATCATATAATTTTGGAAGCAACGGTGAAACCAATCGGATCATCGAGTGAATATAATAAGGACAGTGTTGCACAGCAATCATCTGCATTGAAAAATTTGCGGCAGAATGGCAAAGATTTATTTGAGATGAATGAGACTCGCAAGGTCCAATCGAGTGGTACAGTATTGTATCAGACAACGGAGACCTATGGCACTGCAATTTCCATCGAAAAGATGATTGAGTCATTGTCTCCCCACGATTTGACATTGCGCGTCAATTTCAATCGTCCTGGTAAGCATTCAAATACGACTTGCATGGAACTTTCAGCGCAAACACTTGAGCGTTTAATTGGGACGAAAGCGGATGCTAATGGACATAAGATCGCAGAGTTGCGGATTAGTGCTGAGAGAAGTGTTTCTGTCCCAAAACATGGTGCCTTATACGTGGCAATCCAATCAAAGGGTACACAACATTACTTGTCGCATATCGATTATAAAATAATGAGTGCGTACGATAATTTATACCATGAATAAAAATGATTACTTTTTTTATGTCTCTTCTTCTAATGTTATTGTATTTGATGTACTACAGTATTTAAACATTGACATTCTTATAATATGAACTTAGTTCCGATATTTATTACAGTTGCAAGTATTCTGGTTGGCGTCGTGATCGTCTATAAACTATTGGCTATATTATACGGTGAGCTTCACAGCAAGGAGAACGACGAGCTCCGTGTTAAGTTTTATTACTTATCGTTATTACCTGCAAAAGATAGGGAATTTCCCTATTCTATCCATGGACTATGGCCCCAAGAAGGCGTTAGGCGTACGTGTAAAAAGTTTGACATAGAACGTTTACGTGTTATTTTACCTGAGTTGCACGCTAATTGGCACAGTTCGCGGGGGCCAGACGAGCATTTTTGGAAGCACGAATGGGAAAAACATGGTTCGTGTACGGGCCTCACCGAAGTGGAATATTTTCAAAAAACACTGGATTGTTTTGAAAAGGTAAAGGCAAATGGAAAAGAATGGACACAAAAACAAAGGTCCAATAAAATTCCATTTGATTTGAATTTTCAAATCGTTTCTGAATTATATTTTTTACCAAATTAATATAATCTTGCTCATTTTTCTCTAAAGCTTTAGGACAATTCTTTGAAAAATCTTGCTCATTTTTCTCTAAAGCTTTAGGACCGGTCACGTATCGATTATAAAATAATGCACACGTACGATGATTTATACCATGAATAAAATGATTACTTTTTTTTTATGTCTCTTCTTCTAATGTTTCCCCTGAGATTTTTTCACTACTGTTGTTTGTCGTGTTGTCAACTTGTCGTGGTTCTGGTAATGGTTCATGGGGTAATACCGCTGCTGCACACGCGTGTTGTTGATATGTTTCCCAAGAGAGCACTCCTCGTTGATAATGTGTGTAGAGTTGCTCTGGACCTACAAAGGGAGAGACTGGGAAGGTGATTTCGACTTGCATTCTTTTTCTTAAGGCATAGACATCTTCGAGTCCCGTCTTTTTTCTTTTTTTCCCTATTGCTTTCATCATTTGTTCTTTTATAATGTCGGCGTAGATGACATTATAAACTTGTTCACATGCGGATTGAATACTATTTTTCCAAAACATGATTGTTTTTTGGAAAGTTTGATGAGTACCTTCCTCGTCTGTTTTGTGCGGTGTATCAGACATCACTAAGGACCTTGGTATACCAATTACCGCACAAATCAGATCGTCATGTGCTTTCATCTGAGCACAGAGATCTCCACGACCTGTTTGTTGGGGCATATTCACTATTTTATGTCCTAAAGGTAGCGTGACAATATTCTCCAGGGTCGATGACCCTTTCGAGCCCAGATGTCCATCTGCAAAAAAGTGATCATAGATCTGTTGCTGTTGTGCTAATTCTTGGACAGATGATTTGTTCCTCATAAATTTGTTTTGATTTGTTTGATCTTGCATATCACCATCAGCATAGTAATCGTAATTGACTCCCTCGACATTATCTGCTTTTGTATCTACTGTTTCTGTCATAACAACGGGATCCGTTCTCTTTTGCTCCATGATAAGGCAAGTTCCACGTAAAATATTCATGTATTGAATCTGTGGCAATACATTTGCAACAACTGATGTCAAAGTTCCTTCGATGGTTGGACTGAACCCGAACATGTCAAGAACCATTGTATTCGGTATTACTTCGTTTTGACTGTCTAAACACATGTATTCTCTTATTCCCAACGTGTACACCATCTTAAGTTGACAACTACCATACTCGAGTACAATAGGTACTCGGAGCCCATCTTGTAGTTCTACAATGCGAACAGCAACAATGCCAATGGAAAGAATTGCATCTACCATATTTTTACAAAACGGTAACCAGAAATCTTTCATGATTTCTTGCATATGAGGGTCTGGTTTTATTTGCCCACGTCTGTGAGAAAATAAAACTCCATTTGAAAATAACTGATGTTGAATAACATTTCGACAAGTGTAAATGACAGGCGTTTTTCTCAGAAATACACTGGTCATTTTCATTTCATTGGGCGAGATAGTAATGCCTTGATTCATTCTTTGATGACCATCAATAACCCTTATATAGGTGTTTGTTTTTTGTTTGGTAAATATACTTTAATCCCAGATGGATTCGACTATATCGAGTGCGTGTAACCAAGTACATGCCTCTTCTGCATCGCGAACAACTCTGGTAGATGATTCAAATGTCTGACTAGAAACATATTTCAACGAAAATGGATAGGATCGCACCACTTCTTTCGTCGTGTTTCCATAGGTTTCTGAGCAACGTACGGAAAATTCCGGACGTTGTGGCGCTACAGCCCTTGCATTTAAAATAGATTGAATACCGTCGATCGGTGTGCATAAAAAGATATATGACTGAGGCATCATCACGCCGTCTTGACGAATATTCTTATGCGTTATCAAATGATAAGGCTCGGAAGTACAAATTTCCTTCAATTTCACCGAGGTTGTTCGAATAGTCACGCGCCAATACACATTGTCCAATTCCTGACGAGTTGCCATCTCGCCACGTGGTCGATCCATGTCTTCAATCGAAGGTGCAACAAAATGAATCGGAGTGGTATCGCGCAAGATCCACATGCCAGCAGTAAGGATAACAACAACGCCAAAACAATAACCAAACGCAGATTGCCACACTGGTCGTGGTTTATCGTGAAATATAGAAGAATTTCCCCTGTTCTTAAAAAATTTCACCATCCACAATTAGCAACGATTCGACCCTATATATAGACGGACACACTTTGAAACCAGGATTTCATGCAAACCTTCAGAACCTCAACTAAATCACACACACATGGTGTCAAGAGAATTGAAGAGAAAAAAAAATTCATTAGAAAGCTGGAACTTGCTCTAAGCAAAAATAAGCAGCTTTCTACAGTCATCAGGGGGCCATTCACCAAGATACCAGAGAGTATGCCTCTATATAACCCCAAAACACATACAATTACATATGTAAAACGACCAAATGAACAAGCATTGAGCCCCGCTATTCATAAAGATAGTCTTGGATCCAGAGTAGGTCCCACGTCTCTACTGGACAGATTCATCAAAAATGTGGACAAAACATACAAAACTAAGATCAACGGCCATGTCCTTGAAAACATGCTCAAAGAAGCCAAACAAGACTTGCAGAATATGAAAAAAGTCATCGTAACGCCCCCAAAAGTTGTAAGATCATTGTCGATCAAATACAGAAACGGCGTTGTCCATCCGAATGTATATCCAGACGGAAACAGGGAGGCCTATCAATGGGAATTACAGACTACCAGACAACCTTTTGTACGAGTTGGTGTAAAAGGACAAAGGATCGTTCGACCCAACGCGCCCTCAGGCACAGTCAGACTAAGGTACAATAACAATGGAACCGAATTGTTTTCTAATCAAATTGACATCACAAGGTGCATCAAAAATCAAATGGCCGTTGCCAAACGAAAACAATGGAATCTCCACCACAGCGATGCAGAATTTAAGGCACGATGTAAGGGTATAGCAGGGAGAATTTTGCGATTGACACAATCCAAAAGACCAATAGGATCAAACATTGCTCCACGATTTTCAATGAGAATTTTCCAAGACAGAGTTGCGAGATTACCAGAACACCTTAACATGACACAATTGGAGATCGCCAGTCTGTGTCAAGACAAGGAAATGAATGAAAAATACATTCAAATGGTTGAATTCTGCGAACCCACCGTTTATTTGGATCCAGCAGGTCGAAGAAGGAATCTCAAACAAATCGCAACGGGATCCAAATTAAAACTGGCATTATCAGCAGTAAATGATAGTGATTCTGACAGTGATTCCGACGAATTCTCAGAGGAGGAATTCTCCGAGGAAGAACAGCAATCTGACGAGTTTTCCATCGGTGACACCGTTATCATCACCCGCAACGGTAAATACAACGGTGTCGAGGGCAAATTAGTGTCTCGGACACCCACAGGATTCCAGGTTGACATTGGAGCCGTGAAAACTATCCCAGTTGCATCCACATTTCTGGCAAAAGTCAGTCCTGCGATTGTCGATTCTACAGATGAATCCTCTGAGGAGGAATTCTCCGAGGAAGAGGAGCAAAAAGTAGAATCCTCGGAGGAAGAAGAGCAATCTGGCGAGTTTTCCATCGGTGACACCGTTATCATCACCCGCAACGGCAAATACAACGGTGTCGAGGGCAAATTAGTGTCTCGGACACCCACAGGATTCCAGGTTGACATTGGAGCCGTGAAAACTATCCCAGTTGCATCCAGCTCTCTGCAAAAAGTCGGTTCTGCGATTGTCGATTCTACAGATGAATCCTCTGAGGAGGAATTCTCCGAGGAAGAGGAGCAAAAAGTAGAATCCTCGGAGGAAGAAGAGCATCCCCAACTTGCAGAATGGCAACAAAAAGTTAGAGAAATGGACCAGAACGACAAATTGTTAATGGAAGCAAAATTCAAGGAGTTTGATAGGAATGCATCGGGTGGTGACATTTCGGTAGGTGAGTTGATAGCAGCATATGGAGGTCAAAATCTCAAAAATGTGGCAATAGTAGCACGCAAATTCGAGTTGTATGACATTGATAAAACTGCCTCTTTGTCCTTGGACGAGTTTATGTTTTGGTGTGTGGATTCCGATGGCGAGTGGGCAACTGCACCAGTAGAAAATTATATGTTTGCTACAAAGCGTCCTGATGATGGCGAGACTGTTTACTACAAAACAGTGTTGGGTACATGGGAATGGGCATCCAGAGGGAATTTCTTTCATATACAAACCACTGGCTCAAAGATAAAAGTGACAGGAGCATATCTCAAAAATTCTTGGGTTCAGGTGAAACCAAGATTGGACTTTAGTGATAGCGAGACTGACCCGGGCAGCGAGACTGATCCGGACGAGATGGCTTTTAATGGGGACACTGTCCTTGAAATGAATGAGTTTAGTCCGGAACAGATCCAGATGGCTGCCGATGGACTCTCCAAGGAGGACGGTGGCCTGAATGTTGACGAAATCGAGTACTTTTTAAAAAGGAATCATATGGTGAAAGACAGTGACATACAGCAGAAGCGCGAAGAACTACTGGAATTTGATTCGTGGATCCGTGAAAAGTTGCTCCAAGTTCTTCAAAATGCTCATCTCCCAGACGATGAGTTCTTCTCAGACTCTGGTGTAGATGAACGTGAATTGGAAACGATGGATGGGGGAAGAAGTGTGCATCATCCTCCTGGTGAGTTGACTCGGATGTTGGCAAATATGTCTGACGACTGGGCTTCGTCGGAAGATGAGTTAAATTTTGCACCTGAAGATGACTTTGTGGACGAGTCTGCCATTAATTCCAAACATTCTTCCGGACTCGAATTCGCAGAATCTTCCGCTGTTGACACAAAGACTTCCTCCGGGCTCGAATTCGCGGAGTCCTCTGCTGTTGAAACAGATAGTGGCAATGAAATGTCTGACGGGCTTGAATTTGCGGTATCATCGGATGCCAAGTCTTCCTCGGATTTAGAATTTGCCGAATCTTCAGCTGTGGAAACAGATGGTGGAAAATCTCAGACGTCTGGTCTTGACTTCGCGTTGTCTTCAGACTACGAGTGAGAGGATTGGTAAAAAAGACATATAAAGGTTTAAGTACAAATACAATAAATATCAAATGAATCATAAAATTATGTTATGTTTTGTGCGGTCGGATTCCAGTATTTTAGAATCGTCTTGGTTAAATCGAGCGGCGGCATCGTTGGCAACGAGCGACAACGGTGAAGCGCCGTTTATACATGCGGAGCTTTTGTTTTGTCCACCTGGCGAAAGCACTGGATCTACAGACACTGTGTCCGGCCTGGCCTGTTCCATTGTATATTCTGGATCTGTTCATCTGGAGTCGAAACGTTTTTCTCGAAAGGAGTGGTTTTTCCGCTCTATGGAATGTTCCAAATCTCAGTATGATTCAATGATGAATTTCTGTACCGAACACAAAGGTGATTCCTTTAATCATTTGGGATATTTCATGTCTTGGGCACCTTTTGCACCATCACCCATGTCTTATACTTATTTGGGATTGTCTCCGCGCTGGTATTGTTCTGAAATTGTGATTGGAGCATTAAAACAGGGTAATATATTGGCGGAGGAGGTCTCATCATCCATGCATCCACACCAACTCTATAAGATGGTCCAAAACAATTCTATGGCAGACTGTGGAAGGAACATGAATGCTATGAATTTGAGATTTGTATAATTTTAAGAACTTGACCCCTTATGGATAACAGAGATACGCTTGACACCGTATACAGCTGTCAACAGTCCCATCATAAATAGGATGCGTTGATCGTCAGATAAAACAGACATATCATCATAAACAACAATCCCTGAAAAGGTAGTAAACATAACCCATGTTGTTTGATATATAATAATGCAAAAATATGCATCGTATTTTTCCAAACCTTTATTAAGCCAAAACACATGTAAGAGAATGGATGCAAAACACAACAACACTGCAGCACAAAAATTGTCGACTCTGACTGTTAACTGTCCTTGAGTGATTGTTGAAACACTATACGCTATGTATTTGCCCATACATACATTTTGAGCACCCAGAGCACCACCAATGAACGGATAGCCAAACCTTTGAATTGGCTTTGGTAGTGTCATATATTCCAATGCTACTGCAAACAGAATAAATATCATCCAATTTGCCACAATGTAAATGTACGAAATGGGTCTGTCCAATAATTCTGGCACAGACATGCCAGAAGGGTAAACAGGTGTCACAGAAATGGCCAACATACATCCGATGACAACGAAGGCAATGGCTGTCCACTCTTCTTTCTTAGGTTTCTCTTTGAGAATGACTCTTGTCACTAATAAATTGATGATAATGGAGCTTGAACCAAAAACTCCAACAGCAGATGGTGGTAGCCATGTCAATGCCATAAAATCCAAGGTAGATGCTGCAATCGATAAGAAAATAGCAATGACAAACAATGGTCTCAGAAAGACAGATGTAGTTAAAGGTTGTGATCTTTTCTTAGTTCTTGTCCTGGGATCATGGTAATTGGTTTCATGTTGTGCCAACTTTTGAAAATTCATAGACACCGATGATGAAATAGAGGCGACCAATAGTAACAAATAACCAACAGCTTGTAACAAAATCATTATCAAAATAAAAAAGTTCTTATATATATACAAGTGGATCAAATCCATGTGAAAAAATACAGTTCTAATATAAGAACAGAATCTAAATTACAAACAATGCATCTTTCAGGAACCATTGGATCAACCTCTGCCGTTGCAACTTTTAAAGATAACAATTTTAAACTTGTGCAAAAAAAGGAAACATTGTTGAATTCAATAGATTTTATTTGCTTTCAAAGAACAGGGACCGGTACCAAAACCATTGACGTTGTTTGGATTTGTTCCAACAATGTGTACCAACAAACTATCGATACAAAGGAGATGCATCAGGTAGTGAAACATTTAAGCGAGTTGCCAATATTTGACATTGGCCCCGATCCAGGAAAATGGTCCAAATGGAAAAAGAAAGCAATAGACGAACAATGGTCCCATTTACATTGGGAACAATTTTTATCGTCTATAGCTGTGCAGGAATGTGATTCAGAAGACGAAGAAGATGAGATAGACGATGAATGGAAACCATGTTCCGACGACGAAGAATCAGAGGACGACGAAGATTCGGAAGCAGAAGCGGACGACGAAGAATCGGAAGCAGAGGAAGCAGAAGAATCGGAAGAATCGGAAGCAGAAGAATCGGAAGCAGAGGAAGCAGAAGAATCGGAAGCAGAAGCAGAAGAATCGGAAGCAGAGGAAGCAGAAGAAGCAGAAGAAGAGGAAGCAGAAGAATCGGAAGCGGGTCCAGCTAAACGTAGAAAATTATCAACATAGTTTTTCTTAAACTTTGTAAGGTTCGTATAAAATTATCTTAAACTTTGTAATGTTCGTAGAAAATTATCAACATAGTTTTTCTTAAACTTTGTAAGGTTTTTTGAGTTTAAAATTTCCGTGCTCTAAAATACAGATCATACAAGAGCGTACCTGGTCCATATCGACTACTGGAACACAGCATTCACATAAAGAGTAACAATACTCTCCAATATCATCCCAATCAACATGTGAAAAGTTTCCGTTATCTGTTAGTTTGTTGGGCCTGCCTTCCCAGAAGGAAGACCAGCTGAACGTATCTCCAAAGTGTATCACAGAGCTGATGTCTTTTCGAGGAGTGCCCACAACACATTCTCGAAGAGCCACAGTCCCAATATTTTTGGCGTAGTCGATCACTGTAGGAGGTCCTCTACGTTCCAAGAAATGTTCAATGGCCCAATAGTCTACATCTCGTGGGTCATACAGTTCTTCTTCCACCTCCTCGTCTTCAGACTCTGACTCCAAAGATGCATCTGACCAATAGTCCATAGTTGAATACATCTGTGGTCTTTTCTTTGTTTCTTTGCTCTTTATACTTTTCTTTTATAAAAGTTTCACATATTCTTAACATATTGTAAATACATGCTGTCTATGACAATGATGGTCAATAAAACTAGGGCCTTGTTAGAATTCTGCGTTTCGTTTGGTTGTTTGGAGGTTCTGAAACTAAAGATTGTTCAATAGTGCGACCACGCTTTTTACTTGATGTTTCTGGTACTATGACCGTTGCCCAGTGGGAGACCAATTGTTGCATATTGTTGAGTGGTTCCAGAGATACAATGTTCAAGGTATTCTTAACAACATTTTTTTGCAATTCGTTCATGATTTCATCGATATGCTCAACTTAAATAGTCAGAATCATTTCTAGAGAGTGGCTATCATTTCTGCAGTCGGAGCGCGTTGATAGTAGAGTCCATTGCGAATGAACAGATAATTGGCGATGTAATCAATCCAATGATGAGTTGTCAACAACTTGGCCACTAAAATAGTAATGAACACATCCATGCTGTATTGATAACGAGAACTGAATATAAATGCAATGGTTATGAAGGTCCATGTTTCTCCAACCAGCCAGACAAGCCATCTGGAGCGTACACTTCGGCGTGGCACCATTTGCACTGCCACCTGGACAAAAACAACAAGTTGTGCCAAATCTGAGGACCATAACATATTTCCACAAGCGCGACCTGGCCATCTCCAGAATATCCATTGTATATTGTTTGTTGTTGGTATGTCATAGATGTGTATGCAGTTTGGTGTTGAATCGGGTACAATAGTGAGTAATTGTGAGATGGAAAAGCATGGAATCATGACCATGTGACAACACAATACTTTGGCGGGGATGATGGGTTTCCTTGAAAAAATCCACCAAGAAAGGGTGACGATAATGACCCATCCATATGTACAGACATCAACCATGTCTCTTAACGCTAATGACACATACTGTTCGATGTTATAACCTTTGAGCCAGTCTACAAACAGTGTATCATACAGGGGTTCCCATGTTGTGTTGTTGTTCATGGTGGCCACATACCATTTTTGTCGTGCAGAGACCAAATTTGTTAGTACTAAATTACAATAAAATAAAAGCAAAGCGCAGAGAATGAAAGGAACCCATCGAAGAGACATGACGGGATTTTGAAATAAACGTATATAGTATATACCATCGAATCCACAATGAACACGACCAATCAATCTGTCAATCAAAATGTTAGTCCTTCAGAATCAACAGACCCATGGGTAGAATCAGGCGCCATGGTTTACGTTGCACTCACTGTTGCTACTCTCTCTGCAGTGATTATGTGTTGTGTTTGGTTTGTGAAGCAGCGACTGAGCACAGCAAGACAATATGGAACCGTTTCTTCCGGAGAAGAGCAGGTTGAACTGAACACAACTGTGACAAGGGAAAGTTCGGGATCAGAAGAAGAGATTTCTTTGGAGCCCGACCCGACTACATTTAGAATATCAGAATCTGATTCAGACGAAGAGAACGAAGAACATGCTGTCTGATTTATTTGTGCCTTTTCTGTCTAGTGGTCCATAACTTCATTCGCATCTGGTTTTGTCAGGATTTTCTCTAAATATGCAGAAAAGTTTACTTATATGTGGGTTTTCAGATACTTGTCTAATTTTAATCTATAAAGAGGTAGACTTTCTAAGCAAACATGTCTAAACGCAAACGTGAACATGGCCCAACACTAGTTGAAAGTTGTCCTCGACCACGAACAGTGCCATTATACACGGAAACATCCGTTTTAGGCAAGCGTGTGCTCTCGGAGACGGACTATCTTGCAAATAAACGTCCACGTGCTCTTGTCTCAGAGCAACTAACATTACTTTCACCCTGCTATGAACCTCAAAAAAGGTCAGCTGAGTTTGACATCGAAATTGATCGTCTTCATAAACGTCTGAAAGCCACAGTGCCATCCGCAGAAGAGGCCATTGCATTCTTTTTGCCCCACATGCTCGAAATGAGGCGTTTATATTTACAGGAACAGTGTCAAAATGTTGCACTACAGACTAAAAACACAGAATTGCAGCACAATAATGCCCTGCTCATGGCAACGCTACGCGCTCAACTGACACAGAAGAATTCGATACAGCGTCAGTTGGATCTGGCACAGTATCGATTGGCAATGGGTCCTTGATAGTTTTGCGACACTGGTTTGTTCTGATGAAAAGAGCTAATTCAATCACTACTGCCAGCAAAGAACTGGCAACAAGGACATACTCTTCCACAAATATACCATAGATACACCATAATACAGCCCCTAATCCTCTTAGTGTCATCGTCATGTTCGAAAGTCTGGAAACATTGCCTAACATTTGTGGTACAGAAGCTGTAGTTGAGCAAAGTGCTGCCATAACAGAAATAATAAACATATAAATCCAGATCGGATCAATGAAACTAATGTATATAGTGATTTTGTATTGTGTTGTTCAATGTCACGTCGTGCAAATGCTGCCACTGAGGAAACCGATAAAATGTTGACACGCGATATTGAATCTGGTAAAATGAAATCAGATACAATCTATGAACTTATGAAACTGAGAGAATTACAAGCATTTGTAACTAAAATTTATTGGCTTGTCATTCTTTGCTTTTTTGCAGTTGGAATCATTCTTGCACTAGTCCTGTCAGATGGGACATTTTCTGACGTATTTATGGCCGAAAATTTACTCTCCTCTATTGGGATCTCTGCTTATATCATTTTAGTTGCGTTAATGGTCATGTGCAATAGTCACAATGAAATGAGGGTCGTCTTATTATTGATGGTACTCTTCTTCATAGGGTGTCTATCAGGATTCATGTTAGCTCTACACCTATTAGATGTTTCAATCATGTTAAAATCAGGAAAATAACTACACTTTATATTGTTCACAGATTGTTGTCCAGTACTTTTCACCTCCTTTAAATCCACGCTCCCGAAAAATTGCAAGACCACCATCCATAATATATTGCAATGTATCTGCTCGTGTAGACGGACGACCGCTGTTTTCACAAACCACTTGCCCACAATACAATCGTGGGATCTTGGAATAAGGACGCTCCTTCTCAAAAAGTACCAGGTCTGTAAAAAGGATGTCCATCAAAGTCATCATAACAGCAATGACCCCCATGTCTGTCAGTATTTTTTTAGGATACAAGTCACTATGATGTTCTCCAATGTTTTGATGCCAATGATGCAATGCAGGATATTCGGGAGTTGAAAAACTGTCATCATCACCCAAGCAAATATAAGACCACCAATGTACAAAGGATTGTGGAAGCCCATCCTCAGAACCTATCATAAGATGTGCATCCTCCTCATAATGATATTTGATATAGGAAATAAGTGATTCAACATTATCCGTTGGTAAAGTACCATTCGTAGTTTCTCGGTGCCATTTTTGAACCATAGCATTGTTTTCTAAAAGGTCCAGCCAACTTTCGGGAATAGCTTCCAAACTCATTCAGAGATTATAAAAGTAGACGTATTTAAATATACATATTTGCTAACAATGTATTTGTTATTGGCCATCTCAGCAATCACTTCAGCAGTTGCATGGTACATGAGTATCACAACATTTTTCACATTTGCAGTGACAGCAACAATTTTTACAGCAACCTACAACTATCTTCTGGACAGAAAAGAAGATATATTCATAGAACAGGCCATCCACTGTATGACAAAAACAGAATGCTGTTGTGTACACAAACTATGGAAGGATCCAGACTCCGTTGTTTGGACAACAGCAGCATTTAAAATATTAGCAGGCATCACTGCAACAATTGCAACTGTAAACACACACACATATTCACAGTCATTTGAAAACGGACACTACTTTATTGTTTCAGCAGTATGGTCCATTTCAATTCTACTATGGATTTTATCATGTGTTCCCATCTTCATCTGTCTGATTCAATGCGCTGCAAAAGAAAAATCAGACAAAACTCCAAAAACAATCAACATTGGACAAAAACAACTATCATACGGTCAACAAATAACCGTTGATGAGAAAACAATTAAAATCATATCTGGGTCGCAATTAATATTACGATTCAGAGTCTGCATGACCATACAACTGATACACGATGTTGTCATCGGTGTTTTCTGGCTCTATCTAGCAGTCATGCTTTATGACATCTCAGATGACAACGACGACTCAGAATGGAGAACGATATTTCTGTCCATGATGTCATGGCATATTGTCTTTGTCACATTACATCACATATATCTCAAAGAAATAAGATCATGTGTTACAATAACAAAAGTAAACAAAAGCAGACCATGTTGTGCACCATCAGAAGCGGATAAATGGTGGTCATTTACACAACTGGTAGGGCTTGCATCCATATATATTGGATTCATTTGGAGAATGAGAGAACCCACCATCACAGAAATGGGATGCTCCCCAGAAACACTGGCAATTGTCATCTTTGGCATTGTCATCTACTATCTTGGCATGACAATGCAGACAAACTCTTTGTTAGGCACATTGCCCAAAGAAAAAACATACCCTCAAGCACTGAACACTGATGAGAAAAACTTTACACTAGAGTTCTAAAAAAGTAAATATTAGGACATATTAGGATTTTAAAAACTTTTTTTTATTTAGCCCTCAAAAGCTTTAGGACATTTCTGCCAAAAATCTCACCGAAAATTCTCTAAAGCTTTAGGACAATTTCTCAGGAATATTTCGACCATTTCTGCCAAAAATCTCACCGAAATTCCTCTAAAGCTTTAGGACAATTTCTCAGGAATATTTCGACCATTTCTCGAAAAAATCTCGCTTTGACCATTTTTCGAAAAAAT
>JGI20154J14316_10001206_pt1 | contig 22906 bp, 20 predicted proteins | sample COG_04_FD_14316 | JGI IMG/M metagenome (IMG submission 14316)
TCCTTAGCGTCATAAACTTATTTTTTATTTATTTTTTATGGTATAATTATTTTTTTCCGGGAAAAATAAGCGATTTCCGGGAAAAATAAGCGATTTCCGGGAAAAATAAGCGATTTCCGGGGAAAATAAGCGAGATACAAAAAATTTTATTATTATTATTATTATTATTTAAAATTTTAAGAAACTATTGTGCGCCCTGGACGTTTTGAAGGTATTTGGCGTGTTTCTGTTGCATCTTATCGTCCCATTTTTGAGGATCAGTACAATTCGGATCTTTGGACATACACACTTGTCTCTTATGGGGGCGTATGTAAAAGATTCCATTATCATCTTGTGTATATTGAACTCCCTGAATAATAATTTCTTGTTTGACATCATCGTCGCTTTCATCATCGTCGCTTTCGTCGCTTTCATCTTGGTTAGTGGAGTTAATGCAGGCATCAGGGTTTGCTGGATCGAAGTCAGAGTTGTGTATTTGGTGTTCGTCAGCATCGGCGATGGAATCGAGATCATCTTGTTGGGGTGCGGGCATTACATCATCCTCAACAACGTCATTAGATTCGGATGCTTGTGCAGCGGCGGGGTTGGGATGTTCAGGTTGTTCAGGTTGTTCATGTTGTTCAGATTCTTGGGATTGATTGTCGTCTTCGGTGTATTTTTCAATGATGCGAGCAATAAGTACTTTCTTATTGCCCTTGGTATCGCAATCAATGGATTTAAGATGTGTTTTCATCATGGAGTTAGTGATCTTGTATTTATCCCATTCGTCATTGCAAACGATGGATTTCCAGTCAAGATCAGCGTCAGACTCAACACTAGAGTTGGAGGACTTCTTGGTGACATGTTCATCGGGGTCGTTGAGGTAATCGTCGTATTTAGCGAGTTCATCGCTACCTTCCATGACGTAGGTGTGTTGTTTGCCGTTGTTTTTACTTTTGCGGGTTAGAATGTCTTCAGAGAGAGGTTTTTCAAATGATCCGAAAGGCATGTTACCCTTTTCAGCGCATGCTTTTTCAGTACACTTTTTAGTTTCTGCTTCAAAGCATGCCTTACACATGTTTTCCTGATGGATTTCAGCGCAGCACTGGAAGTCAACGCAATCAAGATGAGTCTGCTTATTGGGATTTTTGTAGGTGGTATGACCTGCGGGGTGAGTTTTCTGCTTGAGGAGGCGAGCGTGACAGAGGTTAGAATCAAAGGCGCGTCCGTGTTTCTCCTCAAGAGAGACCTTTTTAGAGGGAGAGGACTTGCGGCGAGGGACCGAGGTGTTAAGTTTGACGCCTACAGATTCGAGAGCATCAACAAGGACCTTACGATAGACGGCATCGATAGAGGAGATGCCTTTGCGAGCAGCATCAATGCTGGAAAGGTCAAACTGGAAAGTTTGAGCAGACATGGCGGTAGACGGAAAGTTTGAGAGCGTTTTTTGCGAGTCTCTTAGTTGCGTTGATAGCAATTTAGAGTATTTGGTGGTTTGTTTGAGATGATTTCAAATTTTTAGAATAAAAAGAGCAATATAAAATAAGAACAGTAATAAATAATAATAGCAAAAAAATAATAAGAGTAATAAAAAATAATAAGAGTAATAAATAATAAGAGTAATATAAGTTACTAAGAAATAATAAGAGTAATAGTGTAGGAGTAAATTTGAAATTGTTTTGGGTTAGTTTTTAGGGCAGCACTCTTTGTCAAAGTGTTGATGTTCCCGGGTCCCTAGCCACGACCTAACTGTGCGGTGTCTTGCGATATCCGATACGGACCTTCTTGTGATTGTGCGGTGTGTGCCTTTTATCAGCACGCTACACAATCACAGTAAAGGCGTTATAATGTGTTCATGAAGTCTTTCGGCGCTGGCAACGGCGTTGTGGATTTAGGACGCATGCCTATGACATTGAATATGTGAACGGACTTAAATGTGCCGATGTGGATTAGTAATCTCATATGTGAACGGGGGATGACTCCTAGGATTTAAAAATCTTGGCTATGCATGTGAGTGGGAACTTTTTTTTGAATATTATATTTTGAAATATAATTTTTTTAGAAATAAATACTTTGTAAAATTTTTTTTAGTAAATAAATTTTAAGTGATTTTTAAAAAAATAAATACTTTTTGTGAAATAATTTTTTTTTTAGAAATAATTTTTTTTAATAAATACTTTGTGAATATTTTTTGTGAAATATTTTTTTTTTAGAAATATATTTTGAAATATATTTTTTTTTTAATAAATACTTTGTGAATATTTTTTTAATTAGAATGAATAATTAGTGATATTTTTAAATGGGATAGAGAAAAAAAGGTTAAGGAATAGATTTAAAAGGAGAAAATGAGATAAGATTATAATGAGTATATTAAAGGTAAGTGATAAATTATTGGAGATAATTCAGGTGACATATTTTAGATTAAATCCATTGAATCCGAATAATACGGAGGATAATTATCAGGAGTTATTGCGTGAGAATTTATTTTTAAAATTAGGATTAAGGGTATATAGTGAAATATCATATCAGAAGGGGTGTTTGAATATTTTGGGGGAGGATGTATTATTGAAGAATAAGACGGAGAGGTTAGATTTAGTGTTAAAGGATTTGGATTGTATAATGGAGTTAAAGTGTGTTGAGAAGTTGGAGAAGGTGCATGAGAATCAATTATTGAGTTATTTAAATAATTTAGATTATAAGTATGGTATATTGATAAATTTTGGGAAATGTAAGAATATGAAGAATTGTATGAGTCATTGTAAGATTTATGAGAGGGGTGATGGGGTTTTAAAGGTGGATAAGTATGGTGTAGAATATAATATTAGGGATATGAGATTAATAAAGGAGATGTTTACAGAAAATTATAATGATTTATTTAAGGATTTAGTAAATTAACTTGTATTCTTTGTATTAGAATAACTTTGTTGCCATAAATATTTAAATTATTAGTTCCAAGATACTTCTTCAGTGTTTGTATATTTAATTTATTCGGAAAAAAAAAATTTTATATAATATTAATTATTAATCATCAATCGTGAGTATTACCAACCTTCATTAGCATAGTCATTACATCCGGGAGGATAAGAGGAAATTTCATCAAGAAATTCAGATGCCATAACTTCGGCAGATTCTTTTACTTTTTGAAGTCTGAGAACGGATTGAGAAATAATAGGAGTAAGAGAACACATTGTCTTCCTGTAATCTGCCTCACGACCACCAATAAGGTTCGCAGCAACAACAATATAGACTTCGAAATTGTTATTTGGATCAGTATTGAGACGAATATACTTGTTCATCCATGGTGAGCGTTTCATTTCTTTATTACTAGGAACCATGGAAATTCTAACTTTACTGGTTCCTAGAGAATCAATAATCTGATTGGTCAATTGCTTGATGTTCTTTCCACCTTGACCGATAAACTTTCCAATTTGACCCTCATGATCAATTTCAGCAACGAAGACAATTTTGTGAGTAAAACAGTCAAGGGGATCTTTCTTAACAACACAGTTTTTTGCATGCATATCAAGATTTGCCTTGACGATAGGCATGAACTTGGACAAATTTTCTTTATCATTGATGATTTGCGCGGTGTATGGAATTTGTGAAGCATGTTCATCAAGTTCTTTAGAAGGAGGAAACTTGACGCTGATTAGAATGGAACCAAGTTCTTCAGGGAGAGTGAGATAACGGACAGACTTATCATCTAGATTGCCATCAACTTCTTTAAGGGTTTTATCATAGTGTTCTTTGTAGGCACGATTAACAGCAAATGCTGACTTACCAGTGACATACTTGCGGAATGCTTCTCCACCACGTCCAAAGAATTTTCCCATTGATTTAGGTGAAATGTCGATGACACCCTCAAATGGAGGAATTTCATCACCTGAGCGTGGTGACTTTGTAGTAGACGGAGGAACGGAAGCGGTCTTTGCGAGAGCAGACATCTTTTGAGATTTGAGATTACTTGAGATTTTTCTTTGATTGCTTAGATTGAGGTTTGAGTTGACTAATTGAAAATTTCAAATTTTTAAGATAGTTTATTGTTATCTTTTCTTATTGCTCTTATTATTTATAATGCTCTTTTTATTGAAGAACATTTTCTATTAAAATATTGTTCTTTAATATATATGTGGTTTGACGAAAAAGATATTTTTTTTCATGATAAAATATTTTTAGATAATTGCAGAGGATATGTTTTGCCGCATGCAGGGACAAAATATACAGGAAATATAATATCTCATACATTACGATTCTGTCCAAAGAAATCTTTTAAAAATATATTAATAATTTATCTTCCATCACAGGAATCTCCTAATATAGGAAATAAATATTATCATGAATATTATGTACCATATAAATGTATAGATATGTTTTATCCTGATAAGAAAATAATAGGATATAATATTTTAAAGGATAAACCGAAAAAATTAAAGGGATTAAATAAATCGAATACACTTATTATTGTTTCAGTAGATTTTTCTCATTTTTTAGAATATAGTGAATCACTTGAGAAAGATAAATGTGCTGCAAATTGTATAGAATTCAAAGATTTTACAAATTCATGTAGTAATTTCATAGATGATAAAAGGAGTATTAAATTTTTGAATAAATTATTTCCTAGAATAAACTATCAATGGATTGGGAGATCGAGATCACCAGGGGAAAAAGGAGTTTCATATTTATCTTTTTTATTAAGGGATAAAGTAAATACTAAAAATAAAATACCAGATGGATTTTTTGTCACTAGTTATGATGAGAAATTAAATTCTAGAGAATGTTTGGGTAATACGAATGAATGGAGTCTTAAATTAGAAAAAGATTTAATAAAAAAAGTTTTACATTTATCTCAAACAACTAGTAGATTAACAGGAGGTAAGTATTTAGATATTCCTGTAAAAAAATATACTATCACTTATTTATATAATACAGATTCTACGGAATTTATCCGTGGATATCATGCTATTATGAGTACAGCATTATATTTACCATCTGTATTTCTTGAGAATACATATGAGTCAGGTAAATGGATAAATTCTTCAGATAATGAATGGAATAATATACCGTCCAGTGATGATAATTTTAATTTAGATGAGACTTTACAACGTTTAGGAGAAAAGGGTGGATTATTTGAAAGAAATTATAAATTATTTACTACAGAAGTTTTACATGAGAAAATACTAAAAAGAAAAAAAAATAAAAGGAGAAAACAACGGACTCGAAAACGTTCGAAATAAATTTGAAATTGATTAATTTATAATTTAAAAATATTTATAAAAATATGAATTCATATCACGAGTGTATTAAATCACGATTTGAAGATATTAGAAGGGATGGCGGGAGTATTTATGTTAACATTTTAGAATTGATAGAAAATGCTTTTGAATGGGGTGGTTCAGAACGCATAAATATTAAAGTAAGAGAAGGTAAATTATCAATTAGAGATTATGGAGAAAACGGATTTATAGATTTAGATTCTCTTAAAAGATTCTTTAAACTTGGTATTAGAAATGATAAAGTTAATGAAACTACAATAGGTAAATATGGTAAAGGAGGATATAAATCATTAATTACTTTGGGTACATCTATTACAATAATTTCAAAAATAAATGATAAATATTATAAAATAGGAACAGATTTTAATACTATGATTGAAGAAAATATATCTAATCCTACTATCTCAGTGCGTGAAATAAGTGAAGGATTTTTAGAAGAAGAGGGATTTATTATTGATGATAATGGTAATAATGGAACATTAATGTCTATTAATCTTAGAGATATTTATAATAATAAAATCAATATGAAGGATTTTGATAGAGTTATAACGCGCGCATATCATGATTGTTATAAAGGGAAAATTGTAAAAATAGATATTTGTAATAATATCAAAGAAATTATGATTGGTAGTAATAATCTTATAGAAAACTATAGATCAAAGGTTATTAATAAATTAGTATTTAATACGGATGAATATAAATATAAAAATTACAATAGTAAATATAAATTAAAGGATAATGAGATATATATAGGAGAAATAGAAGAGTATGTATTAAATTCTATGCTGACACAATTAGAATATCTTGGGGATAAACCAGGTTGTGACGTTTATAGGAATAATAGATTATTGAATATTGCAGATCCTTGTAGAAATATTGGTATAAATGGTGAATTAATGGATAAAGGGCAAATGAGGGGTATGAGATGTCATATTGTATTAAAATTTAGTGATAAGAAAATTTCAGAAAATATTTCAGTTGATGATCATGTTGCAACAAGCACTCAAAAAGAATTAACTTGTACAGATAAAATGGATTCATCGCTTGTAAAATGCATAGAAGCAGCATCTAAAAATTGTAATAAACAATATGAAGATATAGTTAAAGAAGAAAAGGAATTATTGAAGGAATTTATAAATAATCTAGAGAAAAAGATTATCTCAAATGAATTAACACTAAAACAATGTTTATCTTTTAAGTCTGAAATTGAAAATTTTAAAAATAATCAAGCATATTATAAAATAGATGGTGGATTTAAATTTTGTAGTAAAAATGAGTTTGATAGTAATATGCATGAAGTAAAGGTTAGAGTTAATAATCCAGTATTAAAAAAGATGACATCTAATAGTTTTAAATCTAAATTAAATCAACTAATTAAAATTAAAGAAAAAGAAGAATTAATAAAAAGGTTAAATGAACTATATGGTAATATTATTCCTATTATTAGTAAATATCAAAATCATATTCATAATATTTTACTAATGAAAAAAAAGATAGAACAAGGAAAACTAGAAAAAGAAATACAGGAAAAACTCGAAAAAGCAAGAAAGGAAAAGGAAAAAAAAGAAAAATATAGACTGGAAAAAGAAAAACAAGAGAAAAAGGCAAGAGAGGAACAAAATAATATTGAAGAAGTAATTTTATCAGATAAAGAAAGTGATTCTGAATCAGAAGAATCAGACGAATCAGAAACAGATGAAGAAATACTGGAAGATTATTATGATACAAATAATGAATTATATATTGAAATTATTCTAACACATTCTGAAGATAAAATTAAAATTACATCAGAAGACTTTCAAAAGATAAAAGAATCATTTTATAAAAAAAATATTCCATAAAAAAAATATTTATAATAATAAGATATGTATAATTTATGGATTTTTTTAATTATTTTGGCGATATTGAGTGCATTTAATGCACAAAATAAAGCAGAAATATTGAAAGATAAGAATTTATCTGTAACAGATGATATCTTTTATACATCATTATTTATTGTTATTATTTTAGGAGTAATTAAATATAATGAAAAAACATCTTTTATCCCAAAGAATGTAAAAAATGGAACTAAAGTTAGGTTGTGTGTACAGACTATTGCAGTTTTAGTAGTATTATTTTTAGGAGGTATGATACTTTCACGTGAAAACACTTTTTTATATAAATATCTTCAAAAACCTGTGTACTTAGTTGTCTTATTATTGTATAGTATACTATTTATGAATGTAAAAATAAATTTCTATATAGTTTTAGGTATAACCTTAACTATTTTAGGATGTTATTTAGTTGAAAAAAAAATGAAATAATTTATTCAAGCAAGATAATAATTTAGTGAGAAGCAAAGACGTTTAATGGGAAGAGCATACAAATAATTATTTACAACTTCATTAGTAATTTTAATTTGTTGAGTTTTATAAATTTCATGAAGAGAAAACACATGATTTTTTAATTGATATGGGATATCTTTTTTCTCAATTGTTTTTTTGATAAACAGATTAATATAGTTTAAATGAAGTTCATTCTTGAAAAGAAAAAATATATTTCTGTATTTATCAAATAATTCTGAATCATTTTTGAAGAAAGATAGATATTCTGTAAGTAGATTATTGTTCCTGTAATGTAAATATGATAAAAGTTTATTATTAAATGAACCTTTATCTTTTAGATTTTTTACATAAGAATAATTTTCATTAATAAAATTAATTCTGTTATTATCATTTTTATTTTTTAAAGTAAATCCTTTGAATTGATGATTAAAAGATTTATTTAAAGAATCTTGAAACACTTTAATATCATTATTTTTAATAATTGTGAATGATTTATAAACATCAGTTTTATCTTCAAGATTTACAAAACATGAATTCTCAGGGGAATATTCTCCTACGAGTATAAGATTATTATCTTCCACTTGTGAAATAATTATATTATCTCGATGAACAAGAACAAATGAATATGAATTATTCTTATCTAGTTCATTAAAATCAATTGATTTTTCTTTTATGATGGAATCAAACATATTTTTAAAAGAGGTATTATCCCATTTATTTTTGGCACCAATATAAGATCTTGTGCTAATGAACAATTCTGTATTGTGATAAAACATATTTATTAATGTCCCATCAATCAGAGGTTGGAGAATCATATTATCAGTATTAATATTATCATTGTAATTTGAAAGATTATATTCATTTTCTGCTTTATAAATGGAAGGACAAATAACTTTATTATCGCTTAATCTAATAATTGCACCTTTACATTCACGAATAAAAGGATTTTTTTCATAATCATATTTAAAATCATATTTATAGGTTACAATCAATAAACCTAATTCACCATAGCGCTTATAATTAATATTTAAATTTCTGAGAAGAGATGTATAATTAGTGATATTTTCATTAATGAATTTTTGGAGGAGCATGATTTTATATTTATTATTTTTAAATTTTTAAGTATATTTAAATTAAAATATTTATATATATTTATATAATATAATATGGCAGATGATGAACCGACACCTGAGTATGCGCCAAATGATCTTAAAAGAATTGAAGTTAAAGGAGAGGTATACTATATAGATGAAGAAACAAGACTTTTAATCAATATCATAGACGATATTCCAATCGGGTATTTAGATTCTGAAGGAGAGACTATAATTCCTTTACCTAGATCCGATAAAGAAGATGAAGAAGTAGAAGTAGAAGAAGATCCTATTGATAAATATCCAGATAAAGATATTCCAGAGCAACGATTATATGATCAAATATTTAATAAAGAAATAAATATCGGTGATATCTTTTTAATTATATTTAAAGATGATAAAGACAATATTGAAGATCAGATATGCACTATTGAAGCAATCTTTATAGAAGATAATAAAATAATATTATCAGGAGATGATCTATCTGTAACGGAATTACATGTAACAAGTGAACTAGATATATTATTAAAAACAGAAGATTATGAAATTATTGATATAGAGATTCTTTCTGAGACAGAAGAGAAATATTTAGAAGATTTATCTTTCAAACTTTCAAAGGAAGTTATTCCGGATATAAATTTTGAAGATATAATTACAGATGATAATGAATATAGTAATTCAGAACAGAAAGAAGAAATATTATCAGACTTAATACATCTCTTAAATGCATTTGGAAAAGATAAATTATTAAAAGAAATGACTAATGTATCTGAGCAATACGTATTTATGATAAAAGAATCTTTAAAAAAGAAAATAGAAAATAAAGAATATTTAAATTTCATTAGTGATATATTAAATTTAAATATATTGGATTTGCCACAACATATTAAACCTATAGTATCTGCTAAGCGGAATCTTTATTATGACGATAGTACTGAAATAGATGAAGACGGTAATCCTCTAGAGAAACCATCGTCAGTTATTCATAATGCATCATACGGTCCAGGAGTTTCAGAGGATATAAAGGAACTTTGTTCACTTCTCGAAAGGGATGAAACTCAAGAATATAATTATAAAAGACATTTAAATATAGACCTTAATGATATCTTTACTAATTACCAAGCGAATCTTAATCAAAAGAGTTTTATAGAGAAATACACAGGAGAATACTATAGAGACTGTATAAAAGAACATTGTATAGGCGTCAATGTTCAGTCAAAGGGAACTTCATACAAGAATAAAACTTTTTCAGGTTTAGGAGGTGATTATAATTATGATAATATTAGGACAAGAGAAAAACTTCTGTACCCTAATTTAGTATCTGAAAAGACAGAATTTGAGATTTTAAGAGATTCAGAAGTAATTAATATGGTTGGTTTAATGTTTTTTCATTCAAAATATTCTTATCGTAATACAAATTTAAAATTAAATAAGAATTTATTTTCATTACAAGAAATATCATTTCTTCATTCAAAATCTTATAGTACAGAAATCTTTAAGAATATCTTAGAAAAATCTATAACTATTTCGAAAGAGATAGATTTAGACACAGAATATATAGAAGAATATAATAATCATATTAAATATTATAATTTTAAAAATATAAATGATATTGGCATAGAGACACTTGGAAATATTTTAAAAAAGAATTTGCCAGATAAACGGGAAATGATATTAAATTTAAATGAGAATTTAACTAAATCATTATTTGATGTTAAAAATTTTGAGAAACTTCTGAGTAATTACGATATATATATAAATGATCTTGATATTGGTTTAAAAGATATTGTTATGAAAATGATTGAAGAGAATATTAAATTATATTTATCTTCATATAGCAAAGTCACTAAAAAAGTAGTAGGTACAGAAACATTAAAAAAAAATATTAAAGTTTTGACAGAAGAAGAAAGAGCACAAAAAAGTTTAAAATATATTAATACAATCTTAAATCAAAGGGAAAAAAATATCCTTTTAAGAAGATATATTGAAAGATTTTTAAGAAATCCGGGATTTAATGAAGATAAAAATTATCTTTATAACAAACATGATGATGAAAAGGGTCTTTGTAAGCATTATGAGTATCTTGTTAATGAAGAACGATTTGATTCTATGTTAAATATTTGGGGAGGAGATATAAAAGATGGGTTTATTGTTTGTAAATGTTGTGGTGCAGCATTATGTAATGAAGGATTTTCTGGTTTGCAAGGATTCTCAGACGGAGCACCGGTTAATACAGTTGAAAAGATGGAAGAATCGATCGAATCTAAATTATTAACAGAGTCTCAAGAAAAGAATAAATTAATTTTACAGCAATTTGAGAAGTTATTTAATCTTCATTTAAATGAATTAGATACAAGACAAATTTTATCGATATTAGATGTCGTAAATTTAGATAAAAAAGAAATAATTGAAAAACGTTATACTATTTTTGATTCATTAGATTCAGTTTTAACGGAGCATCCTTTTATGGTAGAAATAGGGAAAAAGTATAATTATAATGATAAATCATTGAAGAAAACAGAAAAAATAAAAGTTAAAAAATCATTTGATAAAGCGAGAATAGAATTTATTAATTATCTGAGTATGTCAAATATAATATTATCATTATTATTTTTATTAATATTATTTATTCAGACAGCAGTACCTAGTTATGGTATGAATATAAAATATGAGATGATAATTGTGGATGATCAACTTCAATTTAGTCAGTTAAGGAATTCATTAAATAGTAATATGTTGACTTATTTAGAAAAGATAATGAGACAGGAATCAAAAAAGAATAAAGGAGAAGAATTATGGGAAAATTGTTCTAAACTTTTTTCAGAAAAGATAGGATTAAATATATATAATCATTTTTATTCAATATCATCTTATTTTTCATCAAATTTTACCATACAGAAAAGGATTAATAAATATAAAGATTTTTTAAAAGATGGAGGAACGTCTGTGTATTTAAAGGAATCATTTCCTTCATTTAAACCTGTTCTTTATAAAATGATTATAGAGATAAATAAACAAGTCAATGACGATAAATCATTAACAGATTATGATAAATCATTAGAGAATAATTCGTTGATGAAAGAAATTAATTCATTAGATGAGGAGATCTATAAAAAGTTAGGTATAGAAATTTCAGAGTTTCTTAACAACGAATCATATAAACGATTGATAAAATATGCATATCAAATTCATGGAAAATCGAAACAAAATTTACTTATAAATTTATTAGTTGTGAGATTAATTAATACAATGACAAATACATCTATTGAAGGTAAATTTAAATCTATCGGTTTTAAAGATAATGAATTTAAAAATATTGATTTTAGTGAATTAAAGAATGTAATAATTGAAGAAATTCCTAAACTTTATTCGTCAAGAGAGGAGGATGGAACAATTAATGATTTTATCTATATCATGAGAAATAATCCCGATCTGCAGATTATGTCTTTAAAAACTTCAGAATCAAGAATTAATTCTTATGATCCTATGAATCCTTTTCCTATAAATGATTATTCAACATTAAAAGATGAAAATTCTAATATTTTAAACAAGATATTTGGGTTATTTTGTAAGGATGAATTTGGGAATATAATTCTTAAAAAAAATAAAAATTTCCAGCTCAACAAATTTTTATTAGACTTAGGAGAAGAAGTAGATATGGAAGATAATTGTACAGAAATTTTTAAAGAAACAGAAAATAATTTTCAAGAATATTTAGAATTCCTTACAAATTCAAATAAATTAAAGCATTATCCTGAGAAATTTTTATTATATTATCCATTTTATGAGAATGAATTAATCTTAGAAATAGAATTAGAAAATATAAAATCAATAATTCCAAATTTAAAACTAAATAAATTTTTAGAGGTAAATAAATATTTATCTATAGAAGGAGATTATTGTTATGATACATTAAATTCATTATATGAAATTAATCAAGAGATTTTAAGTTTAGAATATTTAACAAATAAAGGAAAAGAAAAATCTTTAAGAAAAACTTTTACAGATATATTTTCTAAAATTATTGAGGATAAAGATTATTATTTAAATGAGATATCAGAGGTATTAAAGAAAATATTATCAACATCAGTCAATCTTTTACAATTAAAAAAAATAGAGACTTATTATGGTCTAAAGAGTACCGCGGGTTTATCAGGGGATCAGAAAATAAAAGATTTAAAAGTAAATACAATATCAGGACGAATGATTGATTCATTAACAAAAATATTAGAAAAAGATAATGTTCATGAGAAGATAAATATAATAAAAAATATGTATTCAATAATTTCTCGTTTAAAGAATAATCATAAATTTAATAGTTCTGTAAAAGAGAATTTTTCAAAGATTTCTCCTAAAATTAATAAAAATAATTTGGATCATTTAGAAGAATATATGGAATTAAAGGAATTTTTACTTCATAAAGATGTTTTCTATAAAACAAAGATTGATTATATAGGATTTAATTCATATAGGGATTCATCAGAGGGAAAAGGTAAATATTTTGAAGGATTATTTGATCATATATCTGGATATGGGATTAATTTAGATTTATTAAAAATAATTGATTCTAAGATATTTTTATCAGAAGGAATTTATATTAATGATTTATTAAATTATATTTTATTATTTATTATAAATCGTATGGGAGAATATCTGGAAGATTTATCTGAAGATGAATCAGAATCAAATAAAAATGCTATTATTTTATTTACTTTATTAGAGGAGGATTTTGAAGACCATAAAGAAAAAACAATTCGTGAATGTTCTGCTTTGATATTAGATCTTATACAAAATATGATTGAAGAATTTGAGGATCCTGGATATTTACATGAAAATAAAAATTTAGATGATTTTTCTCGGCAGATGGGGAAACAAAAAGAAAGAGAAAAATCATTTTTGGTTTCTGAGTTGACAGGGCAGAGCAATGAAAATAGATTACTAACAACTGAATTACAGAAGAATGGATTAAGTAATTGGTTTGATTCATTATCAAAAAGAAATGATGAATATAAACAATCAGATCAGTATGCAGAGGATGCTGAGGATGAAAGAATTCGCAGAATGATTGAAATGAGTGAAGGTTTTGAGTCGGAAAGGGATTTATTTAAAAAACAAGGCATTGAAATAGACGAATTAATTGCAAATAGAATGAGTATAGAAGAAGAATTACCGGAAGATCTTGGATATGGAGGAGGTAAAATACACGATGGTGATCCTGAAGATGAAGAAGATGAAACAGATGGATATGATAATTAGAATAATTAAAATATAATATATTATATAATGAGTTCAATAGATTTTTTTACTAGATTATTAGAAGATCCAAAAAGTGAATTAGTAACAATATTATATTATAAAATTTTTGAAATAAGAAAGGTGAGATCAAGTATAGTTACTAGTTGTAGATCTTATCAACTGATTATAATCTTAACATTAATTTTATTAGAAAAATATAAAATAAATATAGAAGATATTATAACAGAAGAATCTCACGGATTTCACTTACAAAAAATTAAGATATCTGTTTATAAACAAAAGATGCAAAAAATAATTAATATGATAAATACTGATAAAAGTTTAATTTTACATCAACTTATTTCACAAAATAAAAGAATTGAATCCGAAATGCTTACAATTTTTGAATTAAGACAAGAATATTTTAAACAAATTAATGATAGAATAAGTATATGTCCTTTATGTATATATTGTAATTCAGCAGAGAGTTTCGGTTCAATAGTTCATTATTTTACAATGATACAATTTGATGAGAAAATTTATTTATTAAGTTCTTATGGATCAGATTATGTTTCTGTTCCACCAAAGATAATTGAAATCATAGATATAGGTGAATTAAATTTCTTTTTTATGAATTTACCTAATATAAAATCAATGAATGAAGAAAATTTTAATAAAATAAGAGAATTATTTGTTAAATTTTTTTTACCACATGGGAGAAGCAAATTATATGATGAAGAAACAATTGATGAAGAACCAAATCTTAAATTTAAAATGTTAGATTATGAAGAAGGAAAAGAAAAAGAATGGAATTATATTAGAGATAATATATTTAGTTTTTCAGTGGGATTAATAATTAATTATACAGAAGAATTAACTAGATTATTAGATGAACTTGGTTCAACTAAAAGAAAATCTAAAAAAAGAAAATCTAAAAAAAGAAAATCTAAAAAAAGTAAATCTAAAAAAAGTAAATCTAAAAAAAGAAAATCTAAAAAATCTAAAAAAAAGAAAAACTAAATAATATATATATGATTAAAATAATTTTATTAATTTTTTTATTAATGTTTATTTCTATTAGTACAATTGAAGGATTCCGAAATAACAATATGACATTTAAAGTATCAAGAAATAAATATAATGGAATGAATAATAATTATTTATTAAGAGAAAATGATGTATCACCTTTACCAACTGGGTTTTATTCTTCTTTACTAAATGTAGCAGGTGTAAGAGATGAACGAAGGTATTTTGAAACTCCTATATCATTGACGACACATTCATTTAATGATGATTATTTTATAAATAATAAATTAACAGATTGTCCAGATTTACCTGGGAATTGTGATGTATTTAATAATGTAAATAGTGGAAGAGTTTATAAAGATAATAAAGATTCTCTACCAGATCCATTAAAATCATATGCTAAGGCAAAACAAAATGATAAGATTTTATATGATGAAAAGATTATAAGAGAGATCTTATCAGTTCATGAGTTAAATGAAGAGGAAGCAGTAAAACGAGCAAATGATCATCAATAGTATTAGCAATTTAAATATAAAGAATTCATAAAATAAAGTATTGAGAAGAATTTTATTTTTATACTATAATCTTGTTCGTTCCAGAAATCATTATATGAGTATTCTTCACCTTTATACCATGAAGAACCTTCTAAATAATTAGGGGAAAAATATGATATTTGTTGTAAATATTCTTTTTTTCTGATATTGAAGTAGTATTGGAAAACCATTAATAAAGTGTAAACGATTGTTTCAATTTTTTTTTTATTATCAAAATTATTAATAGTTTTTTTAATAATTTTACTAGTATCACTAATTTTATTTATTTTATCTTCAAGATAATTTAAATTAAATTTCATTTTATTAACTAATCTATTTTTTTTAAATAAAGTTGCGTTTTAATTTAAGAATTAAATTAAATTAATATAAAAAAAATGTCAAAAACTTTTACTCTTGTAACAATTGAGAATTACCATACTACCATTACTAATTATATAAAAAACAATGAAATTATTATTTCTGAATATAATGATATGACAGAAACTATCCTCAGAATGATCCGTGAAGGATTTTGTATTAACTTTGATAAAAATTTACTTAGAGGATTTTTAGAAGATTTAACATATCAGTATTCTCCTAATGATGAAAAGAATAAAGATAGGATTATAAATATGTTGGAAGAATCTGATGAAGAAGAAGAAGAATCCGAAGATGAAGATCCCGATCAAATGGCAAAAATGATGCAAATGTTAATGGGAGGTGCTGTTGCAAAATCTCAACAAACTTCTGAAGATGTTGAAGAAGATAGACTTGTAGAAGAACCTTCAGCAGAATAAATACCTTTTAAGATTTTAAATGATTCATTAAAATCTTCAAGAGCATATTGGTATTCTATTCCTCCAGGAAAAGTCCCGCATTCAGAAGGGGATATTAATTTAAAATCTTCTAAAAATTCTTTTTTAATTTTATAGTATTTAGGTGATATATAAGTTTTAAAGAACCAAAATCTTCTCCAACATCTTTGAATAATTGATGCTGAAGAAAATCTATTAATAATATTTGCAATAAGTAAATTATTTCTTTTTAGATGATATTGAAATGGTGAATCATCATTATAATTTTTAATAGTAGGATCAGCTCCATTTTCTAGAAGTTCAAATATATTTTGAGGATCATGCTGAACATGAAGTGCTGTATTTCCTATAATATTCTGATGATCTATTAAACATTCAATAGATTTAAAATTTTTAGAATTAAATATCATAATATGATAAGGATTAATACATGGTTTAAATAAGACAGTTTCATATGCTAAATCATAAAAATTATCTATATTATAATTATGTGTGATAAGATTAAATAGTGATTCAGGATTTCTCTGGAGAAATATGGGAGAAACAGAAATATTATGTTCAGAGAAAGGATCATAACCGCCTTCAACCAACATTCGATGGTAAGGAGCATTTTTAAAGGCAATCGTATTAATGATTCTCGAAATATAAATATCATTATATTGTAAAAGATAATTAATTGCTTCAGGATCTTTTTGCCAGAAAAGAGGATTAAAATCATTCATATCTTTAGCAGAAGGTGAAGCACCTCTTTCTACCAACAATTTTATAACATTATAAGAATATTGTAGATGAATTGGTTTTAGATCATAATATCCTTCAATATTGGGATTTGCGCCACGATCAAGAAGATATTTAATATTTTTTACAGGTGCTTTTATATGGAGTAGTGATAAACCATTAACATTTTCATTAAGGGTTTTATTATTAATAATTAGTTCGTGAACAATTTCTTTAAGAAGATTAAAATCAGGATCTTTTTGATAATCAAGGATTTTTTTTGTAGTTAGGATAAACATTTTATTATTACAAAAATAAAATATAATCAAATTTATATGCAAACATTATTTGCTTTATTTATTTATCTTTCCGCATTTGGATTAAATGATATTATGATTAAAGAATTTAAAATATCAATAGAAGTTCAAATAATAATGTATTTAGTATTAGGATTTATAGGATTTTATAATTATAAAAATGTAAGTAATAATATATATGGTGAAAACAAAAAAACCAAAAATTAAATCTAAAAAACGTAATAAAAAGAAATATAAAACAAAGAAAAATAAAACAAAAATAAATAAAATAAAAACACAAAATAAATCTGGAATTATAGATCCTCCAATTTCTAATAAGATAAGTTTAGGTACTTTAGCAACAGAAGGTTCTGAAGATTTTCATTATCAGGCATATGAAAATATCTTTACATTCTTTACAAAGATTTTAGAAAAAAATGTTCATTTAAAAGATATTTTATGTTTCCCTAAAGATAAATATGATTGGTTAAATAGTTTTTTAAGGATAAATTTAGATGATGAAGATATAAAATCAAGTATTTTAGTTGAAAGAAATGTAAGTTTAAGGAATTCAGGAAGTAATTTAAAAATAGTAAAAGATTTAGTAAGAACATGTGAAAGTAAAGGTAAAAGGTTTTTTGTTATGACAGTAATGTTAATAGTTCCTGGAAAACCAGGTTCTCATGCGAATATAATTGTTATTGATTTAAAAGAAAAGTCTATAGAACTCTTTGAACCTCATTCTAAAACAACTGAATTATCAACATTAGATTCTTTAGAAGGAGCATATACTATATCAAATCGGTTATTAAGAAAAACATTTTCTGAAATACTACCAAAATATAGTTATATTGCTCCTAATGATTATTTACCAAGATATGGATTACAATCAAAAACGGATGCTTATACAGGACTTTGTATAACATGGTCTATGATATATGTTCATTACAGAATATTGAATCCAGAGAAAAGTCGTAAAGAAATAATAAAACATATGAATAAAATTAAAAGAAGATTTATTTTAAGATATGCTGGATATGTAGAGCAACTAATTAAAAATAAAATTTGATTTAAATATATAAAAATTATTAAAATAAATATGTATGGTTGATTATCTAAAACAAGATAATCCTATAATAGAATCAATACCATTATTCTTAAGAGATAATAAAGACCTGAATATCACGTATGATAAAAATACTTGTAATGTTTCTGTGAAATATTGTCTTTATGATAAAAAAAAGAAGAGAATATTAAAAATAAGTGAAAGTCGTGCATTATGTCAAGGATTATCAAAAATATCTATCCATGCTGAAGAAATGGCTATAAGAGATATTATTCGTTTAGATCCTAAAAATAAATGTGATATTTATATTTGGAAATATGGAAAAGGTGGTGAAATTAAAACAAAGTATTGTTGTAAGACATGTACAGATTTATTAAAAAAGTATAACATGGATAGACGGATATTTACATTTGAGAATGGAATGAAAGTATCTGCATTAATAGATAATCCCGAAGTTTCTTTTGGAAATATGATTCGTAGAAATTAATTATTTTTTATAGGTTCTATTAATTCTTTGTCTTCTTTTTCTTCTTTGGATCTTTTGTTTTCTTTTTCTTGTTCCTCCGAAGAAAGTTATTTTTTTTTTAGATTGCATTTGTTTTTTTTCTGTTTTTTCTTGTTTTCTTTTTTCTTTTTCTTGTTTTTTCCTCAATTTTTTTTCGGTTTTTACTATACTTTTACCCGACATATCTCTATAATTTTTTTGTCTAATTCCTGCTTTAATAGCTCTATTGATATCATCAGAACCTTTTTTAAGTTCACTTGCTGATAAACTTTCCACAGAAGATAAAGATTTGTTAGAATTGCTTGTAGACTTGTTAAATGTAACAGATGTTTCATCTTTAGGTTTAGGAATAGAAACAGGATTAGATGAATTTGATTTAGGTATTAAAGGTTCTGATACAGATTTTGAAGATTCAAAAACAAATGTTTTTTTTTTATCAGATTTTCTGCTTGACGATTGATTAGATCTATTAAAGGAATTACTTCTTGATCTTTCAGGTAAAAGTTTGTTTTGATTATTTTGTGATAAAGTTATTCTGCTTTGACGTGGATTAATATTATTTTTATCAGGTACTGATTGGTTTTTTTTATTCTTTAATTTAATAAACGCACCACCGAATAATAGTGCTAATAAAGATATAATACCAAATCCAACCATTAAGGAATCACCGCCTTTTTGTTTATTTTTATTTTTTTTATTTTTATTAGTTCTATTTTTAGTCATTTTAATATATAATATATAAAAATTTTATAATAATTCAAAACTTACTCTATATATCCATTTTTGATTATCTTTATTAACATCAACTTGATAAAAATAATCATTTATTTTTTTATATTTTTCTTCAAGAACAGGATTACCATAAATATATGGTTTAAATATATAATTTTCTTCTAAGAACATATTAAATTGTAAATCTACGTTAAAAGATTCAAAATATTGTTTCATCAAACCAATATTTTCTAAAGTTAAATCTCCTATATTAACTTTATTTTCTTTTCCCCATAAATATTTTAATCCTTCTACAAATATTTCTAGTAATTGTTCAAACATGTGTTTAGGAAATGGTTTACCTTCTTCGGGTAATCCACATTCAAGTTTAATGACACCTTTATTTTCAGGAGATTTAGAAAAAATATATTGGATAAAACTTTCTTCTTCTTCATTTTTATATTGAGTTTCACTATTTTCCATTTATTTTAATAAATAGAATAATATTTAAATATTTTCTATAATAAATGGTAAAAAAAATAAATTCTAAAAGTAGTTCTACAAAAAATAAAGTTCGAGTTAAATCTAGAACAAGAAAGCAATCAAGAAAATTATCTAGAAAACAATCAAGAAAATTATCTAGAAAACAAGTTAATAAAAGAGTAAAAGATTATCATGGGGGTATGTTTAAGGGATTTTATGATACTGTTGCTGCTACTGCTGCTGCTGCGGGTGATGCTTATGCAAGAGGTCCCGATATTATAGCTCCGATAGGACGTATAGCAACTGCAGCCTATGATGCCGCCCCCCCGGTAGGTGCGGAAGCGTTAGCTTCAGCGGCACTGGCGGTGGCATCAGATCCTGCGTCTTTAGTAAGAGGACCCCGAAGAGATCCAATGAATACAGGTTTTTTTCAGCAAGCACCTCTTCCTCCAAGAGCATATTCGGTAGCAGCAGCAACAGCAGCTTCAGCAGCCGAAGAAGCAGTAGAAGCTGCTGAAGTCGCGGTAGCAGCAGCAGCGGAAGCAGCGGAAGCAGCGGAAGTAGCAGAAGCATCGTCATCTCTATCTCTATCTTTGCGTCCTCTCCCCCCTATACCTCTACGTCCACCTCTTCCAACACGACCTTCACGACCATTACAAGCAACTGCACCCGATATTCAATCTTTTGGATTAACAAGACCATATCGTTATTATACTTATGATCCTAAATACTTTGACGCGATAAGAGCAGCATATGATCCGGCAAATGAAGAAGATTTATCTACTTTGCTCCCACCCACGCGGAAGCGGACACAACGACCTTTAATCAAATATGATTATAGTGATTCTAAATCTGAACCTGAACCTGAAAATGAAGAGACAATTCAAGAAATTTTAAGATCTGAACAATTAAGAAAACAAGAAGCAGAAGCACAATTACAAGAAGATATGACATCTATTTATAATCGTTTAGAGGATAATCCTAAAGCACAAGATGCCTTTGTAAGATTAAATGATTATCCAGAAACTCCTGAGAAGTATGAAGCAAGACAACAAATGATACAGGATTTAGAAGATATGGAAGCAGCGGAAGCACCAGATGATCTTGAATATTTGTTAAATGCAACGGGTCTGGAAGCAGCGTCTTATGTACCATCTCGTTTAGCAAAAGGAGCAGCATATTATGGAAATGCATTGGGAAATGCAGGATTAAATAGTTGGAGAAGTGGGCAATATAATATGGGAGCAGTTCCAGTACCTAGAGCGGCGCGTAGTACGGTAGAACAAGCAGCAGGTTTAGACGAAGTTAGACTACTTGGATTGGAAGGAGATATGGTTAATGTTATTCCTACGTTTCGTGCTCTAAGCGGAACAGATTATTTAGGTGGAGAACCAGAAGCAGAAAACGCATTAGCAGCAGTAAGACAATCACCGACTCCTATAACAACAGCACAAGATGCAATAAGAAGAGAACAAGAAGCAAAAGCAATTGCGCAAGGATTTCCATCGCAGTCACCATCTCCACAATCAAGAAAAAATTTTACACAAAAAGCAAAAGCAAAATTTAGAAGAGGTTAACTATACATATTCGTTTCTTTTTCTGAACTAGTTTCAATAATTTCTTCAAAATAGTTAATATTATTAATTAATTCTTCAGGTTCATACATGAATTTTATTAACCAATTTTGTAGCATTGCAGTTGTAAATTTTTTTTGTTTAATGATTATCCAAATAGAATTCATTAATTCTTTTTTATCTTCAAAGAATTTCTCAAAGATAGTATTAAATTGATATTTCGAACAATGAGTAAATTTAATGATTTTATCAATTCTCATTGGGCGTATGATTGCTTTATCTAGCTTCTCTAAATGATTAGTAGTAATGATTGTTACTAAATCTTCTTTTGAGAATAATCCGTCTAAGAAATTAAGAATACAACTGAAACTTACAATATTATCTCTCGATTTATCACGATTATAATAAAGAGCATCAATATCTTCAAGAGCAATAATACAATCTCTTGGTAGACGCTTTATCGCTTTAATAAATCCATGATCTGATAACTCTTTATTATTAAAATCAATTGTTGCGATATCTTTATTAAGCATACTCGCAATTGCGAACATTAATGAACTTTTACCAGTACCTGGTAGACCAGATAAAATAAGATTCATTTTATGATTTATACCAAATGATTTTAATTTTTCTTTATGATCCTTATCATTATATCTATCGATACTCAATTTAATTTCAGATTTAATATTTTCATCAAGAATAACAGTTTTAAATGATCTTTTATTAATACGTTTAAGATCCTCCCAGAAACCATCTGAATAAGACCAGAGTGTCATTTTATCTTTTACATCCTTACATTTCTTATTTTCATCATAAGATTCTTTAGATTTAATAAAGAATTCTTTCATAAATTTAATTTTTTCTTCTTTATTTAAATTACATTCACTATGAAATTCTATTGTTAATTCTTCATATTGTCCTGCTTCACAACGGGAATTAATAAAAATGGGTTTACCGAATCTAGTTCTATTAAATTTTAAAGATTCAGAATTATATTCAAATATGAAATCAGTATCATAGGAAACAAAATCCAGAATTTTGTGCTCATCTTCATCAAAATGAGTGCATTCTGAAAGATATAAATAATGATTATTAGTATTCTTTAAAGTTTCAACAAACCAAATAACACTAATAAAAATTCTAATATTGGATGTAGATACTGTAAATTTCATATAATTATATTTAAAAATATTAAATAATGTTTAAATATTATATATGGATTGTTTAGTAAAAAGAGATGATAATACAATAGCATATGTTAATAGAATGCATAATCAC